>Ga0209085_1001928_pt1 | contig 12272 bp, 19 predicted proteins | sample C_131016_EF_Meta_FD_187310 | JGI IMG/M metagenome (GOLD analysis project Ga0209085, IMG submission 187310) | Freshwater microbial communities from Lake Croche, Canada to study carbon cycling - C_131016_EF_MetaG (SPAdes) (version 2) | ecosystem: Environmental > Aquatic > Freshwater > Lake...
TGACCGAAGTTGGTTGAACCAGAGAATGTTCTGCCAGTGCCACCTTCACCGTTTATGTATGGAATATAAGTTGTGTAATTGACACCTGTAGCCGTGTAAACGCTCACCCCATTCTTAAACCACTGAACGCTTCCTGCATCAGCGTTAATCGCAATTCCAATAACATCGTTTGTAGTACAGGTCGATAAACCAGAAGCAACCTGACTACCGTTTACATAAACCAAACCTTGATTCCACCAATAAGCGGCTTCTGTATTTCCTGTGTTTGCAGAAAAAGAACGACTACTTACTCCAATACGATGGTTATTGTTGGTAGTACCAGATAATGTGAATTCCCAATACCACTTACCAGAATTTAATAAATTTGTTGCATATAAAAATAAATCGCCTCCTGCGCCACTCAACAACGCAACATCAAGGTTTCCGTTAGATAAAGTAACAATAGATGGCCCTGCTATCGCTGCTGGGAGAGCACTATTCCAAGTACAGTAATTCGCTTGCGTGGCACTCGTAAGCGTAGGCACATCGGTCATGGAGTCGTAGGTAGACCCGCTGGTGATTGAGATGTTGTTAGTGTTCCAGTAGTTGCCATTGCCTGAGAAGTCCTTGCCCAGTCCCGCATTGGAGCCAGAGGTGAGCGCAGAGTTATCCGTGAATGGCAAGTAAAACCCGTTAGTGCCGTAGGAGCCAGAGTAGCCTGCGGGTTGCCACACGCCCGTGAGAGCGTTTGTGGAGCCGAATGAGGAGGGGGTTAGGGCCTGCCCGTCGATGAAGTTGACCTCGGCGAGGTAGCCGTCGAAGTAGTTGTAATCACCAGACGGCATCTTGCCAATTCTGTGTTCTACTGTGTTATCAACCCCTGTGTTGTAATTTTGTGTTGGATATGAAGCTGATAAGGCGGTTATTTGTGATCCGTTAACATAAATTTTCAAGCGGTTACTAGCAGTTGCTTGAGTTGTATCTACCGCAACAACAAAGTGATACCAAGAAGATGGGTCACGAAATACTTGCGTTGTTTTGGTGCTATATGTGTTTGCCCCAAACCAAACACGAAAAGTATCGTCTGTGTCAAAACCAATCAAGTCAGTATTACTGGTTGTTCCAAGTAAAGTTTGAATAGCACTATCTGTAAGTTTTCCCCTTTTTACCCACCCACTCCAAGTCCATGTCTGGCGGTTACCCGCACCAGCAGGAGTCCTGTTCAGGTAAGCAGACGCACTAGAGCGAAACCGCAGGCTGCGCTGGATTGGGTTTGGCACGCCCGCAACGGGCCACTTGTTTGCCTTGACCGCTGCCGCGGCCTCGTCTAGCGTCCACACCCCCGACGCTGAGGTTAACGAGGGCTGAACGGGGTTCTTGGTGATTATGTTGCCGCTGTAGTCCATGCCTGTTCCATGATCTCGTCAATCGTCTCGGATACTTCCCACGAGTTTCCGTTAACACCAAATGCCACGGTGACCTTAATTCCGTCCTCGTTTGTGTTTTCGAAGAAGGACATTATAAGCTCGGAGTTGAGGATCAAGCCCTCCCCGATCCTGCCTTTGGTTGCGTTTGTCAGTTTAAGCAACATTGACTTCTACCCAAGAGATTGTCTCTTCGTTCCATGAGTAAAACTTGTTATCGTCAGGGTAGGCAACGGGCGCATCCCACAGGCAGCTTGTCTCATTTAGAACCCATGAGGCGTAGGGCTTCGGGGGAATGAACGCATCACGCTGCTCATCGTAGGTATAGCCCAGACCAGCGTAGTTCTTGCGGAAAGCCTTGCTCTGGTCGGCAGAGGGGGCATTGTCTGTGTAGTGAACCCCGCCACGGGTGTTGTAGGAAGTCTGCTTGTAGACATCCCCAGTCCGAGCAGTCAGTTCATCTTCTTTTCCGTTGTCCTCGTCCCTTCCTACTGTGACAAAGACCACAACATTGTTTTCATCAAGTTTTGCAAAGTGCGCCATTTAAAGCCCCTTAACTAAAAGTTACAGTTTCAGATGTTGTTGAAGTAGCGGTTACTGTGTAGATGCTATACCCAGACACGGCGGTGGATACCGACTGTGTTACCCCACCAGAGAAGGTTGCCCTGTAGTAGTTTGGCACTTTAATGATAACGACACCAGAGCCGCCGTTTCCGCCATGACTTGAGTTTGCAGAAGTTCCTCGACCAACCCCACCGCCTCCGCCGCCCGTATTAGCTGTTCCATCAGTTCCGTTGCCCGGAGTTCCAGCACCAGCCGAACCCGCTCCACCACCTCCAGAACCGCCTGAACCTCCTGCCGGATTGGATGCACCTCCCCATCCACCACCTCCACCACCACCTCCGTAGTATGTAGCGGTTCCCGTAATAGAGTTTTGAACTCCTACACCGCCACTACCACCGGGTCCGACACTTTGTGCGCCAGCGTTACCACCGACTGCACCAGCTCCGCCGCCACCACCACCGCCAGAACCAGCACCGAGTCCGTTACTTGCACCACCAGAGCCACCAGAATAACCTTGACCAGAAGTTCCGCTACTACCGGGTGAAGTTGCGTTTCCGTTGTTATCGCCTTTGCCTCCACCACCGGAACCACCCGATGTGGAATCTCCGCTAGATGGTGTGCCTCCACGACCACCGCCTGTTGATGTAATAGTTGAAAAAACAGAATCAAAACCATTTCCGGTTTTGGCTCCCGTGTATTGATAAACACCACCAGCACCTACTGTGACCGTGTAGGCAGTTCCAAGCGATAGGCTTAATTGAGATTCAGCAGAACCACCACCGCCAGTTGGTGACACAGACGAACGAACTCCACCCGCACCACCACCCCCGCTAGCATACGAATTTTGTGGTGTTGACCCACCGCCCCCAGCAACTACAAGGAAGTCTGCGCTAAATGTTGAGGGCTTGATGCTAAATGTCACAGTCTCGCTGGTCGTGCTTGTTGCCGTCACGGAGTAGATGTTGAACCCAGACACCGAGGTTGAGAGGCTGGATGTCACCCCGCCCGAGAAGGTAGCGATTACATTGTCGGGAACCTTGATGACGACAATTCCTGATCCGCCGTTGCCTCCGTTACCACCTCCACCACCTCCACCGCCTCCGGTGTTTACAGTTGCGTCAGATGCGTTGTTTGATGAAGTTGAGCCGTTACCTCCTCCCCCCGTGGGTGCGGTTCCAGCACTTCCAAGTTTTGTTCCACCACCACCGCCAGATGCTCTTGTAACAGATGACCCAGTTATAGATGAAGCAACACCGCTTCCTCCATTGCCGCCGACATTGGGACTTGTTGTGGCGGCAGCACCAACGCTTCCTGCACCCCCACCACCACCTGAGTTAAAGTTCGTTCCGTCAAACGCTCCGGCTCCGCCGTTGTAACCTTGGCTAGCGGTTCCAGAACCTCCAGCATTTACTACCCATCCACCACCGCCCGAACCTCCTGTTCCACCAACCGCAGCGTATGATCCCGCACCCCCGCCAGTAGATGTGACTGTTGATAAAACAGAATTGCTGCCTTGGTTTCCAGAGCCGCCAGCTCCGTTTGTTGATCCGTTGCCCCCGCCACCAACAGTTACTGTATATGCAATTCCAAAGGACAGAGAGAGTTTAGATTCGGCAGATGCTCCCCCACCAGAAGTGCCAGCAGAAGTTCTGTAACCTCCAGCACCTCCACCACCAGCAGAGTTCCCAGAGCCGTTACCCCCGCCACCACCCCCGGCAATGACCAAGAAGTCAACGGGCGCACCAGCGTAGAAGGTAACAGTCTCAGATGTTGTTGAGGTGGCAGTCACCGAGTAGATGTTGTAGCCCGCAACGGATGTGATTGTCGTGTAGGTAACCCCTGAGGAGAACACGCCATAGTGCGTTGAGGGGATTTTGATAACTACGATGCCGGAGCCGCCGTTGTATCCACCGGAACCACCAGAACCAGTTTGGCTACCACCACCGCCACCAGAACCAGTGTTGGCTGATCCAGCAGAACCAGAAGAACCGCCGTTGCCACCACCGCCGGAGCCACCAGAGCCAGCAGTACCGCCAGAGTCTTGTCTAGCACCGCCACCACCACCACCGGCTCTAGTTACTGCGGAGCCTGTAATTGACGATGAAACACCAGCACCACCATTGCCGCCGTTGTTGCCACTGTAATTTGCGCCGACAGCACCAGCACCACCGCCACCACCAGCGCCGCCAAACGCATTAGCACCGTTGCCGCCGTTGTAGCCCTGGTTGGCCGTTCCAGACCCTCCCGTGCTTCCTCCGTGGCCAGTACCGCCACCAGAACCACCAGTGCCGCCTGTCGAAGGACAGCCACCGTAGCCACCGCCTATGGATGTTATTGACCCAAGAACGCTGTTTGAACCAGAAGAACCATCAGCGTTATTTTGTCCATTAGCAGCAGCACCATTACCACCAGCACCAACAGTAACTGTGTATGAAGTGCCAACACTAAGACTCAATGCTGACTCAGCAGATGCGCCACCACCAGATGTTCCAGCACTTGTCCTATAACCACCAGCACCGCCACCACCGGCTGATCTATTACCACCTCCGCCTCCTCCCGCAACCACGAGGTAGTCGGCGAATAGGTTCGTGGGCCAGTAGCCCTGCCCCTGAAGCTGGAACTGCTGACTTAATGGGAAAACGCCGCCGCTCGGCAGCGCCGATGGCGAGAAAAATTGGGCCGATATGAGCCCCGCCAGATAGCCGTGAATGGGCATCGGTACTTCCTTAGGTAATTTCTTCCCAAGAGGTTACCACGGTCAGGTAGTTAGCCGTCCCCGCGGTCGCCCCGATGGACTGATTCTCCAGCAGGTAGAACGTTGTGGTCTTGTCCGTCACAATAAGCGTCGAGTTGGCCGGAACCGAGATGGTAGACGCAATCGGGTAGGCCGTCCCGCCCAGCGAAGCCGCCGAGTAGACGTTGATCGTGATATTTGCGGCGGCGGTTCCGTTGGTGTTTGCCACGACGATTGAGTTGATCTTGTAGACCTTGCTGCTCGACGCGGCGTTGCTCGCCAGCTGGTTTGCCGAGGTGTTAGCCAACGACACCTGCGACGAGTTGCCGTTGATTACGGTGACGTTAACAATATTTGGGTTTGCCATTTAAAAACTCCTTAGAATCCGAATATCATCGCCATAGCGATTGCCTTGCCTGTAGATACACCGCTGGCGGTTTGCCACGAGGCCGTGGTGCCGTTTGAAGTAAGAACGTACCCGTTGGACCCAATGCCTAGGCGGGTGGCGCTGTTTGACCCGTTGCCAAGTATCAGGTCGCCCGTCGTGGTGATGGGGGATAGTGCGTTAAAGGCCGCCGAGGCGGAGGTCTGACCGGTTCCGCCAGAAGCAATTGGAAGCGCCGATCCAAGAGTAAGTGAAGAAAGGTTGGTTATTGCATCAACTACGTTTGTCCCGTTATTGAAGACAAACATCGATTTACCAGCGGGGACTGCAATTCCAGTACCGGTAGAATTTTTTACAGTAATTGCATCAGCACATCCGTTATTTACTAGGTAGAGTTTTTCAATAGCGGGGACAATAAGGTTCTGAGCTCCGCCTGAAGTACCTGTAAGATTTAGCCGCAGGTTACGGGCTGTCTGGGATGCGTTGGTATCGGTTAGGGTAAGGGTGACTGGGCCACTGGCAAAGGTAACATCGGCTGAACCCGTAATAGCTTCTTCAAGCGCGGTGCCTAAGTTAGTATTTGTCGTGGCGCCCCAAGTACCGGATTGCTCTCCGGTACCAATAAGCTCAATCTTTAACGCAGAATACGTGCTTGCCATTTATTGCTCCTATGCCGCTAACGGCACCCAATTTGGGGTCTGCGAGTCATTTACTTGTGTCCAAACAGATCCCTGTGAATCATTAACATTCTGCCAGTTTGGAGTCTGATTGTCATCTATTGACTGCCATATCAGAACTGACCCAATAAATCCAGTAGCGGAAACTCCGGTAACTAAAACTACAGAATTTCCTGTAACTACAACCGAACCAACGCTGGCAGTGCTAGAAACTCCTACTAAATCAACCGAGGTGTTTGAAACCGCCTCGACCTGACCAACCTCACCAACACCTGCAACCCCAGTTACATCTACATCGGCGTTTTCAATTACTTCTACTTGCCCAATAAAGCCAACCGCCTCAACACCCGTGACAGATATATTACCGTTTGCCGAAACTGTTACGGTCCCAACAAACCCCGTGGCTGTAACACCAGTAACAACAACATCTGCACCAGCTTGTGCTACTACACTTCCTACCTGCCCGGTACTTGAAACCCCGGTAGCGTTTATATTAGCATCGCCCGTAGCATCAAGGGTTCCTACCGCACCTAAACCTTCAACACCCGTAACATCTACATCTGCACCAGCTGCCGCCGTTACACTTCCTACCTGCCCAGACCCTTCAACACCTGTAACATTTACATCTGCCCCAGCAGCCACCGCCACGCTTCCAACCGCACCGCTACCAGAAACCCCGGTAACGCTTACATCTACGCCCTCGGCAACTTGAACAGATCCAACCTGCCCAGACCCTTCAACACCCGTAACACCTACATTTGAATCCGCAGCAACCTGAACGGATCCAACCGATCCAGCACCTTCAACTCCAGTAACATTTACATTAACATCTACTACCGTCTGTACCGTTACAGAACCTACCTGCCCAGTACCTGTTACACCTGCATTACCTGCGCCCCAGCCGTTACTGCCCCAGTCTCCGTAACTCCAACCACCTAGTGGGACATCAACGTCGGTGCTGTCAGTTCCCCAAGGCGTGTAGCCCCAAGGCCCAGAACCCCATCCGCTGTATGTCGCCACTTATTCATTCCTAGGCAATGCGGATAATTGCGTTTGATGCGTCTGCTGTCGGGAAAATAATCGTAAACGTACCCGAAGTAGAAGTCTTAGCACCGCCAAAATCAAGAACGCACACAGTTGGGTTACCCGCTTGGCTGCTGTTATAAATCAAAGCGCCGTAGGCCGTGATCGTGGCCGAGGTAAACGACAGATCATTGAAGTCTGTAAATGCGGTCGTACCAGATGTGGTCGGGGTAATGTTTGTAAGGGTTCCACCGCCAGCACTGTAAGAGCCGGAGTTAGCGACTTCGTTAGTAGCCGTGTATGCCGTAGTAGCAGCAGTAAACGAGGCGCTGTTTGTATATAGCGCAAGTTTAAATGTATTACCCGTAGAAGCGGTGAAGTTGTGTTTAGCCTGCATAAGCTCTTGTTTAAAGCTTGTGCACATATAGTTGCCTGTGAATGCCATTTTAAATCTCCAAAAGTTTTACAAGTTCGGGGTGGCCCGCTTCTCGCAGCCGGTTTGCAAGGGTGGTGCGGTCTTGAGCCACAGTCTCCCTAAGGTAAAACAAAATAATTCCAAAAATCTCGTCTTTAAATGCCTGCGCCTGCTCCCGTACGGCAGGATGGGAATTACTTCCAACATACACAATCTTGTCTACAGCACGCCGCGCCAACTCTTCGGGCGTAAATCCACGTCCGTCCGTAGTTTGAACTTTAATACCGCCTAAGAGTGCGCCGATCATTTTACAGGATACCTCACTTGACCAGTACGATACATATCTTGACGATCCTTACCTTCGCCGAGCTGTTTTAGCATTGCAAGAGTTTCATTATACCGAGCCGTATAGTTTGCAATCACGTCTTGTTCGCCCTTCATAAATGTGTAAGCTTCAAGCAAGGAACCATAAAGCAGCGCAGAATCAAAATGATCTCCAAGCCACGTTGTATTAGCGGTGACAATTGATTCAGGATAGTAGTAATAATGCATTTCTACGCCATAGTTTGCGTCTGGCGTGGGGCCGACAATCATTGTATTGTTATCGAAGATTGCGTAGTGGGTAGGAGTGCCCGTATCAGACGGGGTTGGAAAAGCCTCTCGGATAAACTCCACGTCTTTGTTCAGCAGGAATGATTGCGCTGTTGTAATTGGGTCAATAATAGATAAAGAGAATGTAGCCAGCCAATCTGAAGGCATAGCCAAGTATTTATTCCCGTTTGTTAAATTCCCTGTAACATTTTTGCGCAGTGCGGGTAACTGAATCGCGTTGTATATCCGCTGCTCAGCCTGTTGAATAAATGTGTTTACCTGCTCTGTCGAAGTAAAAGTAACCGTGCCCGTACCAGCCGAGTCCGTAAACTCGGTATCTGGTAGATCGTTTTCGATATACCCTTTAATTGTTTCGAAGAGCGTGGCGTAGTTCATTTATGCCATCGGCCCGCGAGCCATTCTTCCTTTAGTTGCTGCGCCATTTCCACGGGTTTCAATACCAGAAACTTTTTCTCCGGGCGCTGCGTTACGGCTGATGTTGCCAACAGACATATTGACTTCGTTTGCCGTGTTTCTTTGGGGGGCAGGACCATATCCGTTGTTGCTCAGATCCACGCCTGCGGCACCGGTCATCTGATGGGGCTCTGCATAGACTTCAGCTTGGCCCACTTCTTTGCCGCCGACCTTTTTGCTGAACTTAGCCATTATCGACCCCTTCCGCCTGATTTATAGGTAAACGAAGATTTCTTCTGATTGGCAACCTTAGCCATACCACGACCAAGCTCCTTCATCTGAAGATTAGTTTTGCCACCCTTGGCAAACTTCTTAACGCCTTTGTGCATACGGCCTTCGTGGCCTTTAACGGCTTTTTCAGCCTCCACATCGGCAATCTTTTTAACTTCTTTCTTGTCCATCATAAACTCCTAAGTAGTTGTTACTGTTACAATTCCAACTTGCCCACGGGCAACCAAATTGTTTGGCGTTAGTCCAGTATCGTCCGCTCTTGCACCACCAACAGGATTCCAGCCCCACTGAATTATACGGCTACCTTCGCTCACTACGCCAAGGTTATTTACCCCTGAAGTCACATACGAAGTATCCGGCCTTGGTTCACGCACAGCCTGCGGATCTTGAACTGGGTACATTCCCAACTGCAACTGCGGGTGATCCGGATCCCAACAGTTCTTACAGACTTTGATATTAACCAGCTTTGTCTTTATGACAAGCTTGCGCAGCACGGACAGTTTGTATCTAAAACCACACCTGTCACATTCCGCAATTGCAAACTTACCAGAAGAAAACTTGTTGCCCATTATGTAATCTGCATGATTCTTGGAACAAACCGCTGCGCAGCTTTCTCTCTATCTTCCCCAGCAGCGGTAACAAAAGCTTCATCGTACATAGCCTTGAGCATCTCGACACGGGGCAAAGCCTCCGGCAGCTTCAACGATAGGTAGTAAGCAAGCCCAGCAGTAAGGCAAGGCAAGAATCGAAACGGAATGTCAAACGTATTTACCCCGTTACCTGCGTCCTGAATACGACGCATTCTCCAATACACAAGCGTATACGGCGTTGAATTATCGGGCGTGGGCCATACCGTAAATGTTGGGTACTGAATACCGCTGGGGGTTGTCGCTCCGCTCTGGCGGTTTACATAGATCTGAATAGGGCGACCCGTAGCATTTTTGTTTGGGATTGTTGCGTATGTAGACACGCTGATACGAGTAATGGTCAAGTCGGTTTGTTGTACCCCGGTCTGCGTACGGATGACGTGCTCAAGAAGATCGACAGTATCTACGGGTAGTGTGTATGTTGCGGTGCCGGCAGTCAGTGCCTGCGAGCCCTGTTCAATAGTCCAGAGGTTGATGCCTCGGTTGGCCCAGTCAGCAAACAATAGGTTTAAAGACCTGCGAGCCGTGCGCAGATCGTAACCAGACCTTAACTCTGAGCCGCAACGCTCAAAAGCTTCTTCAACAACATCGTTGAGATTTAAATTAAAAGTTGAGGTTGCGGTGGTAGTCATCTGAACTTTTTAACCTTTTTCTTTATAGCTTCAGGTTGGGCCACAAACTGCTTTCCTTGTCTTCGTCCTTTTCGTTTAGCCTGTGAAGTGGCTGCGTACTCGGACGGCGATAAGGCTTTGATCGCGGCTTCCGGAAGGTATCTCTCTCCAGTTGCCTTACTTCCTTGTGTTGACGGCTTGCCACTCTTAGTTCTCCATTTTTGGTCACCCCAATCCTTTAGGCTTTGCTGGGGCTTCTTCATATCAATCCTTGTACCCGCCGCCACGCTCGAACGCCTCCTCAATGAGGTCGTTCATGTCGAGGTTAAATGCTGTGGTGCCGGTGGTGGAAGCCATTATCCTACCTTCCAGTTTGTACCGTCTGAGTATACGGGCGTTTTTACAGCACCACCAGCGACAACAGTTGAACCAAAAGTTGGAGACAAAGCATCTGTAACAAACGCTCTCGTACCCGCAAGAGAGGTAGAAGCGCTAGGCAGCGTACCTACGGTTAAGTTTGTAAACATTACGTTATCCACATTTATACGTTGGAAATAATCGATTGCGTTTAGACTTGTTCCCGCAAAAGTAGAGTTAGTTTTATCGTAAACAAGGTTCAAAATACTGTAAAAACCAGCAAGACTCATTCGTTCTACACTGTTTGCCGCTGAGTTTAAAACAAAACTGTTGGCTAAAGTAATGAAACTGCCAGCACTTGAAGTTACAGCGTTAGATGCGGGACTTGCCGCAAAAATAGCAGAGCCGTCAATTTGCAAAGTTCCGGCCGTTACGCTTGGGGTAAGCACTTGGTAGCAGTCTTTAATTAAAACATTGGCGCTTGCGTTAGATACCGCCACAGCCCAACACTTGTTTCCTACAATAGAAACAGTACCAGCACCCGTAATTTGTACGCCTGAAACGCATTGCAATTCAGTATTGATAATTTCAACATAATTTGTACCTGATTTAATAAGTTGCGTATCTACAGTACAGTTTGAAATGTAGGCGTTACCAGACCCTGTGATGGTCAAGTTAGTTAGTTTGATACCACTAACACGAGCCGCAGCAGACAGTGTCAATGTTCCAGTAATTTGCGTGTTAGCACCAGTGAGTTCAGAGGTTGCAATTGTTGTGTTTGTTGTAGTTACTGTGGGGCTTTCTGCATAGAATCCGGGATGCACAATAACAGTAAGACGGGTTCCAGTTTGTAGTGTTAACGCTTTAGTAATTGTTTGAACAGGGTTAATTAAAGTGCCATCACCTGTTGTATCGTTACCATCAGCATTGCTAACGTGTATTTCTTTGGAATATACAGAGTAATTACCAACATCTCTGCCTGTACCGCCAGAAACAACAGCCAAGGGAGTTGTAAGCGTTATATCGCCAATAAAACCATTAGCTGAAACGACTGGTCCAGAAAAATGAGAGGCAGCCATTATTCAGCCCCTTTTGAGACTGGCAGCTTCTCGCCACGACCAATAGCAAGGGATGGGGTTTTCTTAGCCATTATCCGGAAAAACCTCAAACATAAAGCGCGCAATAAACAAATCAATAACTAAAACTGAATGCCCATCTTCTGGGTCTTTTTGGATCTCGATCCCCAACATCATTCCAGTAATCAGGTAAAACGAGATGGCAAAGTTCATTTCTGGCTTTCTTTTTTAAGCACTTCTATTTCAGCACGAAGCTTGATAATTTCGGCATCGCGCTCTGCAAGTTTTTTCATAAGGCCCGTGTTCATCTCAGCCCAGACAACTGCCTGCTGCATGCGCTCTTTGTGGTCATCAGACATCATTTTAAAAAGGCGCTCAGAGTACTCAATCTGCTTCTCGATGAAGTCAATCACGATAACCCCCTCCTGATTTTTTATACTGCATTGCTAACATCTGTGCCTTGCGAGCTGACCACTGACCCGGAGCCCCACCTTTACCGCCAGCCTTGATCTTATTAAAAAGACTCTTACGCATGCCGGGTTTGGTGTAGTTGCCAGCCTCGTTCACCTTAGATTTCCCACCTTCGGCAAACATAGTAACCTTGTTCGGATCATCTTTGCGGATGATCGTCTTGGCTTTTGGCATCTTACTGGGGTTAATTATCCCCATACCCCGACTCGGTCGCATTTAGCACTTTCCGCCGTAAGACATCTTCTTAGTCATGCCGCCTTTTTTCATAGCCACTTGCATACCTTTGGTTTTACCCTTCGAAACAACACCATCAGCAGACTTGTGACCGGCAGACAAACCACCAGCAGCCATCTTCTTAACTTTGCCGCCTTTTTTCATAGTCATTTCAGACTCTTCATGCTTGACCATGGACTTGGGAGCGCCCTTCTTTTTCATAAAGGCAACTTCTTTAGCAACCATCTTCTTGGACTCAGCCATTTCACCACCCCTTTTAAAAGTTTTGCCTTTGTCGGCAGACATAAATTCCTTCCCGACCGAGGAAGGTACACCTACTTTCTTAGCAAACTTCGGGTTGTTGGCAATAGCCGCCATGAAGTTGTGCTGTTTTTTACTT
>Ga0209085_1001934_pt1 | contig 12240 bp, 13 predicted proteins | sample C_131016_EF_Meta_FD_187310 | JGI IMG/M metagenome (GOLD analysis project Ga0209085, IMG submission 187310) | Freshwater microbial communities from Lake Croche, Canada to study carbon cycling - C_131016_EF_MetaG (SPAdes) (version 2) | ecosystem: Environmental > Aquatic > Freshwater > Lake...
TCTCGACACGATCGCCAGCCAAGAATTGAAACTTCCGATTCGGGCGGAGCTCGATCGTCAACCCACGAACCTTACCTGCAATTTTCAGGATGTGACCTACATCGGTTCTGCCGTCCTCCGCTTGATTTTTGAAGCTGCGAGAGAACTCCAGCGTCGCAACGGAATCTTCCGCATTTCTCACTGTCCCAGCGAAATTCGAAGGGTTTTCGCCCTGACTGGCATGGATCATCTAGTCGAAGGCGGCGAGACACCGAACTTTACCCACGAAATCAAGGACGGAACCTTGCGGGTCTTTTTTACCGGAAGAATGGATGCCGTCCGTGTCGGGGCGATTCGAGCCCCACTGCGTGAGCTTCTTAGTGCCCATCGGGGACCGGTCCGCTTCGATATCGCGGCTGTTCCTTACGCGGCCTCCGCTTTTGTCCACCTTTGCATCGATGCCACGAAAACTGCTCAAGCTCACGGCAATACCTTCGGTCTCGAAAAAGTGGTTCCGGATACGGCCCATGTCTTCCGATTGGCAGGGCTCCAAGCTCTCATTCTTTCGTCCGTATGAAGCATCCGGAGGTCAAACTTACCGTCAAAAACCGGATCGAAGATCTCCTACGGGTCAATTCGATCTTCGAGAGCTTCGCCACCCAGCATGACATCGGGGGTAGACTTCGTTATCACTTGCTTGTCTCGATTGAGGAAATTCTTACTAACATCATTAAGTACGGGTTCGATGAACAGGGAGTTCACCCGATTCACATCACGTTCCGTCTGGTCCTGGAAAATGTGGAGATGGAGTTCGAAGATCGGGGCCGGGAATTCAATCCATTGGAAGTCGAAGAGCCGAATTTAGAGACTGCAATCGAAGACCGGCAGTTGGGCGGACTTGGGATCCATTTAGTAAAAAAGATGGTCGATGTCGCCCAGTACCGCAGGGAGGGAGACCGAAACATTCTGCTACTGCGTAAGTCGAAATCTACCCCAGCCCCTACCCCTTAATCCTCGGCCACCGACTCCCCCCGAAAGGGCAAGTGGCCCCCAAAAAACGGGCTTATTTCAGGGCGTCAGCTTTTGATCCGTGAATCGTGAAGAGGGCAGAAAAGCCGCTGATATCGAAAACTTCCTTCACATTCGGTTGGAGTGCCGCCAAAGCAATTCCCCCGCCTGCAGCCTTCATTTTTTTCACGGCCAGAAGGAGAGAGCGCAATCCAGCGCTGCTGATGAAATCAAGACCCGCACAATCGATCACCAACCGCTTTTCCCCCTGATCAATAACACCAACTAAAGCTTGTTCGACGGAAGGTGCGCTCGTCGCATCCACTTTCCCCTGAAGCTGCACCACAGTTCCGTTTCCTTCTTTCGCTGTATGAATTTGTACGCTCATAGATGAAATATCCCGAAACCGAACCGCCGTGTCGAGCGTCAATCTAGGATGGGAACTTGCACCGTAAGGGGGTTCAGGCGATTCTGCGAGGAGATGACCTCCGACCCCCTGCTCTCCCATATTCGGACCGTTCCTGACTACCCGAAAAAAGGAATCATGTTTCGCGACATCACTCCTCTTCTTGGAGATGCAAAAGCTCTAAAGATTGCCTGCGAACGGATGGCAGAACCTTATCAAAAAAACCCACCCCACTTTGTTGCAGGAATCGAGGCTCGGGGATTTATTTTGGGCGGGATTGTCGCTCATCTTCTGGGGGCGGGATTCATCCCCATCCGTAAGCCGGGAAAGCTCCCCTACAAATCGATCCAGAGAGAGTACGCCCTGGAATACGGCTCGGGAACCCTTGAGCTCCATCAGGATTGTGTCCAAAAAGGCCAAAAGGTTCTTCTAGTCGATGATCTTGTCGCAACGGGAGGATCGGCCGAGGCGGCTGTTCTTCTTCTCCGAACCTTGGGCGCGGTCGTGGAATCAGGCTCCTTTCTCGTGGATCTGCCTGACCTTGGCGGAAGAAAACGACTGGAAAAAATCGAAATCAAGTTTCACGCCCTGCTCGAGTTTGCCGGAGAATGATTCCCACCCGAAAGTTCGGCCGAACCGGACTCTCGATGCCGGTTCTCACATGTGGTGGCATGCGATTTCAGCATCGTTGGGATGAAGATCCCCCGAAGCCGATTCCCCCAGAAAATCAGGCCAATCTTTCATCCACCATCCATCGAGCTCTTGAGCTTGGGATTTCCCACATCGAAACCGCTCGGGGATATGGAACCTCCGAAGCTCAACTTGCCCCCGTCTTACAGAAGATTCCCAGAGAACAATTCATTCTCCAAACCAAGGTAGCCCCACAGTCCGACCCGGATGAGTTCGAGAAGATTTTTAGGACTTCCCTTTCCCGACTCGGCCTTCCTTGGGTCGACCTCCTCTCCCTCCACGGAATCAACAACCGAGAACTCCTTGATTGCTCCCTCCGACCGGGAGGCTGCTTGGATCGAGCGCGGAAGTGGCAAAAGGAAGGGCTATGCCGGTGGGTCGGATTCTCCACCCACGGAACTCCCGAACTTGTGGAGGAGATTGTTTCCAGTGGTCGTTTTGATTACGTAAACCTTCATTGGTACTACATATTTCAGGAACACACGGCTTCCCTTGCAGCGGCCCAAAAAAATGACATGGGAGTCTTTATTATTAGTCCCAACGACAAGGGCGGGATGCTTTACCAGCCCCCAGCCACTCTCACGGCTTTGACACAACCCCTCAGCCCCATGGCATTCAACGTTCTATTCTGCCTTCGTGACCCCCGAATCCATACCCTTTCCATCGGTGCAGCACGCCCCTCTGACTTTGATGATCATATCGCAGCCGTTTCCCGCCTTCCGGACGTAGATAAACTTCTCCCCCCTATCGAGGAAAAGCTGCGGAAACAGTGGGAACAAGCCCTGCCCGAGCAGTGGAGAAAAACATGGGACAAAGGACTGCCACCATGGGAAAAAGCACCCAAAGAGGCAAATTTCAGGGAGATTCTCAGGCTCCATAACCTCGCGATCGCGTACGACCTAACCGACTACGCGAAAATGCGCTACAATTTACTGGGTCAAGGAGGCCACTGGTTCGCAGGTCAATCTTTGGGAAATCTTACCCGTGATGAAATTTTACCATCTTTAGCAGGATGTCCCGCACCTGAAACCACACTGAAACATCTTTGTGCCGCAAGAGAACTTTTAGCTGGACAGAAAATCGAACGCCTTAGCAAATCATCGTAATCAGATCCTCCGCCAGGCTCGCCGATAAACATTCCGTCCCTCTTTCGCAAAGAGTTCCTCAAATTCACTTGTCGGCTCGTTGCTGCCTGTCCACGTCGGTTCCAGTAACCAGGTTGGACATTGGGCCATCTCCTTGCCCGACCATTCGAAATACTCCAGATCATCCGTCGTCAGCTTGAAAAGTCCGCCTTTCTCGACTGCTCGAGCGGCATCTTCTGCGAAATCTCGATTCAAGATTCGGTTTCCGTGATGACGTCGTTTTGGCCAAGGATCCGGATACCGTAGCGTTATTGCTGCCAAGGATCCCAGAGCGCAAAGATTTTTGATGAAGTACCAGGATTCGATCCGCAAAACCTTTAGATTCACCAGATCATTGCGAACCGCTTTTTTGGCGATTTTTGTGGCTCGGCCGAGCAGTCGCTCCACCGCAACAAAGTTGATTTCCGGCTCACGCTTGGCCCGTGCTTCCGCATAGACCCCGTCCCCAGCTCCTAAATCGATCTCAACAGGCGCATTCCTGCCGAATACATCAGTCCACACGTAGGGTGGGAATAATCTTTGAGAAGAGAGCCATGGATCCGGGGCGGTTCCCGGAAACGGCTTAACGGCGCTTTTTTGCACCAAGCCGGACCACCGACTTGCCGGTCGAACGGGCTCGAACTTTTGAAATCAAGCCATTCCGCTTACTCTTGCTGGAGGTATGGCCGTTCCGCTTTGCTTTCGCAGCACCACCTTCGTCCGCTCCAGCAGGCGATTTCACCTTAAAGAGACGGACATCCCGCAAACGGGCGATCGAAACCTTGGTCTTTTTGGCTGCTTTGGCCCAGTAAACCATGGCGTAGCCTTCGCCCACTTCAACGACTTCCCCTCCGTCACTGCGACGGGAATCCAAACGGGAAATGGTTGCACCACAAACCGGATACGGTCCCAAGGGAGGAGGCAAACGACGAGTCGCTTCATGACCGTGGCCATTGCGACCGTTCAAGCCACCAACTTCCTTGGTCGGAGCACCTTCCCGAACCGGGATAGCACGTCTTTCGACAAACATCTGAATCGCCTTCTGCACTTCAGGCAAAGAGAGGTGATACTTCCGGGCGGTATCCACCATATTGAAGTTTTCTTCGAGAATATCGCGATCGATCTGCCCCCCAGGGCCGTTCGGGGAGAGTACGAAGGTAAGATACTTTAAGGAGGTTGAATCCTCACCCAAAGCGTTCTTAAAAACCGACACCAAGGCCGGCGGAAGGACGTGATCCGAGGCCAAACAGTTAAGATTCTTCCAAAACTTATTCATAATGTAATCACAATCGTATGTGAAAAGACTCGGTTTTGGCAAGAAGTTTCATTAATCGCTATCGCAAGTAGCTGATAAACATTGTTTTATATTTTTAAGATTATATGTATAAAAACTCATAAAATCAGAACTGCATGAAATTCCATAATCTTTTATTCATTGGCTCCCTTTTGCTACCCTTCCGGAATGGTCCCGATCGATTTGGTTCATATTTTTATCTTTGGCGGGCTCATTTTGATCACCCTCAACTATCTGCTGAACCTAAAAAGCTTTCGATTTCCGAAAATCACCTCGATTTCCAATCCGCCCCCCCGGATTTCAGTCCTCATACCCGCTCGGAATGAAGAAGCGCGCCTTCGACCATGTCTGAGCACACTTTCCGATAGTGATTATCCGATCCTTGAAATTCTTGTTCTGGATGACCATTCGACTGATGGAACAGCCCAGCTCGTAGAACAAAGGACCAAAGGAGATTCACGAATCCGTTTACTCTCCGGTAAGTCTCTGCCCGAGGGATGGGTCGGAAAACCTTGGGCTTGCCATCAACTTTCAAAAGAAGCCAAGGGCGACTACCTCCTCTTCGTTGATGCCGACACCCGCTTTTCTGACATCACCATTGCCCAGGCCGTCAACCTAGCTCATCAAGAGAAAGCTGATCTGATCTCATTATGGCCCTATCTGGAATCACTCACATGGAGTGAGCGACTCGTCATTCCCTTCGTTCATCTCTTCATTCTCTTTTATCTCCCCCATTGGGCCAAAGGATCCCTGCGTTGTTTTGGAGCGGCAAACGGCCAGTTCGTCCTGTTTCGACGAGATTCCTACGAAAAGATCAAAGGTCATGAGTCCGTCCATAATCACATGGTCGAGGACATCGCTATCGCCCGCAATATGCGTGCGGCCGGATTCAAGGTCCTCAACCTCGACGGCACGAATCCAGGTCACAAGAACGCCCTTGTTCAATGCAGGATGTACACCCGCTTCTCCGAAGTCTGGGAGGGTTTCACAAAAAACCTCTACCCCAGTTTTGATGGAAATTTTTTCGCCTTCTTCTTTTTCCAAGCTCTCCAAATCATTCTATTCCTGCTTCCCTTCGCTCTTCTCCTTACTCCTTCCAATAGGCCGATTGTTTGGACCGAAATCGCCATCATCTTTGCTCTCCGCTTCTCCTTGGCTCACCGCTTCCGACAAAGCTATCTAGGGGCTCTTTTCCATCCCATGGGACAGCTTCTGGTCTTGGCCATCTCCTTCAATTCTTGGCTTCAGGCTCTTCGTGGGCGACTTCCGTGGAAAGGACGCCACTACGCTCACACCTAGCAGCTTTCTCTCGCCCAACATTTTTGATATCTTTCTGTTATGTCACATCTCTCTCTTCTTGGTCGCAAAGTCTCAGTGCCAGCGAATCCTTCCCTCGCCCGGCTGGAAACCTTCCCCAATCCAAAACCGGGTCGCCCCTACGAGATCACTTTTTCTACTGCTGAATTCACCTCCCTCTGCCCTGTCACGGGTCAACCTGACTTCGCCACCATCACCATTCGCTACACACCTAAAAAGAAGTGCGTGGAAAGTAAATCCCTAAAACTTTATCTACACTCTTTCCGTAATACCGGCTCCTTTGCCGAGGCGGTCACCAACCGGATCCTAGATGACCTCGTCCGAGCCATCTCCCCCGCCCATGCCGTCGTGACGGGGGAATTTGCCGCCCGTGGGGGCGTCGCCCTCAAGGTTTCTGCCTCGTTCGGGAAATCCCGTTAGTTAACTGTTCGTCTTCACGACGAACATCTTCTCCGCGGTCATGTCCTTCATACTTTGGGGAATCCCCCCCATGCCCAAACCCGATTCCATCCGCCCCCCGAACGGCATCCAATCCACTCGAAATGCGGTATGGTCATTCACCATCACCGCCGTGGCCTGAAGATTCCGGACATAGTAGAAAGCTTGGTCGATATTCTTTGTGAAAACCGCCGCCTGAAAACAAACAGGCAAAGAGTTCGCGCGCCTCACCGCCTCTTCAGCTTTTTTATAACTGTAAACACAGACAACCGGACCAAACACCTCTTCCCTAGAAACCTTCGCATCCTCGGGCGGGTTCCATAGCACCGTAGGAGCGTAGCAGCTCTCGCAAATCTTTTTCCCTCCACACAAGAGTTTGGCTCCCTTTTTAACCGCCTCATCCACCCAATCTGATACACGCTGACATTCTGAGTGGCTGATCAAGGGCCCAACTTCAGTTTTGGGTTTCGCAGGTTCACCCACCACCAACTTCCCTGCCTTAAGAGCCATTTCCTCCGCCAGCTTCTTGGCGATGGATTCATGGGCATAAACCCGCTGAACCGAAACACAAACCTGCCCTGCATGATAGAATCCCGCTTTGACCAGCAAAGGAACCGCTTCTTCCAGATCTGCATCCGCCTCCACAACGACAGGAGCCACACCCCCATGCTCCAAAGCGCACCCCGCCCCTGCAGCCAACTTACTCCGCAATCCCCAACCCACTTTTGCCGATCCGATAAAACTCAGAAAGCTAACCCGTGGATCCGTCGCCAATACTTCCGCATCGTCATTCGAGCAGAACACAGCCTGACACCATTCCCTCGGTAGTCCCGACTGATACAAAAGCTCCACAAGGCTAAAACAAGAAAGCGGAGTCTTCGAAGCTGGCTTGATGATGACCGGGCATCCCGAGGCGATTGCCGGAACGACCTGGTGAATGATCAGGTTGATCGGATGATTAAAGGCACTGATTGCACATACCACGCCGAGCGGTTCACGAAAGGTGTAGGCCATCCTGCCCATCGAAGCCTCGTTCAATCTCATCGGAATCTCTCGACCTAGTAGCTGTGGAATCGTACGGATTGCAACGCGCACTCCAGCGATCGCCCGGAGAAGCTCTGCTTTTGTGTCGAGAAGTGGCTTTCCGCCCTCTGCAACGGCCTGTTGGATCAGTTTCTCCTGATTCGCCACAAGTAACTTCTCAAACTTCTCCAGAATCCCAACTCGTTGGGGAATGGTCAGCCACTTCGAACGATCCGCAAAAACTGCAGCTGCCCGACCTAGCGCCTCCTCTACCTGTTTTCGATCCTGAATCGGAACCTTTCCGACCCTCTTCCCGTCGAAGGGACTTCGAACTTCGATCTTTTTCACAAAGTGATGCTGGACCCAGGCTGCATCACTTCAACTTGATACCCGTGCTTTCCTGCTTCACGAACAAACACCCCAGGATCCACCTGAATCGCTTCAAAAGTGTTATAATGCATCGGCACCGTAAGTTTCGGCTTCAACATCCGAACCGCTTCCGCTGCGTCCTCCGCACCCATTGTGAAATGGTCACCGATCGGCAACATCGCAAGATCGATCTGTTTCCGCTCCCCCAAAAGTTGCATATCCATAGTCAGAGCCGTGTCCCCCGCAAAATAGATCGTTTTTCCCTCCACCCGAATCAGGAAGCCTACGGGCGATCCCACCATGATCGAACCACTTGGCCCCTCAATGGATGAAGTGTGATGAGCAATCGTCAACTGAACCCTGCCGAAAGAGAAATCTTTTCCTCCACCACACCCTAGCGGCTCGACCTTAACCCCTTGAGCTCCCGCATGAAGAGCCAGCTCATAAACTGCTATCAGAGTCGCTCCCGTCCGTTTCCCAATCGCTACCGCATCCCCGTAATGATCCGCATGAGCATGGCTCACCAAAATAAAGTCACACTGAACATCTTCGGCCTTGGCGGCTGCTTTAGGATTCCCTGTCAAAAAAGGGTCAATCAGGAGCTTCACCTTTGGGGTCGAGATTAAGAAACAAGAGTGACCCAAATACTTAACAGAAACGGTCGAAGGCATAGTTTTTATTCTCCTCAATTGTATCTGGGTAAACAAGCACGCCTTAAAGGCTAAAACGCCTTCACCTGCGCCTATGTTTCAGCCAATCTAATTCGATGCGCATCCCGATTGACCTTCCGGCTTGGAAAGCTCTTGCAAGCCATGCCCCAAAGGTTCCGCCCATGCGTGAACTATTTGCTAAAGATCCGAATCGCGCCTCCACCCTGTCCCATCGTTGGAACGATCTCTTCATCGACTATTCAAAGAATCGCGTCACCCCGGAAACCCTCAAACTCCTCCGTCAGCTTCTCACAGAGGCCAAAGTCGAGGAGCTCCGAGATCGAATGTTCCGCGGCGACAAGATCAACTTCACCGAAAACCGCTCAGTCCTCCACATCGCACTTCGGCGTCCTGCCCATCTCCCTCTGATCGTCGATGGTCACGACCTCATGCCAGAGGTGGAAGCCACCCGTCAACACATGAAGACTTTTTCAGAGCAAGTCAGGTCTGGGGAATGGAAGGGATACACAGGACAACCCATTTCCGACATCGTCAACATTGGGATCGGCGGTTCCGACCTTGGCCCCGTTATGGTCACCGAAGCCCTCAAACCCTTTTCTCGTCGAGACCTTCGTCTTCATTTTGTCTCCAATATCGATTCGACCCACCTGGTGGAAGCTCTCCGTGTTTGCCGCCCCTCCACCACCCTCTTCCTCGTTGCCTCCAAAACCTTCACCACACAGGAAACCTTGACTAATGCGCACTCCGCTCGCTCTTGGTTCCTGAAAGAGGCGACAGAAGAAAAACATATCGCGAAACACTTTGTCGCCTTATCGACCAACACGGCCGAAGTGAAAAAGTTCGGCATCGATCCGGCTAACATGTTCCCCTTTTGGGACTGGGTCGGCGGACGCTACTCACTCTGGTCAGCCATCGGCCTAAGCATCGCCCTGTCCATCGGCTACGACCGATTTGCCGAACTTCTCGCAGGGGCCCACGAGATGGACGAACACTTTCTCAAAACCCCCGTTCAAGACAACATGCCCATGACCCTTGCTCTTTTAGGAATCTGGTACAACAACTTCCACGACGCTCAGACTCACGCGATCCTTCCATACGATCAGTATCTCCACCGCTTTCCCGCGTATTTCCAGCAGGGGGACATGGAGAGCAGCGGCAAAGGGGTAGACCGGGAAGGCAACCCGATCAGTTGGAGCACTGGCCCGATCATCTGGGGAGAGCCCGGTACCAATGGACAGCACGCCTTCTACCAGTTGATTCATCAGGGCACGAAACTGATCCCCTGTGATTTTCTGGCTTCGGTAGAGACCTTCAATCCGATGGGGCCTCATCATGACATTCTCTTGGCCAACTTCTTCGCCCAAACAGAGGCATTAATGAAGGGCAAGACCGAGGAGGAGGTCAGAGCTGAGCTCACCAAAGAAGGACTCAAGGGTGCAGCATTGGAGAAGTTGATTCCCCACAAAGTTTTCTCAGGGAATCGCCCCACGAACTCTCTACTCGTGCAGCGATTCGACCCCAAGACCCTCGGCAGTCTGATCGCTTTGTATGAACACAAGATCTTCGTCCAAGGGGCGATCTGGAATATCAACCCGTACGATCAGATGGGTGTGGAGCTTGGCAAACAGCTGGCGAAAAAGATTGAGCCTGAACTGGCATCCGGCAGTCCCATCACCTCTCATGACTCCTCCACGAACCAGCTGATTAACGACTATAAGAAGCGTTCTAACCGATCCTAGGATTCTTTCTCCCTTTGAATATTGCCCATACAATCGACCACACCCTCCTGTCCCCGGAAGTAACCTCCAAGGAAATCGACAACCTATGTGACGAGGCGCGGAAATATGAGTTCTATTCCGTATGCGTCCCACCCTCTTGGGTCGAGCATGCAAAGAAACACCTCGGCGGATCAAAAGTTAAGGTGGTCACTGTGATTAGCTTCCCCCATGGGAACGATCTTTCCTCTTCGAAAGCCCTCGCCTCGCAACAGGCGACAAAAGCTGGTGCCGACGAAGTTGATATGGTGATGAATCTTGGTTGGGCCAAAGAAGGAAATTGGACCTTGGTGGAAAAAGATATCGCCGAAGTTGTGAAAGCCGTGAAACCCACGCCCGTAAAAGTCATTCTCGAAACCTGCCTTCTTTCTGAAGATCAGATTCGAAAAGCCTGTCATGCGGCAACCCAAGGAGGCGCACATTTCGTGAAAACATCTACCGGCTATTCCAAAAGCGGTGCGACCGTGCAGGCAGTCCAACTCATGCGCCAATCTGTTCCCGCCTCAGTTGAAGTGAAAGCCAGCGGAGGAATTCGGGATCTGGCAACCGCACTGGCTATGATTGAAGCCGGAGCGACACGTTTGGGCACCTCATCAGGTGCAGCAATTATTTCAGGAAAAAGTACATCGTCCGCCTACTAAGAGAATGTGACTTACGTGGTGTAACGGTGCGAAAAATTAGGGCTTAACTGGCAGCACCATTCGCATCCGCAAAAATTGTCTTTAAGTCATCCTTGGAGCTACGCCCGAGCCAGCGCGTGAGCGACTCTGTTCCGCTCTTCTTTGTCTCATAAGCGCGAAGAACCTTATCGATGTAGAGATGAACCTCTTCATACGGGACCTTGGGTTGTATCAGCACATTAAACCGGGCATCCGCACCCGTTTTTCCACCCAAAAACATGTCAAAACACTCCTTCTTTACCCCATCCACTGTGCGGGTCGCCCCCCGAAAACCAATATCCGCAAGCTGATGCTGTCCACACGAGCTAGGGCAACCGCTAAAATGAATTCGTACCTTGTCCTTGTAGTGAGCACTGACCTGCTCCAACTCCCCAACGAGTCGGATCATCCGATTCTTCGTCTCCCCCACCGCTAGGTTACAAAACTCGATGCCTGTGCAGGAAACGCAACCCTTACGGAAATTACTTGGCTCGACGACTAAGCCAGAAGCCACCAGATCCTTCTTCAGGCTTTCCACATTTTTTTCCGGCACGTTAACGATGATCAGGTTCTGCTTGTTCGTCCCACGGATTCCCACTTTTCCCTTGTCACCATATTTTTCCGAAAGATCGGCAATAATCTTCATTTGAGCTCCGGTGAGTCGCCCCCCCGCCAGACAAATGCCGACCCAATAGAACCCTTTCTGAATCTGAGCATGCGCCCCGACGTGATCCGACTCTGGATCTTCGGGGAAAACAAATTCCGAATGTCGATCAAACTTCCTTTCAGCCACCCTCTCCACTTCGGATATGAACTTATCTGCACCCCAATCAGCCACTAGGAATTTCAAGCGGGCCCGGGCCCGTTTATCCCGATACCCATGATCCCGGTAAATCACCGAGGTGTAATGAACGATCGGAAGGACGTCTTCTGGTTTAAGAAAAACAGGCAAAGTCTGGGCCAAATGCGGAGCTGAGGACAGGCCCCCTCCTACCTTGATTCCATATCCTTTCTCCTTCCCCCTTTCTAAACCAAAAACCCCAACGCAGTTGATATCGGGTTGGGTGCACATAATCCTGCATCCCGATATGGAAATCTTGTATTTACGAGGAAGGTTGGAGAATTCGTTGTTGTTTGTCAGATGGGCATCCACCGCCTGAAGTTCCGGGGTTGCATCCAAGATCGCGTCGGGATCCATTCCAGCAACCGGGCAGCCGACCACATTCCGCGCGATATCTCCGCAAGCTCCGCTTGAAGTAATGCCGACCGATTCCAAACGCTTGAAGATTTCTGGAAACTGCTCGATTCGAAGCCAGTGAAGTTGGATTGTTTGACGGGTCGTCACATCACCAAAACCATGGGCAAATTGATCCGTCAGCGAAGCAATCTCGCGAAGTTGGGGCGGATTGAGCAGCCCCCCCGGGATCCGAGTCCGCAGCATGAAATATCCATCCTCTTTTGGCTTCTGTTGATACACGCCGTACCAC
>Ga0209085_1001937_pt1 | contig 12224 bp, 12 predicted proteins | sample C_131016_EF_Meta_FD_187310 | JGI IMG/M metagenome (GOLD analysis project Ga0209085, IMG submission 187310) | Freshwater microbial communities from Lake Croche, Canada to study carbon cycling - C_131016_EF_MetaG (SPAdes) (version 2) | ecosystem: Environmental > Aquatic > Freshwater > Lake...
ATAATGTCAGGAAGATATGACTCACGCCCAGACGCAACAGCTTTTCCCAATGATTCAGAAGACCGTTACGAAGGTATGCTGGTGGTTCGTAGCGAGCTTCGCAGTATGTGTTCACACCATCATCAGCCTGTGTCTGGTGTTGCTTATATTGGTATCATTGCAGCTCAAAAACTCATCGGACTCTCAAAGTATACCAGAATTGCCCAGTGGTGTGCTCGTCGAGGAACTTTACAAGAAGAACTGGCCATTGATATTGCCAGAGAAATTCAACGAGCAACCGAATCCGACAATGTAGGTGTTTACATACAGGCGGTGCATGGCTGCTGTGAGAATCGTGGCATAATGGCTCATTCAAGTTTGACTCAAACCACAGTATTGCGCGGAGTATTCAAAACCGATCCAGCGACCAAGAAAGAGTTTATGGACAATATCAAACTACAACAGGAATTTGCCCCGCGATGATGTACATAACCAATCGAGCAGGTAGCATAAAATTACCCAACGAACCCGGATTATTGGAATGGCTGCAACAACGCTATCCAGTATCAGGGTACTATCTAGCCCAAACTCAACAGGAGAACACACATGGCAACTAAAAAATCCGTCAGCAAAATCAGCGACAAGCTGACCAAAGTAAACGAAAACTTCACTGTTCAAATGTATGACAACGGTTATATGTTTGAAATTTCGGGCAGAGACGCAGATGGTGATTATAAAACTGCTAAAATAATGGTTACAACCGTTACACAACTGATTGCCCTGATCGAAGAAGCTGCAGAAATGGAACGCGATGACTGAAATTTGTTGTTTTTTTGCAACAAAATTTTGGTTGACCCAAAACCCCTATTCTCTTACAATATAAGTATTGTTTAACAACTGGGTGGAGTTTTTATGAAGTATTCCTTGGTAGCCATGGCAGCAGTAGCAGCCTGTTATGGTCATGCACAAACAGTGGTGAGTTCTGCTGTGACCTACAAAACTGTTTCCACAGTGATCTCCACAGGCACCTCTACTGTAGCAACCAACAACAACACAGACACCCAAACCGTCAACCAAAGCGACGGGTCTGTGGTGCGCAATGTGTACAACTTGACGCAAACCACCACCACCACGCCTACGACTACACGCGATCTCAAATACGAAGTTACGACCGTGATGCTCAGTAATGGGCAAAAAGTGTTGACAGAAAAATTGGTCAGTGACACCGTGGTCACCAAAAATGTGGTGACACCCAGCACGGTCAAAACCTTGGCCTCTAGTACCGTGGTGACGCCTGCACCAGCGCCTAAAACTGTAGTGGCAGTACCTGCTCAAGCACCAACGACAACAACCGCCACAACAACAACCGCTGCATTCAACGCAGCTTCTTACTACGGCAACTCGCCCTACATGGGCACGCCTACGCAGGTGTTCAGCTCCAAACCCTCAGACTGGGTCAATGCCCAATACAACAACGGCGCCAACCAGCACATCAACAGTGCGGCAGCTTGGTCTAGAGGGTGGACGGGTAAAGGCAGCACCATCATGATCATGGACACGGGAGTTGACGTCAACAACGTGGCGTTTGCTGGAAAGATCAAGTATCAATTTGACATGACAGGTACAGGCATCCAAGACAACGTGGGTCATGGTTCCAGCATTGCGGGCATTGCACTGGGCGCCAGAAATGGCGCGACACCTACAGGCGTGGCATTTGATGCCAATTTGGCTGTTGCCAAGCTCAGCAACAACAACAATGTGGTGGCGTCTGACGCTGTCAAAGCTCTTGCATGGGCGGCAGACAAGTCCGACATTGTGGTAGCCAATTTGTCTGCCAACACCACCTACTCTGCGGGATATCAAGCTTCGGTCAAGAAATTGTCTGCAGGTGTGTATGCCAGCACCGATGCTGTGTATGGCGGAGCCAACTATTATAACTTGGAAGATCCACAAAAATGGGCACAGGCACTGACATCTCGCATTGCTGTCACAGTGAGTGCAGGCAATCAGGCGCTGCCTTATGTGCAGAATCCTGCCACATTTGCAGCCGCAACCGATGACAGTGGCAAATTACTGTTAAACGGTCAAATGCTGGTGGTAGGTAACTGGAATGCACCGGGCGGGCGTGTGGAAGGCGCACAAGCAGGTTCAGTTTGTAAAACAGTGTCCGGCACCACATGTTTGGACAAGTACCGTGTTAGCGATTTTTATATACTGGCTCCGGGATCAGCCATTAACTCAGCGGCTCCTGTGGCCGGCAGCACTTCGGGTACCAAGGTACTCAGTGGCTCCAGCCAAGCGGCTGCATCAGCAGCAGGTGCCATTGCTGTGATCAATCAACTGTGGCCCTACATGACTGCGGCCAACCAGGTGCAGTTGTTGCTGAAAACAGCCAACAAGAACTTGCCCGGTTACACCGCTGAAGTCATGGGACAGGGTTTGCTGGACTTGGACCGAGCAACACAACCTGTGGGCAATTTGGGTATTGCACTCAACGGCAGAACCAGTGCCGCTGTGCCCTTGACAGGTGGAATCAGTTTGAGCAAGACCACACCTGCAGTGGCAGCTACCTTGAGTTCGATATCAGCAGTAGACGGCATGCAGCGTGACTTTCGAGTTGACTTGAGCGGCACCATGAGTACCAATGCTGTGATGAACACCTCCATGATGATGGACGCCGATCCCAGCCACAATTGGAGTGGTCGTTGGACAGGTTTGGTGGCCAATCAAGATCAACAGATGCCCTTGAGCGGTGCCCAAAGCGATGGCAATCAAACCATCACTCTAGACTCAAGACTGTTTGCCCCGACAAGCACCCTGCGTCATCAAGTCACATTGACCAACAGCAGCTACAATCCCTATGTGAACTTTTCAGGTGTGTATGGTCAAACTCGATCAGCTGCCACGACTGAATATAGCGTACAGTACCAACCCGGTCAGCGTAGCACACGATTGGGCGATCCACAGGGCTGGTGGGCACAGGGCGGTGCGATGGTGACTCGTGTGGATTACACTCCTGGCATGGTTTCCGAAGTGACACCGATCTATGCTTTGCATGGCATGGGTGGCTACCAGGCGGGTAACTGGAACATGTTTGGCGGCATCAAGCCCATGGTGGTGTCAGGTCAGGTCACATTCACGGCACCAACTGGTGTAGATGCCGACGGTGTCATGCAATACACCACAGTGACCAACAACTTGGCTGGGTCTGACCCGGTGGCATACGCAGGTGTGAAATATCAACAGCGTTTCTTGACCAGCCGTGGATATCAACACCTAGTGGGATTTAGACTACAGGCCGCCCATGACGGCACCAATCATGCTCGTGCATATTACACAGTAAATTTCTAAGATTGACTCAAAAATACACCTAGTGTATAATTTGGGTATTGTGTAACATTTGCTGGAGATTGGGATGAACTTGCAATTCACTGCGTTGGCTGTAGCAACTGCAATAGCATGTGGCGGTTTGACTGCATGCGGAGGGGGCGGCGGAGGTGGCTCAGCCACAATGCCAGTTCGTCCCGACACAACCACAACTGGTATCCCACCTGTTACTACCAAATCAACGCCAGTTGTTACATCGACACCCACAGTCACTACAACACCTGTCACAACACCAGTTGTTACCACAACACCTGTCACAACACCAGTTGTTACATCAACACCAGTTGTTACATCAACACCTACAGTTACCACAACACCTACAGTTACCACAACACCTACAGTAACAACAGTTGTTACATCGACGCCCACAGTAACACCAACCGTAACGGTTGTTAATACAGTTCCTTACCATACACCGGTTCGTGTGGGTTCTGTTGAACCTTTGACAGGAACCGGAACCAATGGTCTCAACACTTCCAGTGCTATTTTTGCCCACAGCCTCAGTGGCGGCACCGGTCAAGAAATCATCATGGCCGGACGCATGGACGCCGGCTACAACAATTCCAACTATAGAAACAGTCAGCTCAGCATCTGGGGCTGGCAAAACGGAACTTTGGTCGATCAGACCAGTCGGTGGTTTTCCGGCAAAGACAATGTGATTGTGGGATCAGAACCCAGTGTGAAGTTTGCCGACTTCAATGGTGACGGCAAGCCCGACATGTATGTGTCACCCAATACCGACACTGACATTTATGGGCCTGGCACAGCATTCATCAACACAGGATCCAGTTTCACCCGAGTCAACATTGATGTTGGCAACCTCAACGGACACGACAGTGCAGTGTATGACATGGATGGTGATGGCCGATCTGACATTGTGACTGTGGGCTATGGTCGAAACATGACCATGAGCTTTGGCAATGCCAACGGAACCTTTAGCAATTACCGCACGCCAGACTGGCAAGGTGGTGCTTCTGGTATTGCTGTGGCCGATTTCATGGGTAACAAAACTTCCAGCATGATCTTGCTACAAGTTGATGTGAATCGACTGTTTAGTTGGAATCTTGTAGATGGGCAAATTCAACTCACGCAACAAAGTGTATTGCCCACTCCAAGATTTTTGTTGCCCAAATGGAGCAGCTACAATTTTTCCGGGGCACATGATGTTCGTGCTCTGGCATTTGACTTTGACAACTCTGGACTGACCAGTGCTGTGATTTTCAGTCGCCCCTGGATCACCAACGGAGCCTGGCCCAACTACAGCGAAGTGCAGTTTTTGAAAAATCAAGGCGCGGGTAAATTTGTTGATGTCACAGACACCACCTTGATTGGCTACAACACAGCCACTCCAGTCAGTTACAATCCCACTTTGATGGATGTCAACGGCGATGGGTTGACAGACATTGTGTTGAGCTCGCCCAATTGGGAAAGCAACGCCGGGTCACAGGTGTTGATACACACCAAAGAGCACAAGTATGTGGCCAGTTATGCCACAGTGCTGGAAGCATTTCAAAATCAAGCATTGAATTTGGAAAAGGCCATCAACGCCAGTGCCAAAAACGGAGCCAATGGCATTGTGTTTGTGAAAGGTCCAGATGGTGCTGTGTACCTGGCCACTGCAGTGACCTATGACACTGCCAGCACCACCAACAAGGCCATTTACTTGAGTCGCCTGGGCAACGGTGCTGCATCAGTTCCAGCCACCGTGACTGCAATCCGACAAAACTGGCCCTGGATGAGTGATGCACAAGTGAATTCAGTGCTGGCGGCCAGTTCCACTCAGTGGCTGGGATTCAATTTGATAGATCCCTCCCGTGCCATGCAACCCGTCGGCGAACTCAAAATTCCGGGTGCGAATCAACTCATGAGCTTGAACGGTGGTGCCATTGGCCTCAACTTAAACGGTGCAGCCAATTCCATCAAGGTGCTAGACAGCGTGGGTCGTGATTTCAGCATCAACTATTCCAGCACAGCCATGCCCGGGTTCAACTCCTGGAGCAGATTCAGCGACAATATCCCAGACGACACTCGCGGTGCACAAACTGCACCCATGCCCACATTCAGTTTCAACGGCATCAAGGCCGCGGCCAGCGAAGATGGGCGGCAAATGGCATTTGGCTTGACAGGGTATTCACTGGGACGCAATACCCAACTCAGCATGCAGTACACTCAGTTGCCATTCAGTCCATTTGTGCAGTTGAGCGGCAGCTGGGGTCTGGTGCGCAGTTCTGGCACACTTGAGTCCACCATCACTGCACGCCAAGGCAGTGCTGTGGCCAAGTTCGGTACCATGTACACCATGACCGAAATTGATCCTGGCTTGGTTACCCGAATCAATCCCATAACCAGTGTATGGGCCGAAGTGGGCTATGAACAAGAACGATTCCGAATGTATGGTGGTGTGTTGCCCCAAGTGATTGCAGGTTCAGCTGACCTGACCATGCCCACTGGTGTTGACAACACCGGCAAGATCACTTATACTCGTACACAGGCTGACATTGTGGGCAACTCAGTAGCATACTCAAGATTCACATTTGGCGATCGATTGAGTCGCAATGTTTCTTATCGTTTGCAAGGCATGTTTACCACACAACAGCAACACAATGTATCAGCTGAATTGCGATTGACTTTTTGACACAAGGAACCACTGTGAACACTACCAAAACCCGGCCTGATACAATTTTTGCACACTTGCCTGCTGAAATTTCTAGTGAACATGCACCCTGGACCGAACTGGTTCGAGAAGATTTTCATGTGCAAGTGTTTGAAGATATCTATCCTGTCACACCCGGACACTTGTTGTTTGTGCCCAAACGCAACACCGTGGGAGTGTTGATGGATGCGATTCAAGATGCCATACGGCACGGACAACGGGGTGTGGAATCAGGCGAGTGGGATGCTTTCAACATTGGCATGAACCTGGGTGCGGCGGCAGGACAGACTGTGGCATGGCCACATGTGCACATGATCCCCAGGCGTGCAGGTGATGTTGCTGATCCCATAGGCGGCGTGCGCAACACCATTCCGGGACAGGGCAACTATCGCACTGGCAGCTATAAAAATCCCAACACCCCACAACAGGTCTAAATAAAAACATCAGCGGTCTTTTGAGCATCATCCCGCTATATAAATTCTGCTGCCTATGCTATACTTTAACATAGGAGAAAATGATGGCAAAATATCTTTCTACAAAAACTTACGGCACAGATCGAGGACTGTCCTGCTGCTTTAGACAATGGCGTGCCACACACAGCCATTGCAGCTTGATTCACGGCTACAGTATCGGCATCAAATTGGTGTTTGAAAGCGAAACCCTGGACGAAAAAAACTGGGTCATGGACTTTGGTGGACTCAAGGCCTTCAAAGAGTGGGCCGACTGGCAGTTTGATCACACCATGTGTGTGGCCCTGGATGATCCACACTTGCAAACATTCAAGCAGTTGAACAAAGTCAACGGTGGGTTCAATGACTCTGGAGTTTGTGATTTGCGTATTGTTCCAGGCGTAGGTTGTGAAAAGTTTGCAGAACTGGTATTTAGAACCATGAACGAAATCCTGGCGGCATATCAGGCAGGACAGGGTTGGACTCATCCAGATGGTCGTGTGTTTGAGGCACGATATCCTGTGGGTTCCGGGGTCCGACTGCGCAGTGCCGAGGTGTTTGAGCATGCTGGTAACAGTGCCGTATACGAAGCATGAGCAATTGCGTTTGCGGCAGAACCACTAGACGACCCATGTGCGACAACAGTTGCAGTCTAAGTGAATCACAGTATCAGGAACGCTGTGAGAGACTGGCCGAATTATATCGTGGCCTTGGCACAAACGCTGTAAATACCCATCACAATCACAAGGACAATCATGAACAAAACCAGTGAGTACAAAGTAGCGGTACTGTTACCCACTCGTGGAAGAACTGACGCCCTGAGTCGCAGTGTGATCAGCCTCATGAATCGAGCTGTTGATCTGGCATCGGTTCAGCTGATGCTGGCGTTCGATCAGGACGACGAAGTGGGTCAGCAACATTTTGAAAACCATCTTCAGCCCTGGCTGGATCAAAAAGGTGTCAACTACACAGCCATGGAATTTGAGCGACTGGGCTATATTCGTCTCAACGAGTATGTGAATGCCCTGGCTCTGGCAGCTGATGCTGACTGGTTGATGTTCTGGAACGACGATGCTGTGATGGAAACCACAGGCTGGGATCGAATCATTGCTGGTTACACTGGCAAATTCAAACTGTTGGCTGTGCACACACATCATGACCATCCCTACAGCATATTCCCCATTGCACCTCGAGCCTGGCTGGATACCTTGGGCTATCTCAGTCCACATCAAATATCCGACTGCTGGCTGAGTCAACAGGCCTACCTGCTGGACATCTGGGAACGAATACCTGTATGGGTCACCCATGATCGTTTTGACCTTACTGGCAACAATCAGGACGAGACTTTTGAAAATCGTCCCATGTTAGAGGGCAACATACAGGACCCAAGAGATTTTCATCACTTGACCTGGACTGCTCGCCGACTGGCCGATGTCAGCAAACTGGCTCAATACATGCAGAGCCAGGGGCACGATACCTCTTGGTGGCGGGACATCTGTTCAGGTCAACGCCGGGACCCTTGGCAACGCCTGCACGAAAACGACATAAACAACCAAGTCAACAGCTGGAAAGTAACTTACTGATGAACACCCCTGAATCACTAGAACAACGCATACGCCGCTACTGGAACACCCAGCCCTGCAACATTCGGCACGGTCGAGGCGAACCTGGCACACTTGAATTTTTTCAAGAAGTCAGTGCTCGACGCTATCGAGTAGAGCCACACATTGCAGAATTTGCCGGATTCCATCTCTGGCAAGGTCAACAGGTGCTGGAAATTGGCCCCGGTATCGGTTCCGATGCAGCAGAATTTGCCCGGCATGGTGCTGTGTACACTGGCCTGGACTACAGTGATGAAAGCGTGAAACTGGCACAAAAGCGATTTGAAGTGGAACAACTGGAAGGCACCTTTATCCGTGGTGATGCCAGCAATGCCCTGGACTATCCAGATCATGAATTTGATCTGGTGTACAGTTATGGTGTGATACATCACTTTCCGGCCATAGAACAGATCATTGACAATGTGTATGCAGCACTCAAGCCCGGCGGAGAATTCCGGTTCATGGTGTATGCCAAGAACTCCTGGAAGCAGGCCATGATCTACAAAGGTCTGGACCAGTACGAAGCACAGAATGGTTGTCCGTATGCCAAGAGCTATACCAAACACGAAATACACGACTTGCTGGGCAACCGATTCCAGATAGACAGGTTGCGTCAAGACCATTGTTTCATGTACAATATAGAAGCGTACAAAGCCGGGCGATATGAACTAGAGCTCTGGTTTGCGGCCATGCCCGAGGCCATGCGTGAAGCAGTGAGAGAATATCTGGGTTGGCATTTGTTGGTCAAAGCGAGAAAAATTTGAAGATCAAAGTTTCTGAAATATTTTACAGTCTACAAGGCGAAGGCCGTTTTGTGGGTGTGCCCAGTGTGTTCTTGAGAACATTTGGCTGCAACTTCACCTGCAGCAGCTTTGGCTGTGCACCTGGCAAACGCAGCGACGAAGCTGATGAAATTGCCACTGTGGCACACATGTTCAATCGGTTCGAGGACTTGCCCTTGGTCACAACTGGCTGTGACAGCTATGCTTCGTGGCATCCGGCATTCAAAGAACTCAGCCCCAGTGAGACTACCCAAGCCCTGGTGTCACGCATGACTGGCATGATTCCCAATGGCAAGTGGTCACAACCCAACGGCAATGACATACACCTGGTGATCACAGGTGGAGAACCACTTCTGGGCTGGCAGCGAGCCTATCCTGAACTGCTGGAAAATCCCAGCATGAGAGATCTTGAAAATCTCACATTCGAAACCAATGGTACTCAAACTATTGATGATGCATTTGCTGACTACCTGCATCGCTGGAGCAATGGCTATACCGAACTCACATTCAGTGTGAGTCCCAAGCTCAGTGCCAGTGGCGAAGCCTGGAGCGAAGCTATCCGACCCACAGTAGTTGGCAGCTATCAAGACCTGGGTCGTGTGTATCTCAAGTTTGTGGTAGAGACTGAACAACACTTTGAAGAAGTAAATCAGGCCGTGAGCGAATATCGTGCAGCTGGTTTTGTGGGCAAGGTGTATGTGATGCCACAGGGTGGTGTGGTCACACCCTATGAGCAAAATCGAGTGCGAGTAGCTGACTGGGCACTGGCACAAGGCTACAACTACAGTCCCAGAATGCATGTGGATCTCTGGGGCAACGGTTGGGGCAAATAATTTCAAAAGGAATCCTCGTGAACGAAACAAGAGAACTAGCAGACAAAATTACAGCGTGGATAAAAAACTATGCCGAACAACATGGTATCAAGAGCTTGACCGTGGGCGTGAGTGGTGGCATTGATAGTGCTGTGGTCAGTACCTTGTGTGCCAGAACTGGACTTCCCACAGTGGTCATGACCTTGCCCATTAGACAACGACCCAACCTGCATCAACTTAGTACTGATCATGCTGCATGGTTGCTCAGCAACTTTGACAATGTCAAGCACATCAATCTAGACTTGACCCTAGTGTTTGACGCATTTGAGTCTGGCTTGAAACCGGTGTGTGTTGACCAAGCGGGCAACATTGATCTAGCATTTGCCAACAGTCGCAGCCGACTGAGAATGATGGCATTGTACCAAACAGCACAAAGCCACGGTGGCATTGTGGTGGGCACTGGCAACAGAGTGGAGGATTTTGGTGTGGGATTCTTTACCAAGTATGGTGATGGTGGTGTGGATATCAGTCCCATTGGTGATCTAAACAAGACCGAGGTCTGGGCACTGGGTCGTGAACTGGGTGTACTCGAAAGTATTATTGCAGCACCACCCACGGACGGACTCTGGGACGATGGTCGCAACGACCAAGACCAACTGGGTGGACTCACTTATGCTGAACTGGAACTGGCCATGTCACAAGACGAATCTGGCGCTGCAACTGAAGACCTAAAAGAATATGCAGCTTTGACTCAGTATCGTCGTATTCGTCGCCGCAATCTGCACAAGATGTTGCCTATCCCTGTGTTTAAAAAATAAGGACTGTCAACATGGGCATGTTTGATCTATTTCGAAAGAAGACCACAACGGAGCCGGCACAACGAGCAGTATCCCCGCCTGAACCCAAGGCTCCCCCAGCACCGAAAAAACCGCGGCCAGTGTTAAGCGAAAAAGAACTGGCCACGCAGCGTGGTGAACCTTGGGTGTCTGTGCTCAGCATGGACATCGATCCAGAAAATCTGCACCAAGGCAGTTTTGAACTGGACTGGAACGACAAGTTTGTGGCCAACTTGGTTCGTGCAGGTTATCAAATGAAACCCACAGACACCGATAGTGATGTTGTAGATCGTTGGTTTCAAAATGTCTGCAGACATGTAGTCATGGAGACTTGGGAACAAGAACAAGCTGTAAATCCCAATCGTGTAGTCAAAACACGCAGTGTAGGCGGCGGCAGAACCGAAGTGTCATGATACTATATGTCAACGGCGATAGTCACAGTTGTGGAGACGATCTGACAGATCCGGAAGGGGCTTGGCCTAATGTACTAGCCAAAAAATTAAATTATGATCTGATTAACCATGCACAAACTGGAGGCAGTAATCCGAGCGTACTAAGAACCACTGAAAATTTTTTAGATCAAAATCACAGTAGTGATCAATTGTTTGTGATAATCGGATGGACTGGCTGGGAAAGAGAAGAATGGGAACACCAGGGATGCTATTACAATGTCAATGCCAGTGGCCGAAATATTGTACCGAAAGATCTAGCCGATAGATATAAAAAATGGGTAATTGATCAAAACGATGAATCAAGATCCAAAAAATCCAAAATTCTGCATCAAGCAATTTTCAAACTGCATCAGAATCTAACGAACAAAAAGATACCACATTTGTTTTTTAATGCACTCATGCCCTTTCAACACGAAGCATTACACAATGTTGATTGTCAATTTGACTGGGGAGATAATTATCTCAAACCCTACAACAATGATTATGCTTACTATTGGTTTTTGAAAAATCAAGGATATGCATCTAACAAGTTATATCATCACAACGAATCGGCTCAACATTGTTGGGCGGAATTTTTATATAGTTATATTCAACAACATCAAATCATATGATACTCTACGTCAATGGTGACAGCCACACTGCCGCAGCCGAGGCAGTAAACCCACATGCATTTGCCATGGACGACGGTGATCTCTATCACATGGGCCGTGCTCCACATCCTGCCAACTTGGCTGTGAGTTGGGGCAAACTGTTGAGCCTCACCCTGAAATCCAGTTTTCACTGCGGTGCTGAAAGTGCCAGTTCCAACACACGCATATTGAGAACTGCCAGAGAGTGGATGACGGCGCAGAATCGAACTCTCAGCAACACACTCATGATTATTCAGTGGAGTACCTGGGAACGAGAAGAGTGGTTGATAGACAGCACTTATTATCAGATTGGTGCATCCGGCATGGACGATGTTCCCCCGGATCATCAGGATCGTTACAAGCAGTTTGTGGTCGATGTGGACTGGCGACAAAAAACACAGCAAGCACATGATGAAATTTGGCAGTTTCACCAAGAGTTAAAAGACCAAAACATCCGCCATGTGTTCTTTAATGGCAACAATGACTTTTCCCGAATTGCAGATCGTCGGGATTGGGGCATCAATTACATTGCACCATATGATTCTCAAATGACCTATGATGCAGTGATACGGGCTGGGAAGATCGATACCGTTTCCCCAGAATCCTGGCATTTTGGTGCCGATGGCCATAGCTTTTTTCATCGT
>Ga0209085_1001944_pt1 | contig 12197 bp, 8 predicted proteins | sample C_131016_EF_Meta_FD_187310 | JGI IMG/M metagenome (GOLD analysis project Ga0209085, IMG submission 187310) | Freshwater microbial communities from Lake Croche, Canada to study carbon cycling - C_131016_EF_MetaG (SPAdes) (version 2) | ecosystem: Environmental > Aquatic > Freshwater > Lake | place...
GACCGCGCAAAGGTTGTCGAGGCCTACCGTGCTTCTAATGAAGAGTTCCGTGCCAAACTTGGCCCCCGTGCAACGACCCCCGAATGGACCGCGTGGTTCGACAAGGTGCTTCCTCGATGACTGCTAAAGAAAAGATTCGCCCTATCGCCCTCGATGTGACGGCGATTTCCGAACTGAACTTCACGACCGGTGTGCAGCGAGTCGTCCGCGAATACCTTGCGGTCAACCGTGACCAGGTCGAATTGATTCGCTATGACACGAAAGCTCGCCTGTGGCGCACCATCCCCGAGCTGGGAGCGCTGGTCGCGCGAGAACGAAGTGGCGTTGCCGCACGCGTCCGAGAACTAGCCGAGAAGACATCGAGCGCGGTCGTCGAAGAAGCGAAAAAGCCGCGTATGCGAGCCATTTTCCGCGAAATTCCCTTTGCGGGACCGGTTTATGACTGGCTCAAGATGGCGAACTCGAGGTACCTTCAGGCGCAGAAGGTGGTCGCTGGCTACACGCTTCGCGATCAACCGGAGTGGCACCCCAACCCGTCACAGACCTATGTGATTCTCGACCTACCGATCACCCCCGAGCATGCGATCGCGATGGAGGATCTTTTCCGTCGCGACGACGTTCGCTCGCTCGTGTTCTTGCATGATCTCTTCCCACTGTCACATCGCCACTTGTTCGACCGGGAACATCACCATCGTGCACGTAATCTTCACCTGACCTATCTCGATGCGGTCTCTCACGCCGGTGCAATCGCGGCCAACTCGAATTACACCCTTGGGCAGTATTCGGATTTCTGCCGACTTCTCGAGGCCGCCGCATTTGCTAAACAGAAGACCTCGGTCGTGCATCTTCCGTGGCCGAGAATGGCGAAAGGCGGGACTCCCGACGCGACAATTGCGGATCGAATGTTCGGCGACGCCGCAATCAAGGTGTTGCTGATTGGCCAACTTGATAAGCGAAAGAATTTCCAAGTCGTCGTTCGAGCCGTCAAAGATCTCATATCGAAGGGAATTGACGTTCGGCTGGGGATTCTCGCGGGATATTCTTCGATGACCGATGGAGTCCTCCGTGACGAACTAGATTCGTGCACAGCCGAACAAAAATCCCGAATCACGATTGAGGGGATAGTTACCGACGGCGAGCTTCTCGCAATCTATGACGCCGCCAACGTGGTCGCGGTTCCGTCCGTCGCCGAAGGATTCGGATTGCCTGTCATTGAAGCACTCTGTCGTGGCAAGCGCGTAATCGCATCGAACTCAACGGCTCTCACCGAACTCGGAGACCTGTTTGGTTCCGACGCGGTGACAATCGTTGACGCCTACGAATCGAGTGAATGGTCAACTCAGATTCTCGCGGCAGCAAAGCGAAAGCCGCTGGCTGCGGTCGCGATTCCCGCATCGATTCCCGTTGACTGGAAAGACTTCCACAAACGACTTCTGGCCGCTGCGCCTCGCTAGGCCTCTTCTTCGTCGGTGTCGAGACCGCTCGGGCGAATTGCTCGCGCAGCCATATTTGCGACAACTTCGGCGACAGTGATCAGTTTGAAAATTGAGCGTATTGACAAGGCCATGAGGACGAGCAGTAGTTTGTTCAATGCGGTGTCGACGCCGGCGGACACATACATCCAGGACTCGATGAATGCGGACCCCACCGTGAGCGGGAAAACCACCGCGAGCAGTGGCCAAATAATCGTAAAGCGCTGGACCGGAAGCTTGGCGAGCAGCAACATTCGTTCGGTGTGTACGTGGATTTCCGTTTCGGCTTCGGCGTTTCCGGCGGCAGACAATTCGTCGCGCATCTTTTCGTGCGCGGCTTCGTTGTAATCAAAGACGACGAGCCATTTCTTTACCGCGACCGCGAGGTACAGGATCACCGTCACGAGAATGATGGAAATGATGATTCCAGAAGGCATATAGCCGTAAAGGAACAACCCGACGATAACCCCGAGCACGGTCCCAACCGCGGTGGCCAGCATCATCAAGCGCCCAAGAAGGCGACCGCGCGCCAACATCTTCCAACGCCGCTGTTGGCCGGTCATGGCCTCAGTCTCGGTTTGCAGTTCCGACAACGAGATCTTCTTCAGGTTTAGCGTGTTGCGGCGACGAAGGAAATATCGCAAAAGCCGTTGCCCGTAACCGGTGACGACCGCGGCGGACAGGGCGATGAGGGCGAAGTCCCATGGCGGCAGAGCGCGCAACGATCGTGAGAAGCTCAGTAACCACGAAAACTGGCGAATCCATTCCGGGACGGTATCCGAGAGGAGAACTCCCAATAGATAAAGACCCGAGAAACTCAGGATGAACCCGATGAAAGTACGAGTCGCGATTTCGCTCGCAAATCGGCGGGTGAGGAGGAGGATCTCGGGCATCGGGCTAGAAGCGTCGGGCGAGGATTAGCCCGAGGAGCGTCTGAACCGAGTCAGACACGGGTTGCGTGCCGTCGAGGGTGACGTCAGCCGCAAGGGGGGCTTCATATCCCTGTCCAACGCCCGTCATCTGCATTGAGGTATCCGCTTGGCTGCGAGCGTAAAGACCCTTCGGGTCGCGCTGCATACACACTTCGAGCGGTGTGTCGACGAACACTTCGAAGAAGTCACCCTCGGCAAATCGTTCCTTTGCCATTTCGCGATCCTCCCGGAATGGCGAAACGAGCGACACAATGACAACGAGGCCGGCTTCCATCATGAGTTCCGCGACGCGAGCCACACGACGAACATTTTCCTTGCGATCCTCGGGCGAGAACCCAAGGTCTTCCGACAAGGTCGAGCGCACGGTGTCGCCGTCGAGTGTGGTCGAACGGATACCCATGGTCATGAGTGTCTTTTCGAGTTCATCGGCGACGGTGGATTTACCCGAACCAGGAAGACCGGTGAGCCACAGAACACAGGAACGGAGACCGTTGAGAACTTCGCGCTCAGCACGGCCTACCGCGAAGTCGTGCTTGACGACGTCCGATTCACGAACGAGTGGGTGCTTCGACATCCCCGCCGCGACGGTCATGGCGGACAGTCGGTCGACGAGGATGAACCCACCCGTGTGCATAGATTCCGAATAGGGGTCAAGCAGGATGGGTCGGTCTGTGACAATCTCTACTCGACCAATTTCGTTGACCTCGAGCGCACGCCCACGGGCCTGTTCACCTGTGGTGATGTCACGTACATAACGAACGGTCTCGACGCGCGCGGGAACCGAGATTGGTCCAGCGCGAAGGATGTACGACGCCTGAGTGTCGAGGCGCTTCGTGTCGATCCACACCATCTCGGCGAGGTGGGCGCGGGATGACGGAACATCGCCCGTTGCACCGACGATCACGTCACCACGAGAAATGTCCACCTCGCGGTCAAGCGTGATGTGCACGGCCTGTTCCTCGCCAGCGGTCTTCGCCTCATTCGGGGCATAAATCCCCATAACTACGGCTTCCGTGAGAGCGGGCCACACGCGAATGGTGTCACCGACCGATACGGTGCCTCGCGCGATTGTGCCGGAATACCAGCGAACGATTCCGGCCTTGGAAACGAACTGCACGGGCAGGCGCAGCGTTCCGTCACCAGCAGAGTGAACAAAGGTTCGCTTCTGGTCAAGAATCGAGAGAATTGTGACCTTTTCCGACCACGCCATGTTTTCGGAAGGCCGAGTCACGTTGTCACCGGTCAGCCCGGAAACGGGAACAAACGTGATGTCTTCGAAGTCAAACGGTTCAAATCGACGGGTCAATTCCTCGACGATTCCGTCAAAAACGGCCTTGTCGAATCCGACGGCATCCATCTTGTTCACGGCGACCACGATGTGCTTGACACCCATGAGTGAATTGATGGCCGCGTGCCGAACGGACTGGTCGCGAACGCCCTTCGCAGCGTCAACCAGAAGGATCCCCATGTCGGCCTCACTTGCAGCGACCGCCATATTGCGCGTGTACTGCTCGTGTCCAGGGGAATCCGCAAGAATCGCACGGCGGCCCGACGGCAGGTAGACGTGACGGTGGGCAACGTCGATCGTGATGCCCTGCTCGCGCTCAGATTCGAGGCCGTCGGTCAGTTGGGAAAAGTCGACTTCACCGTTGGAGAGGCGGCGAGTGTTGTCGATTTCGTCGAGCGGGATCGAGTTGGTCTCGACAAGAAGTCGACCGAGAACAGTGGACTTCCCGTCGTCGACGGCTCCACACACAACGATACGAACAAGTGCGTCAGACATTAGAAATACCCCTCGTGCTTCTTACGTTCCATTGATGAAGCACCCTTGCCGTCGATGAGTCGACCTGCGCGTTCTGACGTTGTCGAGCGGGACAATTCGTCAATAATCTCGTCAAGTGACGCGGCCTCACCCTCGTCTGCTGCCGTAAGTGGATAGCAGCCAAGAGTGCGGAATCGGATTCGACGCATGGCGGTCGATTCCCCGGGCTCTAACGGGTAACGGTCGTCATCGATCATGATGAGTTGGCCGTTTCGCTCAATCGTTGGGCGTTCTGCCGAGAAGTACAGTGGCACAACCTCGAGCTTTTCGCGACGGATGTATTTCCACACGTCGAGTTCGGTCCAGTTCGAGATGGGGAACGCTCGCATGGTCTGTCCGGGCTTGAGCGTGGAGTTGACAGTGTGCCAAAATTCCGGGCGCTGGCTTGACGGGTCCCAGGCGTGGCCAGGCTCGCGAAGGCTGAACATGCGTTCTTTAGCGCGCGAACGCTCTTCGTCGCGACGAGCCCCACCGAGAGCAACGTCGTAGCCGCCGGCATCGAGTGCGGCCCGAAGCGCAACGGTCTTCATGAGGCGGGTGTATTCGTCCGAACCGTGGGTGAACGGCGTGATCTTGTCGTCACGACCATCGGGGTTCGTGTACACGACCAAGTTGAGGTTGTTCTCGCGCGCAATGCGGTCACGGAAGGCGATCATTTCGCGGAATTTCCACGTCGTATCGATGTGGAGAACGGGGAACGGGACGGGCGCGGGGGCAAAGGCCTTCACCGCGAGATGCAGCAGAACCGTCGAATCCTTCCCAATGGAGTACAGAATTACGGGGTTCTGAAAGGCGCTCGCGGCCTCGCGAATCGCCCAAATCGCCTCAGCCTCAAGCGCGTCGAGGACGGCGTTTTCGTCATTAATCGTCTTGGCATTCACGGACTTAAGCCTACCGTCTGTTTGGCTGGTGACTTAATCGTGCCGTCCAAGCAAAATTCGAAAACCGCGGGCAAAAGCGCCGAGCGCACGGGTAAGCCGGGGCCGTTCCAACTCGGTCAATCGAGCACTAAACGCGTCATAGCGTGGAATTACGTACGCCCGCGCAACCTTTGACGCAAAGCCAATTCGCGCTTCACGATGAAGGTCAGGCTCTAGAGCTCCAACTGAAACCGCCGATGCATCGAACGGAGCCGACGACGACGAGAACCCGAATCGTGCGAACGATTTCTCCGTCATGTGCTCACCGATCACACCGATATATTCGCCTTGGCTAGACCCCGTAGAGATTCCATACCGGTCGAAATGACCAAGGAGTGAGAGCTTTACCTGGTCTTGGCTCACCCCGATCGGGAGTACGCCCATCGACGCAAGCGCTCGTGCGATTGCGGGCTTATCGCGTTGCCAGTACGGGTTCTTGGCAACGGCCGCAAGGTATCCATCGATGTTGGATCGTCGCTCGTCGAGGTGCGATGCGCGCATCAGAAACGCCCACAATCGCGAAAGCGGATACACGCTGTCCGCGCCACGCGTGACCTCGCCGAAGATTTCGCCCGTTGCGGACACGGCGGCAATTCGTGGGGATTGGGCCGATTGCGTTGCAAGGGCGGCAATCGTTGCGAGATACGTTGAATTGGGGACATAGTCCTCCTCAAAGAATCCGTACCATTCGGCTTTCGGGTCGCATTCGCGAAGGTTTTTTTCGAGAAGGTCAAATGCGTGTGCGATTCCCACGTTGTGCGGCGAGATAGAGATATGTGCGTCGGGGAAAACCGCGCGAGCAATCGCCTCGACTTCGGCGGTGCAATCGGTTTGACCGCTTTTCTGTGCTTTCGAGCCGGTGTAACCATCGATCACAATCACGACTCGTTTCCCCGCAACGGGTAACGTCTGGTCCGCAAGCCCGCGAAGCGTCTTTTCGGCATATTCGGGCCGATTGAAGAGGAGTACCCCGACGGGGAAGGGGAACTGGGGCACGGGAGCGTCTTCCTGTTGATGGTCGATTACGGGCAACAACCGCGAGAGGCAGCCACGCCCCCAACGCGCTGAAGCCAACCTATCAGGCGGTGTCGCGAACAGCGCTAGAGCCTTCGCGATAGGCTTACCTGCTAGGCGACCTTTTGACTTTTCGCCCCGAAATTTGGATGCAGAGGACCTGAGATGGCACGACAACTGACGGGTGTTCCACGCGCACTCGACGAGCGCCGCCTTCTGTCAACGGGCTTTTCTGCACCGGGAATCGAACTCGTCTGGAAGTCCGACGCACCAATTGAGACGGGCACGCTCGCATCCGATTTCGCCTACGTCAACGGTGAATGGAAAGACCTTGACCACTGGCGATACTGGCTCCTTGAGCGTCGTCCCCGAGATCGGCACAGCCTCATTGCTCCCGAAGCGATTTTGCGAATCACAGACGCTTTCGTGTCGATCGACAACAAGATTGTGACCGCATCCGGGCTCACGCTTCGAGATTCGCGATTTTTCGGCTCAGAAGCTCAACGCCAACCACTGCTCGACACGGACGTTGTGGCGGATTATTCGGGAACGCACGGAACAGCACTGACGCGCCCGCCCGCATACGGACACTGGCTGCTTCATCGACTTCCGCGGATGGTCACACTTCATCAGCAGTACCCCGAGGTTCCGATTCTTAACATCCAATGGGGTGACACCAAGTTGCTTGCTCGTTTGGGGATTGACGAGTCAGGAATCCAGCGCTTCCCGAAAGCAGAGAGAGGCTCGTTCGTTCATGTCGACGAACTTCTCGTGCCAACTCACCTGTCGAAGCCGGGATACAAGCGAGTACAGGACGCGAATCGTTTGGAACGTGTCGTCGAGGCTTTCACCAAGGGAATCAAGGACGACCCAGCGTTGCCCGAACTGTTGTACGTTGCCCGGCGCCCAGAAGGAAAACGAATGGGAGCAGAGAACAAGGACGAACTTCGAAACTATTTCGAATCGCTCGGTTTCACCACTTGGTACCCCATCGACGATCCGATGGAGAAGCAAATTCAGCATTTCCGTGCGGCAAAGGTCGTCATTTCGGAGGTTGGATCCCAGGCGCTCACCTCGATGTTCGCCGGACCAGACACAACCGTCATCATCATCACCCCGGAGAAGTCCAAAGGGTGGGGGACAGAGCGTCAGTTCCAACCGCGCTGGCGGCAGTGGCAACGTGTCGTTTGTGAAGCCCGAGGCCAGCATTACGCGCAGATTGTTGCCGCACGTGACGCCAACATTCGGACGTGGTCAGTCGACATGCCCACTCTTCGGCAAGCGATGGAAACGTACCCGTTGCGGGTTTGGTAATGCACGACATCGTGCAGCGGGCGCGTTCTGCCCAGCGAGACTGGGAGCGCGTTCCGATTCGCGAGCGGGCGGCGATCGCCCGCCGCTTCTCGCGGTTGGTCTACCGGCACCAGACTGAGATCCTCGATTCGATTCAGCATGAGACATTAAAGAATCGCCTTAGCGCTTTTGAAGAAGCAGTGGATGCGGCGCAACTAGCCCACTTTTACGGTCGCCGTGCAACGGGATTTCTGCGGCCCTCTCGGCGCAAAGGCGCGATACCTTTTCTGACTCGTGCGATTGAGTATCACCGACCGGTTGGCGTCGTTGGCGTGATCACACCGTGGAACTATCCGTTTACGCTTCCAGCATCCGATGTCATTCCTGCGCTCATCGCAGGCAACTCCGTGGTGCTCTTGCCCGATGCGGCAACTCCCGCTACCGCCGACATTGTCGAGCGACTTCTGCTCGAAGCGGGACTGCCGAAAGGAGTTCTCACGATTGTTCACGGCGGCGGTCGTGTCCACGGCGACGCCCTGGTGGCCGAAGCTGACTTCATCATGTTCACCGGGTCCACCGCGGTCGGTAGAACCGTAGCGGAGAAATGCGCCGCGAGGTTGATCGGATTTTCGGGGGAGCTCGGTGGCAAAAACCCGATGCTCGTCTTGTCGGATGCAGACGTGTCTGCTGCGGCACGGGCTGCGGTGCGGTCCTGTTTTTCCAACTCAGGTCAACTCTGTGTCAGCATCGAGCGCATCTATGTAGTGAACGAACTACACGATCGATTCCTGACGGAATTTAGCGAACAAGTTCGCGACATGAAATTGGGGGCGGGCTCGGACTGGGAAATCGACATGGGACCGCTTATCTCGGTCGCCCAGTTCGAGAGGGTATTCAGTCAGGTTGCGGATGCGGTCGCCCGCGGCGCACACGTGGTCGTCGGTGGGAAGCCCCGACCGGACCTTGCTCCAACGTTTTTTGAACCGACCATTTTGACGGGCGTCACCGACGACATGTCCCTCGGAGCAGGGGAAACGTTCGGCCCCGTTGTCGCGGTGTACCGAGTAGTCGATGACACCGAGGCCATCCGCCGCGCCAACAGCTCGGAATACGGACTCAATGCAAGTCTGTGGACGCGACGCGACGGTTCGGTGTCGCAAGAAATCCGGTCGGGCACTGTCACGGTCAACGAAGGATTCTCGGCCAGTTGGGCATCACACGGCGCACCAATGGGAGGCGTGAAGTCGTCCGGAATGGGACGGCGTCACGGCCGGGACGGAATTCTCAAATACACCGAGGCCCAGACGGTTGCCACCCAACGATTATTCGGCATTGCTCCCGTGGGCACCCAATCGAATTACTCCTATTCGAAAATGCTCAATCGTCTTCTTGCGGTGTGGAATCGACTGTCGTAGGACACGTCTCGTCGATCAATCGCGTAACGCCCACTGGCGGGGCAACAACACCACGGTTTGGGCACTAAACCGACACCTGTTAGAATCGTGAAGTTGTCAAGAGACAACGTGCGCCTGTAGCTCAACGGATAGAGTATCTGACTACGGATCAGACGGTTGGGGGTTCGAATCCCTCCAGGCGCGCATTTCACTACATCGCCGCCCAAGGCATTCCGACGTGCTAAACGCGGCTACAGGAACCGTTTGATGATGTTCTTGATGCGTCGCACAAGTCGCGTGACTACCGTTGGCTGATTTCCTTTTTTGGCACGTTTCTTTTTTGCCGTCGCGGGCGTTCCGACATTTGATTTGAGAGGCACACCGTCAGCAGCCATGATTGCGTCGACTCGGCTGGCGAGGATTGGGTAGACATCTCGGGTGTAGTGACGGATCCGATTCGAAATTTTTGATGAATCCGTCACGATGTCTCGCACATCGACCAGAGAAACATTGGAATGACGCGCAACAACACGGTCAACGATTGTGTTGTACGTGCGGTGGTGCACATGCCGATCGGGTTCTTTATTGTCGTCCAATACAACCTCGGCCCCGTTCAGCAAAATGAGCCGCTGCCCGTCCGGAAGCGATGCGATCAGCCACTCGAGGTTTGCTTCAAAGTCCTCCTCGCTGAGCGGACCTTCAAATCGGAAATTGTCGACAAACCATTCCGCAAACTCTTTACTGAAACCTTTGTCAAATTTGTTGGATTTCGTGGAATCGCGATGAAATCCACCCCAGGTGACAACAAACTCTGTGTCTCGGTAACGATAGATTCCTTGCGTGTAGTCCATCAAGACGCTGTACAACTTGAACTTATGCCCGTTATCGAAGAAATCGGTTTCGAAGGTTTTTCGGTCAACAAATGGGATTTGATCAATAACGTCTTTGAACTTGTCAACAAACTCGGGGTTCGCTTGCCGCAAGATCGCGGTGTGTTCCGTATGTACTTGGGCCCCTTCGGACGAGACGTAGGTCATCTCTTCATCCACCGAGACATTTGCTGTCAGGTACCCCTTCAACTGGCGAAGATCGCAGCCACCTTTGATGAGAAGACGTTCAGCGGGTTCATCAGTGTTGGCGACGCCCGGTTTGGTCGGAATGCCAGCCTCGGCCAAAATCTCGTCGACCCGGCTCGCCAGGATCGGATAAACCTCGCGTTTGTAGTGACGAATGCTGTTGGTGACTCGTGAAACATCGGTGACAATCGTGCGCACATCAACGAGGGACACCTGCGCGTGCCGTCCGACAACGCGGTCAACGATGGCGTTGTATTTCCGATGATGCAGATGTCGACCGGGTTCACGTTGGTTGGGATGCTCGACTTCGGCGCCGTTAAGGAGGATTAGTCGAACTCCCTTCGGGAGCGTTGACACCACCCACTCGAGGTTTGCCTCGAAGGCCTCTTCGCTGAGTGGTCCTTCAAAACGGAAGTTGCCGACAAACCACTCGGCGAATTCCTTTCCGAAACGTTCTTCAAGATCAGAACCCTGCGTCACAAAATTGTTCGTGAAGTGTCCGCGAGTGACCACAAACTCGGTGTCGCGGTATCGATAAATCCCTTGTGTGTAATCCATCAACACGCTGTACAACTTGAAGTGTTGCCCGTCGTCAAAGAAATCAGTTTTAAAGGTTTCTCGATCAATAAACGGGATGCGGTCGATGACGTCGCTGAATCTCTCAACAAACTCCGGGTTTGCTTGTCTCAAAATCTCGGTGTGTTCGTTGTGTGCGCCAAAACCTGCCTGCGTGACGTAATTCATTTCCTCATCAACCGCTACATCAGCCGTAAGGTACCCCTTCAACTGCCGCAGGTCGCAGCCACCTTTAACAAGCAATCGTTCGACTGACGTCGTTGTTTCGACACTATCTTGGCGAGAATCAACCTCGGTGATCCAATCAATGGTGGTGTCTCGATCGAGGGTTGCGGAGACTTCGCCGTTGATGGTGATGTGTGGGCTACCAAGTTTTTGATACAGCCAACTTTCAACAGCGAAACCCAAAATGCGGCACGAGAATGCGAACTGTGTGAGGGAGCCATTTTCGAGCGCGTAAAAACCGGCGAGACCGTAATCTCCGTATTTGTCGCTCACCCATACGGCTCCGGTGGTCACATCGGTTGGGTTGATGTATTGAGCCAAGGTTGACTGATCGACCCGAAGCTTTGTGAAATTCAACTGGTTGGATCGATTGATGAGATCCTCGAGCCGTTCCAGGTCGCTGGCCGTCGGTGGCAGGACCGCAACCTTAATTTCCGATTGCCGAAGGAAATCGTTGGTGTCCCCCTCAAACGATGATTGTTCCGAGATTTTCTGTTCGAGAACTTTGTATTGCGTGAGTCGCTTCAGCCCTTTGTCGGGTTTTCCGGCAAGTGCGGGGTCTTCCAACAATGTCTCGAGGACGTCCGGCAACGCGACATTGAGCTCGGGGGAAACGAAGCGCGCCGCTTCAAGGTTTTTTGCGAGATCATCAATGAACAGCACATTGACCGGACGCAGATTGAGATCCTCAATCAGGCGTCGAATTCGGGGTCCTTTTGGCGTCCAATCGATACTGGGAAGCACGAAGTATTTGGAAAGCCCCACTCGCTCGAGTTCGGGAAGGGCAACGGACTCGTCGTTCATTGAACAAATCGAACTGATGATTCCACGCTCCGCGAGAGCGATGACGATGTCGTGGTTACGAGTCACATGCTCGATTGGGCCTTCAGAAATTGTTCCATTCCACAAGGTGTCATCAAGGTCCCAAATGACCAGTTTGATCTGTTCCACAGTTCACACTTTCAGTGACATTCGCTTTTCGACGAACGTGACTCAACTCTACCTCCGCACGGTTTCTGTTCGAGTTCCGAACGATGCACCCTTGCTGCAGCATGTTAAATCTGTGTAACGCGGGTGGTTCACTCCCGGTGGCGGTGGAGTGACGACCGTAGGTTTGTGACATGACCACAACTACTCCAACCATTGAAATGAATGACATCGAGCCCATTCCGGCGGGCGAGCGGCACGGCAAGGCCTGGCACCTTTTCACGGTCTGGTCATCGCCGAACCTCGAGTTCGCGACGGTGTTCGTGGGCGCACTGGCCATTGGGTTTGGCCTCAACATCTGGCAGGGAATTCTCGCCATCGTCGTCGGTAACGGCCTCGCGGGTATCACCCACGGAATCCTCTCCACATGGGGACCCAAGGCGGGTCTTCCGCAGATGGTTCTCGGCCGTAACGCGTTCGGCAAATGGGGAAACCTCATCCCGTCCGGCCTCTCGACACTCGTCGCGGGGATCGGATGGTTCGCGG
>Ga0209085_1001946_pt1 | contig 12180 bp, 7 predicted proteins | sample C_131016_EF_Meta_FD_187310 | JGI IMG/M metagenome (GOLD analysis project Ga0209085, IMG submission 187310) | Freshwater microbial communities from Lake Croche, Canada to study carbon cycling - C_131016_EF_MetaG (SPAdes) (version 2) | ecosystem: Environmental > Aquatic > Freshwater > Lake | place...
GGACGACCGTGATCCCGAGCCGGTCGAGGCCGACGCCGGGCGGGAGGTTCTGCTCGATGAACCGCCGGCAGCTCGCGACCTGATCGTCGAGACTCGACTGCCGCTGCTCTTCAGTCGAAAATCGGGCGTGGATGACCACGCGCAGCGGCCGGTCCGCCGGGACGGCGATGGGCTGGCGCAGACGCATCATCGCGCACCCCCTTTCCCGCCCCGCGCGGGGTCACGGCGGCGGCCCCGGCGGGTGCCTCCGGGCGCGCTGGCCGACGTGGTGCCGGAATGTGTGCCGGGGGAGGTCTGCGAACCATGTTTTCCCCGAGAAATACGCTCACCGTCGGATCCCTGTCGGGGATATTTGCCCACTGCGTCTCTTTCGACTCTGCCGGCGAGACCACGTTTTCCGCGGGTTTCGTCGCGGGGTGACGACGTGGGATGGTCTGAGAAGGCGTCCGGTTGTGCCGGTGTCGTGCCGGGGCATTCGCCGGCAGACCGGCATCTCGCCCATCTCGTCACCGTGGACGTTCCGGTTCACGAGCCTCGACGAACCGGCGGCCCTCCGCGCCCGGCGGCGGATCCCAGATCGGATTCACGCCGGCGGGGAGCGGGTCGCAACGCACGTAGAGCCGCTGCGGCGGCGTCTCGAAGTAGAGCAGCAGGGCCGGACAGAGCCAGTTCTCCATGAACTCGCCGAGGACGTCCCCCTCGTACCAGTTGCCGCCGTCGCCGTCGCCCCGCACCCATCGCCGCTCGACATCGTGGGCGTCGAACGGCTGATCCGAGAACGTCAGCAGGAAGCCTTTCGCGGCGTCGGGGATGCCCTTGCTCGCGACGACGCGGGTGATCATCTCGCTCGTGCCCTCGACGAAGGCCTCCTCCTTGAGCCCCGTGCGCTCGTCGTCGAAGACCCAGCACTCGGTGCCCGGGTAGAGGTAGGGGAAGAGGGTCAGGGTTCGCTGCCGGCTCATGTCAGCCTCCTTGTTCTCGGGTGGTTGCGTTGTGAAGTTTTGCAGAGTCGCCGCGGCCGCGGGTGTCGATCAGGGGGCGCATCGAGGCCGGCTGGCCTTCCAGACCAAGCCCGGCCCGCTCCTCACTCCTCGCCGTAGTAGACCGGGATCGAGACCGCCTTCAGCCGGCAGCGTTCGGCGTCGGCGTGCATCCCGAGCGCCTCGTGGCATGCCGCGGCCCCCTGCCACGCGGCGATCGCCCGCAGTCCCAATCCGGCCCGGTGATAGAAGTCGGCGGCCATGCCGTACAACTTGGCGGCGCGACGCCAGTGCCGCCCGGATTGCGCGCTCGTGTCGACGGGAACGGCCGTCAGCCGTCGGCACTCCTCGAAGTGCGTGTCGCCGGCGGCGATGTTCGCGAGGCGATGGCGGAGGTTGTCGTTGATCTTCATGGGGAGTGATCCTCCTGTTCGGGGAAGTGGAGACGCATCAGACCGGGGTCGCGAAGACACGGATTCCGGAGGGGCGTGGCTGTTCATCGGAAACCGTTTCCGATGCGTATCCTCGGCTCCATTGCTGGGGGACCGTGACCACCTGGGCGAGCAGGTTGGTGCCGACGACCGCGTGGGTCGCCGAACTCGAGACGGATACAACGCCCTTATTTTAGGCGGACCAGCCTCCCACGGCGAGCCCTGGACGCATCGGAAGTGCGTCATAGCAGGCTGTGGACACACAGCCTGCGTGATCGCATGGATACGATCGCGGGAGCGCAGCTCCCGTGAAAACCGGCGGTTTTCATCCGTGGAAAAATGTCCGGAGGACTTTTTCCACGGGCAGCCAGCAGGCTGTGGATACACAGCCTGCTCGATCGCAGGGATGCGATCGAGGGGGCGCAGCTCCCGTGAAAACCGGTGGTTTTCATTCGTGGAAAAACGTCCGGAGGACTTTTTCCACGGGCGGCCAGCAGGCTGTGGACACACAGCCTGCGTGATCGCAGGGATGCGATCGCGGGAGCGCAGCTCCCGTGAAAACCGGCGGTTTTCATCCGTGGAAAAATGTCCGGAGGACTTTTTCCACGGGCAGCCAGCAGGCTGTGGATACACAGCCTGCTTGATCGCAGGGATGCGATCGCGGGAGCGCAGCTCCCGTGAAAACCGGCGGTTTTCATCCGTGGAAAAACGTCCGGAGGACTTTTTCCACGGGCGGCCAGCAGGCTGTGGATACATAGCCTGCTTGATCGCACGGATGCGATCGCGGCGCGGACAGCCGGCATCGGCAGACCGACGATGCCAGCCGGATCAGGCCACGATCACGTGTCGATGATCAGGCCGGGAGCGAGCGTGCCGGCGAGATTCGCGTTGCCGGCCCGATCCGTGAACCTGCCGGCGGCCACGCCGATCGTGGCCGTGCCCTTGAACGCGGCCCGCGGCGTGAACGTGGCCGTGTAGGAGCTGCCCGAGCCGCTGAAGTTCGCCAGCGTGCCGTTGGCCACAGTCACCGCCGCGAGCGTGAACGTGGTCGACGCTTCGCTGAGCGTGAACGTGATCCTCGCCGTCCGCCGGGCGGTCAGCGTCGCGACATCGCTCCCGATCGCCACCGTGGGGGCCATCGTGTCGATCGCGATCGGCGCCACCAGCGCGGCCGCCGCGTTGCCGTTGCCCGCGGCGTCGGTGAACCGGCCCGCCGCCACCGTCACCATCCCGTCGGCCGTCGAATCGTCGGTCGGCACGAACGTCGCCCCGTAGACCGCACCCCGGCCCGTGAACGACGTGAGCGTGCCGCCGCGCACCACCACGTCCGCCGCCGTGAACGTCGTCGAAGCCTCGCTGAGCCGGAACGTCAGCGACGCCGTCCTCCCCCGCGAGAGCGACGCCACGTTGCTCGTGATCGACAGCGTCGGCGGCGCCGCGTCGACCGCCAGCGCCGTCGACACAAGCGCGCCCGCCGTGTTCGGGTTGCCCGCCGCGTCGGCGAACCGTGACGCCGCCACCGTCACGCCCGCGTAGCCCACGAAGCCCGCCGTCGGCGTGAACGACGCCGTGTACGTCGAACCCGAACCGGCGAACTGCGAGAGCGATCCGCCCGTCGCCGCCACGTCCGCCACCGTGAAGCCCGCCACCGCCTCGCTCGTCGTGAACGTGATCGTCGCCGTCTCCCCCGCCCTGACCGCCGTCAGGCTGCTCGTGACCGTCACCCGCGGCGAGACCGTGTCGACCGCGAGCGCCGGCGACAGGCTCCCGGCGGCGTTGGGCTTGCCGCCGGCGGTGAACCTTCCGGCCGCCACCGCGACCGTGCCCGGCGCCGTCGACCCCGCCGCCGGCGTGAACACGGCCGAGTAGACCCGGCCCGAGCCGGCGAACGCCGAGAGCGTGCCGCCCCTCGCCGTCACGTCAGCCGCCGTGAAGCTCGTGCTGGCCTCGCTGAGCGTGAACGTGATCGTGGCGGTCTCGCCGGCCTTGAGCGCTCCCCGGCTGCTCGCGATCGACACCGTCGGCAGCACCGTGTCGATCCGGATCGGCTGCGACAGGCTCACCGCCGCGTTCCCGTTGCCGGCGGCGTCGGCGGCCGCTCCCACCGGAACGGCGATCGTGCCGTCGAGCGTCGAGAGGAACGCGGGCGTGAACGTGGCTGTGTAGGTGGTGCCGCCGCCCGAGAAGCCCGAGAGCGTGCCGCCCCCGACGACGATGCCCGCGGGCGCGAAGCCGATGAGCGGCTCGCTCGCCGTGAACGTGATCGTCGCCGTCTCGCCCACCTTGAGCGTCCCCCGGCTCGTCGTGATGGTGATCGTCGGCACGGCCGTGTCGATCCGGATCGGCGGCGACAGGCTCGCGGCCGGATTCGGATTGCCCGCGGCGTCGGTGAACACGCCGGCGGCGACCGAGATCCCGCCGGCCGCCGTCGACCCCGCGGCCGGCGTGAATGTCGCGGAGTAGGCCGTGCCCACCCCGGAGAAGCCCGACAGCACCCCTCCCGTCGCGACGACGTCGGCCGCCGTGAAGTCGGTGCTGCTCTCGCCGAGCGTAAACGTGATCGTCGCCGCCTCACCGGCCCGGAGCGCCGCCTGGCTCGTCGCGATGGCGATCGTCGGCACGACCGTGTCGACCGCAGGGGGCGCCGCGAGCGACGCCGCGACGTTGCCGTTGCCGGCGGCGTCGGTGAAGGCGTCGGCCGCGACCGCCACCGACGCCGTGCCCGCGAAGCCGGCAGCCGGCACGAACGTGGCCGAGTAGTCGCGGCCCGCGCCCGCGAACGCGGTGAGCGTGCCGCCGACCACCGCCACGTCGGCGGCGGTGAAGGTGGTGCTGCTCTCGTCGAGCGTGAACGTGAGCGTGGCGGTGCCGCCGATCCTCACGGCCGCCGCGCCGCACGCGATGGCGACGGTGGGCGCCGTGGTGTCGAGCGAGAACGTCGCGACGGCGAGCGGCGAGGCGTTGCCGGCCGCGTCGGTCTGCACGGCCGTGACGCCCACCGCCCCGTCGCCGAGCCGGGCGACCTCGTCGGCAGTCAGGGCCACCGGCTGCGCCGCGCCGCCCCCCGTGAGCGTCCGCACGACGGTGCCCCGCCGGCCCGCGAAGGTCACCGCGATCGTCGCGGCCGATTCGCACGTGACGGCGAGCACGCCCGCCGCGGCCTCGGCCTGCGTCACGCCCCCGGTGGCGGCGGCCGCGAGGGCGACGAGCGGTGCGGCGGGCACGCCCGTGTCGAGTGTGAACGACAGCGTCGCCGTCGGGCTCGGATTGTCGGCGAGTCGGCTCTGCCGGGCCGACACGACGACGAGGCCGTCGCCGAGCCGGCCGATCTCCGCGGCGTCGAGCACGAGCGCCTCCCGGCCGCCGGCGGCCACGAGCGTGCGGACCACGCTCCCGCCGACGCCCGCGAACGTCACGCTGAGTGTGGCACCGGGATCGCCCGCGACCGTGACCACCCCGGACGCCTGACCGGCCTCCGTCCGCGTCGCGCCGCCGTCGGGCGCGAGGCCCACGCCGGCGCCCAACGCCAGCTGCGGTGCCGCCGGCGGGGCGAGCACGACGCCGGGCAACTGCACGGCGAGCGTCTGCGCGGGATCGGTCACCGTCGCCGTCAGCGTGCGGGTCGTGCCGCCGTACGTCACATCGATCGCGTAGGTGCCGCGGAAGGCCCGCGTAGCGTAGCTGCCGTCGAACGTGGTGCCGCGGACGTCGGTCCACCAGTCCCCGAAGACGAGATCCTCGTAGGCCTGCCCGGCGGGCTTGGGGCTGAAGTCGGTCCGGTAGAGCCGGGCCTCGGGCCGCTCGCCGACACCGGACCAGAATCCCCACTGCACGAACTCGTCGGTGCCCGGCTGGCTGAACGCCATCGTCATGTAGTCGCGCAGGTAATCCGCCTGCAGCTGCTCGTCGGTGGTGGTCAGGTCGTACTCGGTGATCGCGATCGGCAGCGAGTAGCGGTCGCGGTAGGAGGCGATCAGGCGGCCGAGCACGTCGATGTCGGTGAGCACGGCCTCGGAGTAGTGGCTCTGCTCGCCGATCACGTCCACGAGCGACGCGGCCTTGAGGCGGTCGAGCCAGGCGTCGAAGTTGGCCCGGTGCTCGGTGTCACCGCCGTTGCGGGCGAAGATGGAATAGTCGTTGAGCGCGAGCCGGGCGCTCGGATCGTGCTGGCGGAAGAGGCGGTACCAGTCGAGGACGGCCGCGTCGCCGAGCACGTCCATCACGGCGTGGTTCGCGTAGGGCTCGTTGACGACGTCCCACTCGAAGGTCTGCCCCGCGAACGTGTCGGCCATGTCGATCACCCGGGCCTCGACGGCCGCCCGCAGGGAGGCGGCCGCGGCCGCGGCGCCCTGCGAGGCGAGCATCGCGTCGTACTGCGCCCACACCGCGGCGGGCATGACGCTGCGGCTGGGCCAGACGGCGGTGTGGCCGCGCAGCTCGAGGCCGGCGTCGACGATCCACTGCGCCGCCGTGAGGGCGTTCTGGCGATCGGCCAGGACCTCGGGCCACTTCATCGCGTTCTCGAGCACGGCCGTGTTGAACAGCCGCTTGAGGAGCGCCTGGTAGCGGACCGCGTCCGGCCCGCCGGTGGGGCTCAGGAGCGAGCTGGCCGTGGACACGGCCGTGCCGAACCGGAACTCCTGCCGCTGCTGCCGCACCGCGACGACCGCGCCGGGGATGGCCCGGCCGTTGGCGTCGATGACGTTCACGGTGAGGTCGGCCATCCGGTCGGCGGCGATGCGGGCGTCGGCGGCCGACCGCCAGGAGTCCGTGCCCGACCGGCCGCCGTAGGTGGTGGCGGGCACCCGCGTGGGCAGCGCGCCCACGTCGACCCGCGAGCTGTCGCGCCAGGTGACGCCGCCGACCTCCACCGTCTGCGGGTCGTAGCCGACGTTGAAGGCGATCTGCAGCTCGCCCACCGCGTAGGCCCGCGTGGTCACGACCGTGTAGGAATACTGCTGCCACGCCGACGTGGGGCTGATCGTGGCCGAATACCGCGACGTGTACGAGCCGAACCGCTCCTGCAGCACGGCGTTGATCCGGGGATTCGCGCCGGCGACCGAGCGGGCCAGATACGTGACCGTGATCGTGTCGCCGCTGGCGACCGCCGCGGCGTTCGCCGCGACCGCCTGGAAGCGGTAGGTGTTGGCCGGCTTCGTCACCGTGGTGAGCCGGGAGGCGGTGGCGAACGACTGCCCCCTCACGTCCACCGACTGGAGGCTGCCGTAGGCGGTGCCGCCGCCGCCGAGGAAGAGGCCGGCGACAGGGAACAGGTCGGGCGATGGCCCGAAGTTGGTGACGCGGAAGCCGGCGAACTCGAGCGTCTGCACCCGGTAGCCGAGCTGCAGGCCGAAGCTGGCCTGCCCGACGGCGTAGTCGGCCCCAGACTGGAAGGGCACCTGCACCTTCGTCCAATTCGTGTCGACGACGATGTTGCGCATCAGCGACTTGGCGTAGGGCGACACGCCCTGCTCGAAGACCACGAGGAGCTGGCCGCTCGGCGTCACCGACCGCACCCAGAACTCGACGAAAATCGTGTCGCCGCGCACGACCGGCGCGGCGTTCGTCTGCCGCAGCTGTGCGTTCGAGGGGGCCGAGGGCACCGACGCGATGACGGCCTGGATGGTGGAGCCACGGGTGGCGTCGGTCACCGTCGAGAAGGTGCCGCCGTAGGCGAGGAAGCTCGCGCGATCCGTGCCGGCGAGGAGCGACGTGCCGCCCGTGGGCACGGCGACGTCGTCCTGCAGGGCGATCGTGGCCGTGCGCATGCTGCGCAGGTCCACCGTGTAGCCCGGGGCCTGCTTCAGCTCCACGACGACCTGCTCGGTGCCCTCCACCGTCGCGTCGGCGAGGGCCGTCAGCTCGAGCGTCACGGCGGCCTGACCGGCCGGGATCGTGACCGTGCCCGGCAGCCGCGCGTAATCGACACCGTTGGTGGCCGAGCCCTGCAGCGTGTAGGCCACCGTGAGCGGGGCGGTGGTCGGGCCGCTGCGCACGATCGACAGCCGGGCGGGGCTCGGCGAGCCCTCCGCCATCGTCGGCACATCGGCGTAGACGCTCACCACGGGAGCCACCGGCGCGAGAAACTCGCCCGGGATCGGCTCGAAGTCCGCGGCGCCCGGACGCATCCAGCCGATGGCGAGCGAGTCGCTCCCGGTCGATTCCTTGTGGAGCGCCTCGAGGTAATAGGACTGCCCGGCCACGAGCGGCACGCTCACCGACCGCTGCGTGGGCGACGTGTTCCACTCACGCGGCCCGGTGGCGGCCCCGGTGGCGGCATCAAGAAACGCGATCCGCCGCCGGCTTTCCGGGGAGCCGTCCGCGGAGAGCCAGAGTTCCGCCGCGTCGTCGCCGGCGATCGCGAACCGGTAGTCGCCGCTCGTCGGCGGCGTGAGGAAGCCGCGGAGCCGGCTGCCGTAGGCGTCGCCGACGTCGGCCGGGGCCGCGCCCGAGCCGATCGTGCCGACCGTGGACGGCGAGGCGGGATAGGCCGGGGCGGAGGTGAGGGAGGCGATGGTGCCGCCGGCGATGCCGGCCCAGGTCTCGCGGGTGAGTCCGCCGCGCTGGGAGGCGAAGAGCTGCGTGGCGGGGATCGTTTCCACAGCCTGGCTCGCGCTGCTCCAGCGCAGGCTCACCGCGGCGGTGCCGCCGGTCTCGGCGTATTCGAGCACGACGTCGTAGCGGCGGCCGGCGACGAGGTCGATCGTGCCCGACATGCCCTGCCCTGATGCACCGGTGCCCGCCGCGGCGAACCTGTCGACGAGCAGGCGGCCGTTGACCCAGAGCCGGGCCGCGTCGGCGGTGTTCAGGGAGAAGGAATAGGTCTCGGTGAACTTCGCCTCGACCTGGCCGCTCCAGCGAACGGAGAAGGCGTCGCTGCCGAGTGCCGCGTCGGGCGAGCCCGTGCCCCAGTCGGCGGCGACGCCGGGATCGACGCGGGCGAACGCGAGCGTGCCGAATGTGGCGTCGGCGTAGTACTGCCCGAGGAGGCCATTGCCGGCGAGCGTATTGCCGGCGAGCGTGTCACCCGCGAGCAGCCGGCGGCCTTCGAGCGATTCGAGCAGAGGCCGCCAGGCCCGCCGTTGCCGCCCGACCACGGTGCGCGGTCGTGGCCGCGAAAAGAAACGCCGCCACGCCATGGCAACCTCGCTGCGATGCTCGGGTCAGCCCCCACACTTGCAGCATCGTAACAATCGGTGGCGGGAATCCATATGTCTTTCCGCACGGCGCTGTTTTCGCGGTCATGGCTCGTGGCCGTGCACGCGACCACGGTGTCGGCCTCCCCGTTCGAGGGACGTTCGGGACAGACCGATGGAGTCACCGTTCGCTGGTGACACTTGATTCGCCGCAGTCGGTTCGTCTCCGCGACGTGATCACCCTGTCAGAGCGCCAGCCCCGCGTAGGCCGCGAGCGACGCTCCGGCCACGATCACCGCGTCGCCCACCCAGTCTGCGACACCGTTCGCAACGCGTCCGCGTCGCAGCCGGGCCGCGGCCGCGAGCACGAGCGCCAGGATCGCGACCGCCACGACCGACTCCACGGCCAGCACCCGCGGACCGGCCCGCTGGAGCACCCGCACGACGAGAAACGCCGCCACGACGAGGCCGCCCCCTGCCGCCGCGCGGAATGACCGCGGTGCTGCCGCGCGGGATGACCGCAGTGACTCCGCGCGGAATGACCGCGGTGCGGCCACGTTTGCCGACCGCGGCGTGAGCGCCACCGCCACGTGGCTCGCGAGGTACATGCAATAGGGAAAGAAGAGTTCGCGGTTGCCCGTGCCGCGCGAGAGCGCGAGCCAGGCGAGCGCCGGCACCAGGATCGCGAGGGGTGCGAGCCGCACGCCGGCCGCGGCCTGGCCGCAGAAGGCGAGCACGCCGATCACCACCCAGGCCGGGCCCCCGTAGGCGTGGGCCGCAGCCAGGAAGAGCAGCTCGACGGCGATGAACCCGGCGGCGTTCATGACGGGCCGGCGGCCTGTTCGCCGGTGGCCGCGCCGCCGTTGTCGTCGTCGTCGCCGCCGTTCACCCGGTCACCCCGAGCCGCTCCGCCATCGCAGCCGCCCGACGCCCTGCCCATCGGCCCGCCCTCGCAGCAGGTTTCGAGGATCGTGCCGCACTGGCGGCAGACGAGCTTCGCCCGGATCTCGAACGTCTCGCCCTGGCAGATCGGGCAGCGGGATGACGGCGTCATGATGCCGCAGGATAGCGGAAACCACGGCGGCGCCGCCCCCGTTCCGCCGGTACACTGCCGGGCGGTGGAACACCCGCAGCGGCCCGAGCCCGTCGTCGCCAGGCGCGGCGATCGCGCGGCGATCGGGCGCGGCCCGGCCGCGGCGCCGGCCATCACGTCCGCCCCCGGAGCCCCCCGATGCGAACCGCCGCCGGCACCACCCTCATCGCCAACGGCCGCCTCTTCGACGGCACCGGCCGGCCGCCGCTCCCCGCCGCCGCCGTCGTCGTCGTGGACGGCCGGATCGCCTACGCCGGGCCGGCCGCCGCCGCGCCCGCCGTCGACGCCGCGGCCCGCCGCATCGACGCCTGCGGCGGCACGATCATGCCCGGCCTCGTCGAGGCCCACTTCCACGCCACCTACTTCAACGTCGAGCGGCTCGAGGATCTCGACATCAAGTATCCGGTCGAGTTCGTCTCGCTGCAGGCGGCGGTGAACTGCCGGCTGGCGCTCGAATGCGGCTACACGGCGGCCCGGTCGGGCGGCTGCCTGTTCAACTGCGACGTCTGGCTCAAGAAGGCGATCGAGGACGATCTCATCCCCGGCCCGCGGCTCACGGCCAGCGGCCGGGAGATCTGCAGTGCCGGCGGCCTGATGGATTGGAATCCCGACTTCCGCCGGATCGGCATGGAGGGGCTCGTCTTCTGCATCAACGGCGTGGAGGACGCCCGCAAGTCGGTGCGGGCCCTCGTCAAGGACGGCGTCGAGTGGGTGAAGACCTACCCCACCGGCGACGCCGCCTGGCCCGATGTGAACGACCACCACACGCTCTGCATGACGTTCGAGGAGATGCACGCCGTCGTCGCCACGGCGCACAACCACAAGCTCAAGGTCACCGGCCACTGCCGCGCCACCGAGGGCATCAAAAACGCGCTGCGGGCCGGCTACGACGCCGTCGAGCACGCCACCTTCATCGACGACGAGGGGCTCGACCTGCTCCTCGAGCGCGACGTGCCGGTGGTGCCGGGCCTGCAGTTCGAGCTGGCCAGCGTGGAGCGGGGCCGCGAGTTCGGCCTGTCGCAGCGGGTGATCGACGGCCACCAGGAAACGCTCGACGGCGGCGCGGAGAGTTGCCGCCGCATCCTCGCCGCCGGCGGCCGGCTGGGAATGGGGGGCGACTACGGCTTCGGCTGGAACCCGCACGGCGACTACGCCCGCGAGCTGACGTTCTTCGTGCGGCACGTCGGCCTCGATCCGCTCGTGGTGCTGCGCTGCGCCACGAAGACCGGCGCCGAGATCATGGGCCGGGGCGACGAGTTCGGCACGCTCGAGCCGGGCAAGCTCGCCGACGTGCTCGTCGTCGACGGCGACGTGCCGGCGGACATCGCGATCCTCGAGGACCGCTCCCGCTTCATCGCCGTGATGCAGGGGGGCGTGGTGAAGGCCGGCCGGCTGGCGGAGCCCTTCCCGATCGTCGTCAAGCGGGACCAGTGAACCCTGCGGGAGCGGCCCGTGCGGCTTCGGCGCTGCCCCACGGCGTGCCGTGAAGGATCCATGCAGCTCGCGGTGAACGAAACCGGTCGGCCCGAAGGCGGCGGAACGCCGCTCGTGCTCCTTCATGGCGTCACCCGCGGACGGGCCGACTGGGGGCCGGTGCTGCCCCTGCTCGCCGCGTCGCACCGCGTGATCGCCGTCGACCAGCGCGGCCACGGCGATTCGCCGCGGGGATCCTCCTACCTCGTCGCCGACTACTGCGCCGACGCGGTGGAGTTTGTCCGCGACCGAATCGGCGGGCCGGTCGTCGTCGTCGGCCACTCGCTCGGCGGCATGGTCGCCGCCGCGGTGGCCGCGGAGCTGCCCGGGCTCGTCAGGGCCGCCGTGCTCGAGGATCCCCCCTTCCACGGCATGGGGGGCCGCATCGCGGGCACCGCCTGGCAGGCACAGTTCGTCGGCATGCGCGCCGCGGTGCGGGCGGGGGGCGGCGTCGACGCGATCGCCGCCGCGCTCGCGGAAATCCGACTGCCGGCGGCCGACGGCGGCACGCGGCGGCTCGGCGACATCCGCGACCGTGCGGCGATCCGCTGGAGCGCCGAGTGCCTCGCCCAGGCCGATCCCGAGGTGCTCACCCCGGTGATCGAAGGCCGCTGGCTCGACGGCTACGATCCCGTGGCGGTGGCCGCGCACATCCGCTGCCCGCTGCTCCTCCTGCGGGCCGATCCGCGGGTCGGCGGCGCGCTCGACCACGCCGAGGCCGACGCCTTCGAGGCCGCCGCGGCCGACTGCACGAGCGAGCGGTTCCCCGGGTCGGGCCACCTGCTCCACTGGCTGCATCCGCGGCAGGTCGCCGCATCGATCGATCGTTTCATCCGCGAACGCGTCGGGGAGGAATCGTCATGAAGCTCGTGATCGTCGGGGGCGTGGCCGGAGGCGCGTCGGCGGCCGCGCGGGCCCGACGGGTCGCGGAGCACGCCGAGATCGTGGTGCTCGAACGGGGCCCCGACGTGTCCTTCGCCAACTGCGGCCTGCCCTACTACGTCGGGGGCGAGATCCGGCCCCGCGACAAGCTGCTCGTCACCACGCCGGCGCGGCTCCGCGAGCGG
>Ga0209085_1001948_pt1 | contig 12175 bp, 9 predicted proteins | sample C_131016_EF_Meta_FD_187310 | JGI IMG/M metagenome (GOLD analysis project Ga0209085, IMG submission 187310) | Freshwater microbial communities from Lake Croche, Canada to study carbon cycling - C_131016_EF_MetaG (SPAdes) (version 2) | ecosystem: Environmental > Aquatic > Freshwater > Lake | place...
GAAGCCAGCTTGGCCAACTCATTTTAAATTCTCCAAGCGCGCAGTCATCGCTTCACCATGCGCAGGTAAATCCTCTGAATTAGCAAGAGTCACAACGGTTTCAACAATGTCTGTAAATGCGCTTTGGCCATACTCAATAAAGTGCAACCCACGTAGAAATGTCTGCACCGATAAACCGCTTGAGTGGCACGCGCATCCGCCAGTAGGTAAGACGTGGTTTGAACCAGCTGAATAATCACCAAGTGATACTGGTGAGAAGCGCCCAATAAAGACAGCTCCGGCGTTACGAATCTTTGCCGCATCACTGCGCGAATTTCGTGTTTGAATTTCAAGGTGTTCTGCTGCATATGCGTTAACTACATCTAAACCTTGTTCGATTGAATCAACTAATGCAATTGCGGATTGAACCCCAGACAACGCAGTTTTAATTCGATCACTGTGCTTAGTTGCGTTAACGCGCACCTTTAGCTCGGCCTCAACTGCTTGTGCTAATTCTGGAGAATCTGTAACTAGCACAGCCGCTGCAATCACATCGTGTTCTGCTTGACTGATTAAATCTGCAGCAACATCTGCTGCTAGTGCAGATGAATCGGCCAGGATTGCAATCTCAGTCGGACCCGCTTCTGAATCAATACCAATGACTCCGCGTAGTGCACGCTTAGCAGCGGCAACATAAATATTGCCGGGTCCTGTTACCAGGTCGCACCTATCGCAAACACCTTCCATGCCATAACCAAACAGCGCAATCGCTTGTGCTCCCCCGACTGCATAAACTTCGGTAATCCCAAGCAGTGCACACGTTGCAAGAATTGTTGGGTGCGGCAAGCCACCAAACTCTTTTTGTGGAGGCGATGCCACTGCAATTGATTGCACCTTTGCAATTTGTGCCGGAATAACATTCATCATCACGCTGCTTGGATACACAGCGCGACCACCAGGTACATAGAGCCCAACTCGATCAACAGGGATCCACTTTTCAGTCACGGTTCCGCCATCTACAACAGTTGTTGTTTTGTCAGAGCGAAGCTGATCGTTGTGAACCTTTGTGATGCGGGTTATCGAAAGCTCTAGTGCACTTCTAATTGCTGGTGCTAATTCCGATAATGCTGTATCAAGTGCTTGTTGTGGCACTCGAATACTTGGTGGAGTAACTCCATCGAACTCTTGGGCCAGTGCGATTAAATCTGCCTCTGTTCCATTTTTAACTCGATCCAGGATTGGCTGAATTAATTCCATCGCTTCTGCCACATTGAGCGTGGCACGAGGAAGTTCGAGGTTATATTGGGCTTTCGATAGGGATCGCCCGCGCAGGTCAACGGTACGAATCATTGGGCAATTGTAACGGCTGAGCCCCCAACCTTGTTGCCCAAATTAAACGAGGCAGTTGGGTCCCAAAATCGATTTCAGATCCGCGCTCAAACTTGGAGATGAAGTGATTAAAGCATCTACCTTCATAACTGTGCTGTTTCCATTGTCATGTAACTGCAAATGAACTTCGCGCTTTCCTGGATGTGAACGCAAGATTTCCTTGATTCGCTCAACTACCGGAGGTGTGCACTGCTGAATTGGCAATGAAATAACTAGTGGTCCTGTTGGAGCTGCATTGATATCTGGCATGGACATTTCAAGGGCTGTAAAGCGCAACTTATCTTCTCTACGATCTACTCGACCGCGGATTGTGACGATGCGGTCTTCGGTCAGCGACATTGAATACTGGTTATAAGTATTCGCAAAGAACAAAACTTCTAGTGATCCTTCAAGGTCTTCAACTGTGACAACTGCCCACGAAGCACCTTGGCGAGAAACTTTGCGTGTAACACTGGTAATCAATCCACCAATAGTGACAATAGATTCGTGTTGTGCGCCATCATCAACAATTTCGCTGATAGACATATCTGTATTTGCCCGCAAAACATGTTCAACACCAAGCAGCGGATGATCTGAAACATAAAGGCCTAGCATTTCGCGCTCGTATGAAAGCAGCATCGATTTGTCCCACTCGCCGGTCGGAACTTCGATATCTAATCCAGCAACTGCCGTTACCGCTTCTCCACCAAATAAATCAAATTGTCCAATAGCTTCGGCCCGCTTTGATTCGATTACAGAATCAATTGCTTCAAGGTGAATCGCAATCAAACCTTTACGGCTAGAACCTAAGGAACCAAAAGCGCCAGCCTTGATTAACGATTCAATCGTTTTCTTATTACACACTTGAGCATCTACTTTTGCGAGGAAATCACCAAAGGAAGTGAAACGACCTTTGCTTGTGCGCGCATTTTTAATAGAGGCGACAACACCTTCTCCCACATTTCGAATAGCAGCTAATCCGAAACGAATATCAACTCCACGTGGTGTGTATTCGGCATCTGATTCATTGACATCTGGTGATAAAACTTTGATTCCCATGCGTCGGCATTCAGATAGATACAACGCAGATTTATCTTTGTCATCGCGCACGGATGTAAGCAGTGCGGCCATGTATTCAGTTGGATAGTTAGCCTTTAGATAGGCGGTCCAGTATGAAACAACTCCATATCCAGCAGAGTGCGCGCGGTTAAAAGCGTAATCAGAAAAGGGAATCAAAACTTCCCATAAGCGCTTAATGGCAGCTGTCGAAAAACCGTTTTCCTTCATACCCGCTTCAAAGGGAACGTACTCTTTGTCCAAAATATCTTTGTTCTTCTTACCCATCGCCTTACGCAAAAGATCTGCGCGCCCCAATGAGAAGCCAGCAACCTTTTGTGCAATCGCCATTACCTGCTCTTGATACACAATAAGGCCGTAGGTATCACCAAGGATTTCCTGAAGTGGCTCAGTTAATTCAGGATGTATTGATTCAACAGGCTTCCGCTTATTTTTACGATCGGCGTAGTTGTTGTGCGCGTTCTCTCCCATTGGTCCTGGGCGATACAAAGCAATAACAGCTGAAATATCTTCAAACGAATCTGGAGACATGCTCTTGAGCAATGCGCGCATTGGTCCACCGTCGAGCTGGAACACACCCAATGTGTCGCCTCGGCCCAATAACTCGTACGTCTTTGGATCATCCAACGTTAATGTTTCTAGAACAACATCAATACCTTGATTAGCTTTAATGTTAAGTAAGCAATCATCAAGGACTGAAAGATTTCGAAGTCCTAAGAAATCCATTTTTAGCAGCCCGGTTGCTTCACACGCACCCATATCAAATTGAGTGATGATCGCACCATCTGCTTCTCGGCGATGAATTGGAATTACATCTAACAATGGTTCGCGCGACAAGATAACTCCGGCAGCGTGCACACCCCATTGACGCTTCAAACCTTCGAGACCTCGAGCAGTGTCTACAACACGCTTTGAATCAGGATCAGAGTTATAAAGTGCGCGGAATTCGCCAGCTTCTCCGTAACGATCATCCTTTGCATCAAAAACTCCGCTTAAGGATATGTCTTTACCCATAACACTTGGTGGCAAAGCCTTTGTTAACTTTTCACCAATTACATAGGGATAGCCAAGGACGCGTGTTGAGTCCTTGATTGCTTGCTTAGACTTAATAGTTCCGTAGGTAATGATCTGAGCAACACGATCTTCACCATACTTATTAGTTGCATATCGAATCATTTCGCTGCGTCGACGCTCGTCAAAGTCCAAGTCAATATCAGGCATTGAAATACGTTCTGGATTAAGGAATCGCTCAAACAAAAGACCATGTTCTAGTGGATCAAGTCCCGTGATTCCTAGTGAATAAGCAACAAGGGAACCTGCTGCAGATCCACGACCTGGGCCAACGCGAATACCAACCTCTTTTGCATGTGCAACAAGGTCTGCGACCACAAGGAAGTAACCCGGAAAGCCCATTTTTTCCATGACGCCAAGTTCGTACTGCAACCGTGCTTCATGAGTTGGAGTTAAACGATCCCCCATGCGTTCTTTAAGGCCACGCTCTGCCTCTTTTTTGAGCCACGTATCTTCAGTCTCACCTGCAGGAACTTCGAACTGAGGCAATAAGTTTTCACCTTCGCGAAGTGTGATGTTGCAACGTTCTGCAATAAGTAATGTGTTGTCACAACTTTCAGGAATTTCTTTAAACAGCTGACGCATTTGTGCTGCGGTTTTAACGTAGAAGGTGTCGTTATCAAACTTGAAACGCTTGGGATCTGCCAGCGTTGATCCTGACTGCACGCACAGCAACGCCTCGTGGGCTGGCGCATCTGTTTGTCGTGTGTAATGCAGATCATTTGTTGCAAGCAAGGGCAATCCCAGCTCTTTACCCAGCTTTAATAGATCTGCTTTAACGCGGGCTTCAATTTCAATTCCGTGATCCATTACTTCAAGATAAAAGTTTTCTTTTCCGAAAATATCTCGGTAGGCACTTGCTGCCTTAATCGCTTCTTTGTATGCACCCATGCGTAAACGCGTTTGGATTTCTCCACCCGGACATCCAGTTGTTGCAATTAAGCCTTGTGAATATGTTGCCAAAAGTTCACGGTCCATGCGCGGCTTGTAGTAATAACCTTCGAGGGATGCCAGTGAAGACAATCTAAATAGATTTGCAAGGCCTTGGTTATTTTCGGCCAAGATTGTCATGTGCGTATATGCACCACCACCTGACACATCATCTTCACCCCCAGCTGCCCATTGCACGCGCTTTTTATCAAAACGCGATTCAGGAGCAACGTAGGCTTCGATACCAATGATTGGTTTGACATCTGCATTTTTGGCCGCTTTATAAAAATCAAATGCACCAAATACATTGCCATGATCTGTCATTGCAATTGCGGGCATGCCTTGTGCTTTAACTTCCGACATTAAGTCGCCAACGCGAGCTGCTCCATCGAGCATTGAATACTCGGTATGGACGTGCAGATGTACGAAATTATCGCTGGACATGATTGGCGAGATTAGTGCTTATGGAAGAACGGCGTCGGAAAGCAACGCCAGCGAGCGTGTGAGATCGGCTGGGTATGGCGCCTCAAAGTGAAGCGCAGTGCCCGTTACTGGATGGGCAAAGTTAAGTTCGGCAGCATGAAGCCAAGGTCTAGACATTCCTAGACTCTTGCCCAAAACCGGATCTGCTCCATATGTCGTATCCCCTACTAAAGGATGGTGCAGGGCGGAAAAGTGGACACGGATTTGGTGTGTGCGACCAGTTTCTAATTCAATTTTTACCATCGATACGCCGCGATAAAACTCGATTACCTCGTAATGCGTAATTGATTCTTTACCCGTCGCCATCACTGCAAAACGATGATCCTCTTTAGGATGGCGATCAATTGGCGCATCAATAGTTCCTGTAGTCGGATCCATATGACCCTGAACCATTGCATGATAAATCTTGTCCACTGTTCGATTACGAAAAGCATCTTTTAATGCATGAAAGGCTGCATCACTTTTTGCAACAATCATTAATCCACTAGTACCAACATCTAGTCGATGCACAATTCCTTGACGCTCTGCCGGACCTGATGTTGAAATTGTGTAACCAGCTGCCATTAATGCACCAACAACAGTTGGGCCGGTCCATCCTGGACTTGGGTGCGCAGCACAACCGACTGGCTTATCAATAACAACAATGTCGCTATCGTCATAAACAATATTCAAACCATCAATTGGAGTCAGCGGAATTGGATCTGAATTAATTGGTTCTGGCATTAGTACTTCGATTACTTGGCCGGCAGTAACCCGGTCTGACTTTGGCATTGCTTTGCCACCAGAGGTGATGTCACCATCTTCGAGCAACTTAACTACCGCTGTACGTGATAACCCTAGAACTCGAGTTAATGCACTATCAATACGTTCGCCAGCAACACCTTCGGGGACAGTTAATGTACGCGGGATGCGATTGCTCATACCTAGGAGCCTACCTTTGTTATAGGCGAGATATTTCTGGCGGTAAGCACCATAGAAATGAAGGCGGCAATAACAATTGCTGAGTCTGCAATGTTGAAAATTGGCCAATGAGGCAACTGCATCCAATCGATCACATGTCCCCGCAACAAGCCTGGTTCACGGAAAATTCGATCTATCAAATTACCGATGATTCCGCCCATTACAAGCCCCAAAACAACAGCCCACCCTTTGGATGTGATTCGTGGCGAATAGTAAAAAATTACAGCTAAAGCAATTAAGGAAAAGAGCGAGAGAAAAATTGTTCCGCCCTCTGCAAATGAAAATGCAGCACCTGAATTTCGAGCAAAGCTCAACTGGAAAAAGGAACCCACAACTTTAATGTTGGGACGATGAGACAGTGCACTGACCGCCCAGATTTTCGTTGCTAAGTCGAGGATCCAGACAAACCAGGCAACACTAAAGAGTGTGCGCCATGTGCGCACAGTTAGCGCCGTTCTTCCTTCTGCTTGCAAAGCATGCAGAGTGTTGCGCGAGGGAATACTTGAAGGCGCGCTTTACCAATTGGCGCCCCGCACTCTTCGCAATTTCCATACGTCTTGTTTTCAATTCGCTCTAGTGCGCGCTCTGTTTGTAAAACCATGTCACGTGCGTTGATAACTAGTGACATCTCATGTTCGCGTTCAAAAGTTTTTGTACCCGCATCTGCTTGATCATCTCCGGCACCTTCGCCAGATTCCTGAATCAACTCATCCATTTCCAGTTCGACAATGGCAAGCTCTTTGCGCAGGCGTTCTAATTCTTTTGAAATCTCAGCCTTGATCGCTTTAATTTCCGCTGCAGTCCATGGAGATTCGGTGTCACTGACAACTACAGGAGTAGGCGCAACCTTGATTGGCTTTAATGGTGCAATTTTCTTTCCACTCTTTGCAGGACGTGGTGGAGGTGGCATTACGAGGCGACGTTCTTCAATTACTGGCGCAACAACGGGCGCAGTTACCGTTGAGACTGAAACTGTTTGAGACTTTTCATCAACAGTAAGAGTGGTCTTTGATGGGAATGGCTTTCCTACGGCCTTCTTAACAGGAATGCTCTTAACCGCTGACTTCTTAGCAGGAGCAGCTTTTTTCGCAGGTGCTTTCTTGGCAGGAGCTTTCTTAGCAACCTTCTTAACTGCTGCCGTCTTAACTGCCGCCTTCTTAGCAGGAGCCTTCTTCGTCGCCTTTTTTACTGGAGCCTTTTTTGCAGCCTTCTTGGCTACCGCTTTTTTAACAGGCTTCTTAGGCATGTCGCGAACCTTATGCCCAAGGGGGCGCCGATACCAATTGCGCCACGGGCAATCTTTCATATCTCTATGTCCTACACTTAGGGCCTCGCGTACATGGCGTTGACGGGGCTATCACCTCACGAGCCGGCCGGAAGAATTGAGCCACAGCTCAACTAGAACCAGCACGCAAGATACGAAGTGGCACACCATGGTGTGCAAGGCGGGTGGTACCGCGAACGCTGCACACGCAGTGATCGTCCCTCCAGAGATTGTTTTCTGGAGGATTTTTTTATGTCATTTCGCGCCATCCCTGCAGCAGTTGATCTGCCTGCCGTCGAACATTCAATTTTAAAGTTCTGGCGCGATAACTCAATCTTTGAAAAAACAGTTGCAGCCCGCGAAGGTGCACCGTCATGGACATTTTATGAAGGTCCTCCAACTGCAAATGGCATGCCAGGAACTCACCACATCGAAGCGCGTGTATTTAAAGATTTGTTTCCGCGCTTTCACACCATGAAAGGCAAGCAAGTAACTCGTAAAGCGGGTTGGGATTGTCACGGCTTGCCAGTTGAAATCGCTGTCGAAAAAGAGTTGGGATTTTCTGGCAAGGGCGATATCGAAAAATATGGAATCGCACCATTTAATGACAAGTGTCGCGAATCTGTACAACGTCACGTCAGCGCATTTACAGATATGACAGATCGCATGGGCTTTTGGGTTGATTTTGATGAAGCGTATTGGACGATGTCACCTGAATATGTTGAATCAGTATGGTGGTCATTAAAAGAGATTTGGAAGAAGGGTTTACTTGTCCAGGACCATCGTGTTGCACCGTACTGCCCGCGCTGCGGAACTGGATTGTCAGATCACGAATTAGCCCAGGGCTATGAAACAGTTACAGATCCATCTGTTTTTGTGCGCTTTCCTATTACATCAGGTGAGCTTGTAGCTCTTAATGCATCCCTATTGGTATGGACAACCACCCCGTGGACTTTGGTTTCTAACACCGCCATTGCTGTTCATCCAGAAGTTGAATACGTTGCTATCGAAGTAAGCGATGAAGAGACAACTGAAGTATTAGTTGTTGCTAAGAATTTGATGGACGCCGTTAAGGGCGAGAAGAAAATCCTAAAGACCATGCTGGGTAAAGAACTAGAGCGCGTTACATACACTCGTCCATTTGATTACATTGAAATACCTGATGCCCACTATGTAGTTCTTGCGACATATGTGACAACTGAAGATGGAACTGGCTTAGTTCACCAATCCCCCGCTTTTGGTGCCGATGACTTAGCGGTGTGCCGTAGCTACGGATTGCCCGTTGTAAATCCCATTGCACCTGATGGACATTTCTTACCTGATGTTCCAGTGGTTGGCGGAATGTTTTTCAAGGATGCAGATAAGCCTTTGGTCAAAGAATTAAAAGCAAGTGGCGCTTTGTACAAGCATCAACAATACGAGCACACATATCCGCACTGCTGGCGTTGTCACACAGCGTTGATGTATTACGCGCAACCATCGTGGTACATCCGCACAACTTCAATAAAGGATGCACTGCTGCGCGAAAACGCACAGACAGATTGGCATCCAGAAACAATTAAAGAAGGTCGCTATGGCGATTGGCTGAACAACAACATTGACTGGGCGCTTTCGCGTAACCGTTTTTGGGGAACACCACTGCCAATCTGGCGCTGTGAGAACAAGCATGAGATCTGCGTTGATTCTCTGAAAGAGCTTGGCGACTTAGCCGGACAAGAGCTTTCAAAGCTTGATCCTCACCGCCCATTTGTTGATGACATTACCTTTGCCTGTGCAGAGTGCAGTCAAACCATGACACGTGTACCTGAAGTTATTGACTGTTGGTATGACTCTGGTGCAATGCCATTTGCGCAATGGGGCTACCCACACAAAGAAGGTTCAGTAGAAAAGTTCAAAAAATCCTACCCAGCTGACTTTATTTGCGAAGCAATTGACCAAACTCGCGGTTGGTTCTACACACTAATGACAATTGGAACATTGGTCTTTGATCAATCGTCTTATAAAACAGTGCTGTGCCTTGGCCACATCTTGGATAAAGATGGTCGCAAGATGAGTAAGCACTTAGGCAATGTTTTAGAGCCAATGGCCCTTATGGATCAACACGGCGCAGATGCCGTCCGTTGGTACATGTTGGCAGCCGGATCACCATGGGCAGCTCGTCGCGTTGGACACGACAGCCTTAATGAAGTTGTACGCAAAACTTTGTTGACCTATTGGAACACCGTTTCCTTTCATGCTTTGTATGCAAATGCCTCAAACTTTGAAATCTCACAAACACCAGCACTTGCAGATCGTCCATTAATGGATCGTTGGATTATTTCTGAACTCAATACCTTGATTCAAGAAGTAGATGCAGCGCTCGAAGATTTTGATTCACAGATTGCAGGCCGAGCACTTGCTCGCTTTATCGATGATTTATCCAACTGGTATGTGCGTCGATCTCGTCGCCGTTTTTGGGATGGCGACACTGCTGCCCTTGGCACTTTGCATGAATGTCTAGTGACTCTGACAAAACTGCTTGCTCCCCTTGTTCCATTTATTACAGAACAAGTTTGGCAAGAGCTGGTTCGACCAACTGATTCGTCAGCTGTTACATCTGTGCACTTAACCGATTGGCCAGTTGCGCAAAGCTCTGCGATTGATTCAGAACTTGGATCACAGGTTGCTTTGACTCGTCGCATTGTGGAACTTGGTCGTGCAACGCGCGCTGAATCTGGAATCAAGATTCGCCAACCTTTGGGCCGCGCGCTCATTGCAGCAAGTGGTTGGTCAACGCTGCCTGAACAAATGCGCGAACAAATTGCCGATGAACTCAATGTTCAAACCCTAGAAGATATTGCCTCCGCAGATGGTGACCTGGTTGATATCAGCGTTAAAGCTAACTTCAAATCATTAGGTGCCAAATTTGGCGGGGCGGTGCAAGAGATTTCAAAGGCGATTGCTGCAACGGATGCAACTGGGCTGGTAAAGACGCTACGTTCCACAGGTTCAACAACTGTTGGCACGTGGGAAATCGCACTTGATGACTTAGTGATTACCGAAGTTCCAAAGAGCGGCTGGAGCGTTTCATCTCACGATGGAGAAAGCGTTGCGCTGGACCTAGAACTGACCCCTGCTTTGATTGCAGCAGGTAATGTGCGTGAAGTAATCAGATTTATTCAGGAGCGCCGAAAGAGTGATGGTCTTGATATCTCTGACCGAATTAATCTGACCTGGAATGCCACTGATGAGATTGCTGCAGCAATCGAGTCTGATCTGCAACACATTGCAGATGAAGTTTTGGCTTTATCCATGGTGCGGGACAGTTCGATAACTGTTACTGATGCAGAAGTTGGTGTTGAAGTCGTACTGGTTAAAAACTAAATACGACTGACAAAACTCATCAATATTTGTGTTCCGAAAAAGAGCACAATAAAACTCATATCAAGGCTGACTGCGCCAAGTCGTAGCGGTGGGACGAAACGGCCAACAAACTTCATTGGCTTGTCAGTAACTGTGTAGATAGCTTCGACTAGATACAAAATTGGACCTTTTGGACGCCACGTACGTGAAAACATTTGCACATAATCAAAGATCAACCGACCAAGCAAGGCATAGAGAAATACCTGCAGGATTGTTGCAAGCAATGAGCCGACGCTCAACATAAATCAGCTTTGGTTAAAAAAGCTTGCTTGTGCAGCTGCTGATTTATCTTCGGTGCTGACATTTACATTTGCAGGCGAGATCAAGAAAACCTTCTTGGTCACGCGCTCGATAGTTCCGTGCAAACCAAATGCAAGACCACTTGCAAAATCAACTAGACGCTTGTGCTCTGATTCATCCATTTCAGTCAGATTAATGATGACTGGGTTTCCTTGACGGAAGTGCTCACCAATTGTGCGCGCTTCGTTGTAGAAACGTGGATGCAAAGTAATGATGCGATCCAGTGCTGGAAGATCAAGTTGAGGTGCTGCTTCAACAACTGATGTGTGACGAACCGCTGATACTGAACGAGGTTCGCGAGTCTTAATGCGAACATCACCGGTTGCTGCAACAGCTGGAGTAGATGGTGCTTGTGGAGTATCGAATTCAGGATCATCCATCAAGCCAAGGTAATTAGCGACGCGGCGCATTGGATTAGACATAGGTAAAGGTTATAGGTGGGGTGAGCGAGAACCGAGGATTGATGAACCTACGCGCACATGTGTCGCGCCATGGGAAATTGCTAGTTCGTAGTCCCCACTCATGCCGGCCGATAATGATGTAGCGCCAGGGAAAAGCTTCATGAAATCCTTATGGATCACTGCTAATTGAGCAAATCCTTGATTGGGATCCATCTCTACTGGTGGCACCGACATCAGACCGGCCAAGGTATGGGTTGGTGATTTTTCAACTAATTCAGCCAAGGAATATAACTCTGCAAGGCCTGCTCCCCCACGATGATGGGCGCCATCTAAAGAAACCTGCAGAAATATCTGCAAAGGATGTGGTGCAACTTTTTCAATGATTTCAAAATGGCGTGGATCATCTAAAGAATGAATAACTGAGGCCCACGAGGTAATCGACTTCAACTTATTACTTTGAATCTGTCCCTGAAAGTGCCAGGTGCCAGACACGATCGCAGACTTTTCAGCTCCTTCAGCATCTCGGTTTTCACCAAAGTCCCGAACACCAAGTTCGTGCAAAATCTGTGCATCCGTTACGGGAAAGGTTTTAGTGACCGCAATCAAGGTCACATCGTGTTTTGCCACTGCGGCAATTTTAGAACGTACTAAATCGAGGTTGCCAGAGAGCTCTTCTTTGCGGTTCATAAACTAATTACTCCTGCAAAACGTCCCGTTGGATTATCCCTGCGGTGTGAATAGTAAAGCGGATCCTCTTTAGTGCAGATCAATGACGCCTCGTAAGAAACACCTTCAGCAGTTAAATCTGCGATCAAGCCAGCAGGTAAATCAAGCCCCGGAGTTCCGTTATGAGTTGTTGAGAAGGCGCGGGGATGATCTGCAATCACATCTTGCTGCATTTGAAATGGCACTTCATAGCACTTGCCACAAATAGATGGAC
>Ga0209085_1001950_pt1 | contig 12149 bp, 12 predicted proteins | sample C_131016_EF_Meta_FD_187310 | JGI IMG/M metagenome (GOLD analysis project Ga0209085, IMG submission 187310) | Freshwater microbial communities from Lake Croche, Canada to study carbon cycling - C_131016_EF_MetaG (SPAdes) (version 2) | ecosystem: Environmental > Aquatic > Freshwater > Lake...
AGAGACTATTGCAGCCCAGGAAAGCCGGAATATATCAAGGCGAAAAATTGGCAGCCTCCCTTTGTCATGGAAACTGGCTCTACTTCCCATCCATCCTTTGGAAAACTAGCACAATTCAGAAATACGGGTTCAATCAAAACTACAGCGTCACTCAAGATGTATATCTTGAGTTGAGTATTATTATAGGTAAAGGTTCGCTTTATTTTGACAATACTCGATCATTTCAATATCGTCGCTTCGCAAATTCTGTATCAAGTGTTGAGAAATCAAGTGGTAAGCGTTTCGATGAAGAAGCACGAGTCTATGATCATTTCAATAAAATATTTGTCTCTATTGGCTGGAAAAAAGCAGCTCGCGCTAGCCGGCTTCGACTTACCTCACGAGCTAATAAACTTATATCTTAGATGTTTTTGTGCCGACAACAACGGTTTCATTGTAAGTGAACGTTTTGCTCCCAAGTAATTTATGCAGTGGGAATGAATAAGACTTAGTCACAGTCAGGCCGGATTTTTCAAGAATTTGTTCGATACCTTTATGATTAAGGTAGTTGATGTGTGTTTCGTCAGTTTTGAATCCTTTTTCTTGAGGACAAATCACAACAACTTTGTCGCTGACATACTGCAAATATTCTTTGATTATTGCTATGCAATCTTTAGTGGTGAGGTGTTCTAAAACATGAGCAAGCAACATACTGTCAAATTTTTCTTTGCCAAATTTTTTCTTGTTTTGCATAAACTCTTCGACGGATACAGCATTGAATCCTGCCCTCTTTGCTAGTTCAACCGAATGCGCGTTATGATCAACTCCTATACTATCTTTGGAGAGATTACCTAAATTTCTACCGATACCACAGCCAACATCAAGTGTTCTACCTAAACCAAGGCGTTTTAAATTCCACCTATACGGTCGCTGAACATCTAGAATTTGCTTCCACCTAGCCCCGCTAAGAGTCTGAAGCCTCTTTGCATAGTCCTTACTTTTTGTGTCTTTCTTTGCCATAGGTTTTCTCTATCGCCCTTCCATTTTTAATCTACATATTTCGCGTGTCAAATCTCTATAATACCTCAAATTCAGTGGAAGTTCAGAAAATAAAACAAGCGGGTTTGTGCCTAACTTTACAACCGCCAGAACATTACTGACCACAAATAGTAGGGGAACTGTGACATAGCCATGAAACAAGTAGTACTTTGAAGCCATGAGCTTATTTAGCAGCGTCCCTTTGTAGCTGTGAGTATCGGTATTATATCTTGCCATTTGAGTGTACCTAAGTAGTGCTGCCGCATGGCTAGGCACCCATCTGGTTTGTTTTTCTATTTGTGCTTTGTCTAACATTTTTTGGTTTTTATATCTGTCGTCGGCGTCATTAAATAAATCCAAGTTATAGTGCTTCAAAATAACGCCTTCTTTCGGATGCACGGCCTCATGAGGACATTCAATGAAATAGACTTTTTCTTTTTTGAATAGAAACGGTCGTCGCACCAAAGTTCTTATGCGTTTACCGTGTCGGTAACGCGCCCAGTTAACGGTTATAAAATCTGCATCGGTAGCTACAGCCTCACTTAAAATATTCTGAAGATCTAAGTTCAAATATTCATCAGCGTCAAGCTGCAAAATATATTTTTGACTAGCAAGATTGTAAGACTGTATACGCATAAACTCAGCTTCTCCTTTGTTTTTCTTGGTCTCAACAAATTTACCACCATATTTCTTTACAATTTCGCCGGTTTTATCGCTACATGGGCCATCGTGTACCACTACGATCTCAGATACATAGTCTATTGTGGATTTAAGTGCTTTTTCGATAATCTTTTCTTCGTTATAAACACACATCACAAGTGTTATGGGTAGTTTTTGAGTTTTGCTCGCTTTCATTTATCCATTTTCTTTCTAAGGGTTATATAGTAAACCAGCCAAAACGCAAACAACCATAGTGCATTGGTTACTATTGATACGGTTATAGCTCCATTTATAGCAAACCTTGGTATAAAAAATATGCTGAGGGCAATATTAAAAACTAGTATTGCTAGTAATATAGCAAGCTCAGTCTTTACCTTGCGCATTATTAGTAATATATCAGTATAAAATATTGCAAGTGTATACAAAATACCACTTATCACTATTAGAGTTAGTTGTGCAGCGAACTGTTTAAAGTCTATGCCGAAAATTAGCTTTAGTACCATTGGTCCCAAAAAGTAGGTTATGGGTAGAAGTGCTGTTCCGAGACCAACAATGAACAAGGATATCTGCTTGATATTCTTTTTGAAAACCCCGTATCGTTGTCCCTGGAGTGTTCGTGCCATTCTAGTCAAAAATGGGGCCACCACAAAGTAAACCAGTAACGTCAAGAAAAATAGCGGCATAATGAGAATATTAAAGTAACCCTGGTCATCTGGGTGCCACAACTGCATAAAGTATTTAGCTAGGTTTATCGTAGCAACAGGGATAAATACTACAAGGGCAAATGGTAATAGCTTTAATGCAATTCGTTTTATGTTCCAGTTTCCAAAAAATTTTATTTTTACAGGATTTATTTTATGAATATTACTTATGTCAAATATGAAAATTCCCGCCATGAATACCACTATAAATACGAGGCTCGATAGTAGGATGCTGTGAGTTGCATAGTCTACTGCTATGAATCCAGCAATTGATAGCAGCGACTTTATAAAATTTGATTTACCCGCTTGATGCAAACGATCATGTATTTGTAGTACGCCGTATAGTACGTCGGAAACTGCATCTAACACTCGATACCCCATTAATACTATTATAAGTAGTGCCGTGGTGGCATTAAAGTTATTTGCCGCAATAAATATTACAAGTGCTAGTGCTGCTATTAATGACATGCCTAAGCGAAGCTTCACGTAGTCTCCAGTTTCGAATTCTCCCTTTATATCCGTTACTTGGTAGTTGCGCCCACCATAATATGCTATGTTAGAAAAAATTGCCACTATGCTAAATGCAAAGCCGAATGCGCCAGACACATAGATCCCGTTTATGCGCGTAATAGACACTGTTAAAATAAAAAATGTAAAGCCTCCAACAAGCGAACCTAACATATTCCAAATAAAATCTCTTTTCATAGCTACATGAATCCTAGTGGATGATGCTGAATCGCGTAGATACAGGTCGTGATGATTTTGTCAAAATACTCAACCATAAAGAGAGATATAGTCAATAATAGTAGAATAATAATCAGTTTTTCCAGATTATCCCTAATGTACTTAATTTTGGGAAGCAAAATTGCAAGAGGAAAAATAAGTGGAATAAAATATCGTCCTTGGACACCTTGTATGGATGTAGCGCCCACCGTATTACCCAACCACATTGCTAGTACAATTCCGCTGTATAATAAACTCACGATTGCTCCGACGGCTATTATTTTACTTCTGGTCTTTAGTTTTTCAGAGTTTGTTGATGCAACTATTATGGCTGAGATTCCGAAAAAGGTAGCAAAAAAAGTTGTGTCAATGTGACTTTTGAGACTTATCATTTCGCCAAAACCATTAGTCATGCTTGATACACGATTTTCGAAATTATTAATAGAGTCTTCAGTGAAAGTAGTAATGGTATATAGTGGTCTTTTTTCCATATATTGCACTTGTTTAGCGGGTGAAGCATTCGAATATGCCGGCATTAACGAAAATGGATTGTACTTTGCAGTAAGTCCTATTCTATAAATAGCACCGCCCATCAACAAACAAACCACGAGCAATAATATTTTTAATAATGGGGCTTTTTTTTGTTGAGACAGGAAAATGGTTCCTGGTACAAAAAATATCAATGGCAAAAATATTAAATAGACGGTCTTCGTAAAACTCAGTAAAATTGTAGAAGCGACGAATAGCGCCAGGTGCCTTTTATCTATTTTTGTCTCATTTTTCACTAACATAAACCAAAATACCACTGATAAAAATAGCAAAGTTACACTGTTAGTGTAGGCGTCACCGTTTATAGTGGCTGCACTGTATAGCGACATAGGCAACAGCCCCACGACAAATATTATCCATCTAAAGCTGGCCTCCTTAGCAAATCGTAAGGCTATGTATATTAACCCAACATACATACTTGCCTGAAAGAGTTTGGCAATCCAGACCGAAAATCCTATCGGAAAATAAAACACGCTAGCAAGCTTAAAGCCAATAGCCGCAGGTAAATATACTACAGGTGGGTAACCCATAGTATTAACATCAGTCCAAGCCTTTGGGACTTCTTTGGATCCACCAGTGATTATAGCCATACCACCTATGCCAAATGGATAGCGATGCTCCGACCCAGGGAAGTTTTTTTCAATGAACTGTTCAAATTCGAGGGGAAGCGTGTCTCTGTTGTGTGGTTCCGGATAGAATATTCCACGGCTCAATTGGTATGCGCGAATTAGGTGAGAATTTTCGTCTGAACCGTGCATGGGTGGATTAGCGATTATAATCGTAATCAGCACAGGTATTGCTATTAAAAGAAAAAGACCGTGTGTGGTCTTTGGCAAATGAGCCCTAAAAGAGAATAAGTTTTCCATTTTATTGAGCCAATGCTTTATCTTGTTCATCGTAATTTCCTATATGCGCTTCTAGCAACAGTGCGTATGAATGAAGGAGATCTACGATATATATATATTATTCTCTGTTTAATCCAAGCTACTAAAGGGTTTAACCCATACGCATTAAAAATGCCTCTAAATGTAAGATTGTATGCAGAATTATCGAAAAAACGAGAAGTATATTCATGGCTAGGAGCAATCCTGTACTGATAGCCAGCTCCCCATGCTACATAAACAATGAGCCGCTCAAAGGCGTGTAATACCGTAAGGTCATGTTGCAAGGGCTCAGGTGGAATTAATGAATCGGTTAATTTTATGTCGTCTAGTTTTTGTAAGGCTGCTGGCCGATACCAGAACATTGTTCCATAAGGCATTACGTATGTTTCATAATGCTGCAGGTCCAGATCCTTGTTAATGTCCATCTCTAGCCACAAGTCTTTGATAAATGGTTTGATTTTCCTGTCGTTGAAAAATACTGTACCACCCAAATAGGCGAATACATTTGGTATATCAGGAATAACGACACCAAGTTTCTTGTTTGCTGCAAAGTTTGCCAATATGTTAAGGGCAATCGGCGCATCAAATAGTTGAGCCAAAAGTTCATCTTGCCACTTCTCGCCTATATAGCTGTTTACTGTCGCTGATTTTTTTGTATGGAAGTGGCCCACAACTTCGTAATTCTGTAAATCCTGCGAAAGCTTCAGCCATGGTATCACATCACGACCTTTGGTCCCCGTGATTACTATTTTTTTTGTAACAATTTTATATTTCTGTAAGACTTTATTTATCTCATTTTTTTTATGTTCAGTGTCAACTGTTAGGAAGAGATCGTGCTTAAAATCCCACAAGTTTAAGCGCATAAGATATTTTTCTAAAACATCTGGGTAAAATGCATGTATATGCACAGCTACCTTTTCCGGCAGTTTTGCATTATTATTCTGATTTATAATTTTATTCCCAATAGCAATAGAAACGTTGGGTACAAACATTTGTTCAAAATAATCTTCGATTAGCCTTGTGTCATATTTGGTAACTTGCTTTATTTTCCCTAATAAATTATTGGCATAAAGCTGGTCATTGTTATGTGAGAACGATTTTATTTTTATAAATGGTACATCATTAGCGAGTAGAATGTCTGGTTTCCATTCGCTATAATTCGGCTCTATTTGCGAGTTGTTTTGAGTAAAGTCTTTTGCCGCATCGAATAGAACTCCGTTTGCAAATGATGCTTCCTCCAAAATTCCTGTCAGCTGTGTTTCATATTCTTGTATTACTTTTGTAACATCTTTGAAATCATGCACTGCTTTCCAAAAATCTTGAAATACCTGTGATCTAATAATTTTACCATTAAATACTCCTAGGTAGCTTTGGTTGTGGCGTGGGATGGGACCGTTAGTTCCAGGCATCCCATATGAAATGGTGGCATGGTTTGTAATTCCCCAGAAATCAGCAGGAGTTTTTTCCATTTTTTCATATATTGGCTCTAGCGGATAGACTGGGCCGAAGCATGTGTCATTCATGAGAGTGACGTTATCGAATTCACCAAGCTCCTGCCAGCCAAGCTGCTCCATTCCATCCCTCCAAGCTGCAAAATCAAAACCTTTGTTTTTACGTTGCAAAAAATCATCATAAAGCCCTTCGAGGTGTTTCGAGTCAGCTTTTGAGATAGAGCTGTTGGTTATAAAAATTACTTTGCTGAAAAGTGGCTTCAGCTGGCGCAACTGGTAGACTACATGCTCCGCAAGCTCATCATATTTATTAAAATGAACATACAGTAAAGCTCTCTTCATTTTGTGTAATTACAACTTTGGAGATTATACTTTCGGCTAAACTTAACTGCCATCGGCTGATAGTCTTTGCAGGCTTCTATCAATCTAATATATTTACTTATTAGGCTATTTAGGTCTTTTGAATACAGCGACATCAGAGAAGCTTCCAGCTATGGTCAAGGTACGCAATCCCGCCCACCTCAGTCGTTTTGTTGACTACGATTTGCCCAACATTAGTTCGATAATCCAAATCCTTGGTGGCAAACTCATCCATGGTCGCCACAGTAACAAAATATACTCCTGGAACAAGCTTTACTGTGGCAACAAATTCTAGTGTGCCCTTTTTCTTAGAAGTTGGCTGCAAACCGTTAATGTGCGTATTTGAACCGAAGCAATAACTACCGTCCCTGCCGAATAGTTGAAGACCGAAGTGAATAGGTAAAGCAGTTGGATTTTCAAAGGAAATCCTAGCTCTAAGCTTTTCACCGATATCCAATTTCGTCTTAACAAAATCAACTTTCTTTATCGTTGCTCTCGGCTTTACGGCGACTTCATTCTGCCCCCCATTTATTGGAGTATTGTAGTTCGCCTCTAGGTACATATCAGCCACCTCTCGAGTAGGGCCAATATATTCCTCTCTGCCGTTTGCTAGATAAAGAGCTCGGTCACAAAAACGTGAAACGGCTGACATGTCATGTGATACAAGCACGACAGTTTTGCGCTGTTTCCTGAGTTCATTGAAATAGTCATAACACTTCTGCTGGAAAGAAGCATCACCAACAGCTAAAACCTCGTCAAGTATCAGTATGCCTGTATTAGCCCGGATTGCTATTGAGAAAGCTAGGCGGACTTGCATACCAGAAGAATAATTTTTCAGCTTCTGATCCATGAAGCGTTCTAGCTCCGCAAACTCAACTATTTCGTCGTACATCTTTTCCATCTCTTTTCTACTAAATCCTAGTAGGGCACCATTTAGAAAGACGTTATCTCTGCCGCTTAATTCAGGACTAAATCCTACTCCGAGTTCGATAAACGGAGTTAGCTTACCGTTAACGTGTATCTGACCCGAATCGGGCGTGTAAATTCCTGCCAAGAGTTTGAGAAGAGTGCTTTTTCCGCTTCCGTTGCGACCAACTATTCCGAAAAATTCTCCTTTTTTTATTTCGAATGATATGTCTTTTAAAACTTCTTGTTTCTCAAAGCTTCTTTTTCTTTTATAAAAATTAATTACTGCACTTTTAATAGAATTGACTTTTTCGTGGGGTAATTTAAATGATTTATTAACTCCTTCTACTTTTATTGCTATGTTGTCGATCATTTAAATGTTCTCCGCAAAATATTTAGACTCTTTACGGAAATACAGCAGCCCGCCCGCGAGTAATGTTAATACTATGGCGAAAGGAATATACATATGCCAGCCACCTTGGAACACTGTGTGTGAAATTAGAGTGTCGTGCGTTATTGTGCTCCACCTAGCGTCCTGGATTGCTTGTGCCATTGGATTTAGTAGTATTATTTTTTGTAAAGTTGCGCTAGGAATGAGTGCTAGTGGATAGAGAATGGGAGTTAAATAAAATCCAGCCTGTAAAACTACCTCCCATATGTAGCCAACGTCTCTAAATTTTACAAACATAGCCGATAGAAATAGCGACAAACTTAGAGCAAACACATAAACCTCCAGTAAGATCATTGGCAACCATATCGTTGTTGCGAGTAAATCTACGCGATTCAAAATCATGAAAATTATTATTACCACCATATTGAGCAGAAGGTTAATGACGGCAGATAAGCTGCTAGAAAATATAATAATCCAGAGAGGTATGCGAATCTTTCGGATGAGGTCTCCTCTGCCTACAATTGAACCTAGGCTTTGTGTGGTCATCTCAAGAAAAAAGTTCCAAATAACAATTCCAAGCAACAGATAGACTGGATAGTGTGGGATGTTGGCGCCGACTTTTAAAAATTTTACAAAAACAATGTACAGGATTACGAAAAGTAGCAAGGGCCTAAGGAGAGACCAGGCATAACCAAGCACCGAACCCTGATATCGCAACTTAAAGTCTGTGCGCACAAGTTCGCTAATTAGCGTTTTGTTTTCTTTGGATAAATATCGAATCATTTTATTATAAGTTATTATAGATTAACGATGGACTTAAGTCGATGAAAAACATAGCAGTAATTGTGCCTAACTGGAACGGCAAAGAAATCCTGGGAGCTTGCTTGGATTCTTTACTGAGTCAATCCATCAATTGCACTATTATTGTGGTGGAGAATGCCTCGACTGACGGCTCTTTGAACTATTTAAAAAAGTGCTATCCCGAGATAGAGCTGGTGGTGAATAAAAAAAATCTCGGTTTCGCTGGAGGGGTCAATAGTGGTATACGGAGAGCTTTGGAGCTAAAGTGTGATGCCTTAGCACTATTCAACAATGACGCAATTGCCGATAAGAACTGGCTGAAAGAGCTTCTCGCTGTAGCCGAAAAAGATGATACAGGAATAGTTGCTTGCAAATTTAAGAAAATAAAATCTGAGGAAATCGATAGTACTGGGGACTTCTATTCTATCTTTGGTCTTCCTTTTCCTAGGGGCCGCGGAAAAAAGGATATCGGTCAGTTTGACCATGACACCACAATTTTTGGAGCGAGTGGAGGTGCGAGCCTATACAGCATAAAAATGCTTAAAGAGATTGGATTATTTGATGAGGATTATTTTGCATATTTTGAAGATGTAGATATTAGCTTTAGAGCGCAGCTTGCCGGATGGAAAATATCCTATGCTCCAAAAGCGGTTGCTCATCATCATATCGGAGGCACTAGTTCTAAGATAAACGGTTTTGCAACTTATCAGACAGCAAAGAATTTCTGGTATGTTTACACAAAAAACATGCCCGGTTATTTGTATTTTAAATATCTTCCCCTAGCCATCTATTGGTATTATCGAATGTTTGCAGCTCGATTAATAAAAGGTGGTTTTGTTGCTTTCACTAAAGGATGGCTGGTCGGAATTCTTTTCACTCCTAAAAAAATATTGCAAAGAATAGCAATTCAAAGAAAAAGAAAGGTATTCATTAAATACATCGATTCAATCCTTTATCATGGACGACCACCTAAATTATGAAATCAGTAAGGCTATTACTTAATAATAGGGTTATTAGATTTATTTTTGTTGGTAGTTTGAATACGTTAGTAGACTACTTGATCTTTAATCTTTTAATTTTTTTATTTTTATTAAAGCCGGTTGAAGCAAATTTTATTTCAACTTCATTAGCGCTAGGTTTTAGTTATTTTCTAAATAAACGTCTTGTGTTTAAACATCAAGGAATAATAGATAAAAGATCAGCGATTCTTTTTATAGCATTCACACTTTTTGGAATTTGGGTAATTCAAGGTGGCCTAATTTATTTAATAATCAACTGGGTACAGCATACGCACCCAAGCCTCTACGCTGCTCATAAGCTAATAATCCCTGATATTGCAAAAATATTTGCTACTGGGGCATCTTTAGTATGGAACTTTACTTCATATAATCTTTTTGTCTTTAGAGATCCTAGGGAAGAAACATCGAAATAGGCTTCGAGATACGCTACACTTAAATAGAATATGGCAAAAATAGCAATTGATGCACGCGAGCTTACTTCTAGCACTGGACGGTATGTCGAGCGGCTACTGCATTATCTTCAGGAAATAGATAAATCAAATAGCTATGTGGTGTTACTTCGCCCTCAAGATATGGACAAGTGGAAGGCAACTAATCCAAATTTTTCGTCAATTGCATGTCCATATAAAGAGTTCACCTTTTCTGAACAACTGGGGTATCGCCATTTCCTAAAAAAACTACACGTCGATCTTGTTCACTTCGCTATGGTACAGCAACCCCTTTTCTACTTTGGTAAGCATGTAACCACGATGCATGATCTTACTACTACCCGTTTTTCAAATCCTGCAAAAAATAAGGTAATCTATTTCTTCAAACAACAAGTATATAAGTATGTTAATTGGTACGTGCCGAGAACTTCAAAAGCTATCATCACACCAACTGAATTTGTTAAAAAAGATGTTGCCCAGTTTTCTAAAATAAAAGAATCAAAGATAGTGGTTACTTATGAAGCAGCTGACGAGATTCGTGAAGCTATCGAACCTATTAAGTCACTCCAATCAAAGCCCTTTTTCTTCTACGTCGGTCGCCCCCAGCCACATAAAAATCTTGGTAGACTGCTTGAAGCTTTTTCGATTATTAAGAAATCTAATCCTGATTTACTGCTCGTTCTTGCTGGTCGGAAAGACGCAGTGTACGACAGCTTCCTAAAACAAGCTGAGAGACTCGGAATAGCTGGTTCAGTAATATTTACAGGCTACGTCACCGAAGGCCAGCTTAAGTGGCTCTATAGAGGCTGTAAGGCCTATGTGTTCCCAAGCCTGAGTGAGGGTTTTGGTTTACCGGGGCTTGAAGCCATGGTACATCACGCACCAGTTGTGAGCAGCGACGCTACCTGTCTTCCGGAAGTATATGGAGACGCCGCCTGGTATTTCAATCCACTCGATGTTCACGATATAGCTCGTAGTATAGGCGAGGTACTTAAAAATACTGAACTCAGGAAAGATCTTATTCGTAGAGGCGTAAAACAAGCCTCTAAATATAGCTGGAAGAAAATGGCCGAAGAGACACTGGAAGTCTATGAAAAAGCTTTAAAGAATTAGACTCTTTTTGTGTTTTATATCGCTTTAGCTCATAATTACAGATAATGAACTTCAAAACTACTATTGCCCTTTTGAGCCTATCATTCTTCTTCCTACCGATAGTAGCGAAGGCGGAATCTGCCCAGCCAACCGCTACTCCGTCCCAACTCTATAGCTCATCATCTAATAGCAGTTTTCAAAATGCTACCTTTAGTCAAAGCGGAGCGAGTGGTGCCACAACGGCAAGTGGAAGTGCTTCGACACTTTTAAATACTCCCTCTAGTTCGCTTAGCGTGAGCGATGGCCCCAAAGATGCGCCAACAAAAGTGGCGACTAAGACTAAAAACAGCTACGTGGTGTATCTCTACGGCCTCATGGCTTTCTCTATCCTAGGTTTCCTTGCAACCTTTAGAAAAAAAAGGAATATACCTCAGGTTAATGAAGTTGAGGAGTCTGCAATAATCGTCAAGAAACCAAAAAAACAAAAGAAAAAGCGACGCAACAAAAAACACCACCGCTAAGTCGTCTATTCTTCTTCGGTTTTTTCTAGTTCTTGTGGCTTGAGTACAATATGTCGATCTCTGCCCGCTCCAACTGATTCGGTAGCTATACCATTATCTCCGGCTACTTTATGAACAATTCGTCGATCGGCTGCATTCATCGGCTTCAAAGTCATCGATTCGTTTGAGCTCTTTACTTTATCGATCCATCCCATAGCAACTTCACTCAACTGCTCTTGTCGACCCTTTTTGTAATCTGCGACATCGACATTTACTCGGTGATACTCTTTGTCGTTATTCATGAGCGCAGCGCTCACCATATACTGAATAGAGCGTAGGGTCTCGCCGCGTTGACCAATTAAAAAGCCGTTCATGTGCGTTGATGGGATAGAGAGCTCAATAACGTCGTCTTCAGATGTTGCGTGGATGTCTGTATTAAGCCCAAAGAAAGACAGTAAGTCCTCTAAATACTTCTTTGCGAATTGAATTGAATCTTCCATCTATCACCTCCGTTTTTTAGATTTCTTTTTAGTGGAGGTGGATGTATTTTTTTTCTTAGGCTTTGTAATAATCTCGGCTTCAACGGGAACTTTGTCGACAGCTGCTTCCATTTCAGTGACGTCTTGGCGAAGAATCTTTGTCTGCTGGTAGAGGGCTATAAGGCCAC
>Ga0209085_1001952_pt1 | contig 12140 bp, 18 predicted proteins | sample C_131016_EF_Meta_FD_187310 | JGI IMG/M metagenome (GOLD analysis project Ga0209085, IMG submission 187310) | Freshwater microbial communities from Lake Croche, Canada to study carbon cycling - C_131016_EF_MetaG (SPAdes) (version 2) | ecosystem: Environmental > Aquatic > Freshwater > Lake...
TAAATTGACAAGGGACAGGGACGCGGGTTGACGTATGTCAATCGGCTTCGCATTCCGCCAGACATGCCGCATACCCGGCCAAATCGATCGGGGTGTCGGCGCTCTTCGCCTGGCCCTGATGTCGGGCGAGCTTGTCGATGATCATGATCTGGGCCCAGTCGCTTTCGGTGAGCGGGGCCCGCAGCTTGTGAGAAAAGATCGCGTTTACCGCCGCGACCGTCCTCGAGAAATGCTCTCTCGGCGGGCCGTAGGTTCCGCGCCTCTGCCTGACGGTGGAAATCGCGGCTTGCAGGAGTTGCTCCGCCGCTGGAATTTGCTCTGCCATGTGTCCTCCTTGGATAGGGGACCATGCTACGGAGGCCAGCCATGCAGTCTAGGCGCGGCCTATTCCGCCTCCAGCGCCCGCTCCACCCGCCGCGTCCGCTCCCGCGCCCCTGCGACCACGGCGTGTACCTCGGCGAACACTCGCGGTGCCAGCAACGCGCAGCGAATAAGGCAGTAGATGCCGATGGTGCCGCAGATCAGAAACTCAATGAGGGCGTGCTTCATGAGATGCCCCACTTGCTGATCAGATACGACTCGACGGCAGAGCGGTCAGCGTCGGAGAGGGCGGAGTTGTAGATGAGAATTTCAAGCATATCTCCTTGAAATGGGAAACCGCCTGCGTTATCTCCGCTGCTGCCGATCATCAATGGGAAGGCTGCATCGCCGGTTGTTGATCCAGTAGCAGTATTCGCCACGCCGCTTGTAATTCCGTTCTTGTATAAAAACATTCTGGACGATGCACTTGCCGTATTATTTACGACTGCCGTGTATACCTTCGGCGATTGCATTACAACAAAGTCATTTGGTGTAGTAATGTTAGCGTTTCCGGCTGCATTGCCAGATATCGCAACTGCTGTGTTATTCACGGGCCTAGAGTCGCGATCGTCTGCCCCAAAATAAAATCCACGGCCTGCACCTAAGCCACAGTTGTCGATCCATGTGCGGATGTCGTTGTAGTTTTGTTGTGTTCCATTTATCGCGGCAACAAACACAGTACCGCCCTGCAAATGCAAAAAATTGAACGTGCTGTTGCTCTCTGCGATTTGCATCCTGTCGGCGTTCCCTGCTGTTGCAATGCCGTCAAAGCGCAACACATCAAGACCTCCCTGAATCGATGTTTTTCGCAATGGCCGCCTAACTGCTGTGTCTTGTATTGCATGCCGAGCGTTCCCGCTTTTGTCCTCCCACCGCGCTACGGCACCATTCCCAGCGACAGGCGATCCTCCGGTTGTAGCGTTGAACAAAGTTGAGTAATCGGCAGCATCTAGCCAGAGTTGAAGTCCCGAGATTGTCTGCGGAATCTGTGGCGCGATCGGCCACGTCGCCGCACGCTTCAGGCTCTCCGCCTCACGCAGACTCCAAACCCCGCTTGCCGCAGAGTTGATCGCCGACGCCGCAGGCGTCACGTTCACGCCGATGAATCCGCCTCGCCCTCTCATGCCGCACCCCCAGCGGAAGCCGCCGCTCGAGCCGCACCGTAGGCCAGCATGACCGACTCATACTCTGCCAGCGTCAGCGTGTGCCGCTCGCCCGCCATGTCGGTCACGATCACCGGCTGATCAGCTCCGAGCTCGGCCGCTCTGTTGGCCAGGACATAGAGGCCCGTGAGCAGAGCAACGTCGTCGGGCTGCCACCCGAGCCGCCAGCCTTCGGCCGTCTCATATCCAGCGTCCAGCCACGACAGCGGCGGGGCTGGCGGATAGAGCAGATTGAGATCGTCCTGCGTGAGCATGGACCGCGCCCAGCCGGTGGCGGCGAGAATGTCGGCGTCTTCGCTCCACTGCGAAGGATCGGTGCGAGTGCTGCCATCGGGCATCACCACCCGGAAGGGCAGCTCCATCGCCGCCAGGCCGCTTGCGTCACGCCAGCATGGATCGCCGATGCTCGGCATCAGGACAACTCCTTCCACGAGGCCACGACGTGCAAATCGCCGCCTGCACTGGCCTGGGCGTAGATCGATTCGGCCTCGGTCAGGCACAAACCGAGATCCTTGCTGACCACGACGAGCGCGGCGTCGGCTGGCACCGTAATGGTGTGGGCGATCTTCGTCGCGGTCCCGGTGTTCGTGGCGGCGGCGTATAGATTCAACGTGATGTCGCAGGCGTTGGTGCCGTCAACATTCGATACGACGATGCTGTCGATCAGATATGCCTTGCCGCTGCTGGCTGCGTTGGAAACGACCTGCGTTTCGGTGGTATTGTCAAGCCGGACGAAGGCGTTGTTGACCTGCACGGTCGATGCTGTGTTGAGGTTTGGGTTTGCCACGATGTTCTCCTGTGGTCGTTATGTCAGCGCGAGAATGAGGCCCAGCGGCTTGCCGCCAGACGATGGATTCGTGCCGCCAGTCACGCGGCCGGTCGCGTCTACGGTCACGCTCGTGTAGGTTCCGGCGGTCACTCCGCTCGAGGGCAGCCGCAACGCTGAGAGCGTGCCTGCCGAAATATCAGATGCCGACCCACTGGCCGCCACTGCCGCAAGGCCGAGGTTTGCTCGCGCGTCAGCGGCAGTTGTTGCGCCGGTCCCGCCGTAGGCAACGGCGATAGGCGTGGCATTCCAAGTTCCGAGAGTTACAACGCCATTGGTGGATATTTTCAACTGTACCACGCCTGCCACTGTGGCCTGCGTTATTCCACCAATCGTTGAAACGCCGCCAGCGCCCGTACTTAATGCGCCAACACTTGCAGTCGTACAGCTAACCGACAAAAAAGAAACGGCCTGCCCACTGGCAATATTTGCGGCTGTCACCGCTCCGCTGGCAAGTTTCTCTGTAGTGACACTGCCGTCAGTTGGTGCGAACGTCGCTGGCTTGTCGGTTAAGGCTGAATAGGAAACGCTCGACTGCGTTGCCAGCGAGCCCAACCCAGACACATCTGCCGCCGCGATCGTGACCGCACCCGTCCGGCCTGCCACCGATTGCACGGGAGCAGCCGCCGCCGCCCTGGCGGTCGTGTGGTAAAGGTTGACGCTCCCCTCTGTGACGCTGTCCGTCGAGCCTGGAGACGGCGATATCTCGACGTAGGCCGACCCAGACCATCGGTACACCTTGCCGCTGCCGGTCGCGACGTAGATCTTTCCGCTCTCGCCGGTCGCCGGAAAGTTTGCTGTCGCCGCGTACTCAAGCACATCATCGACGTAACTCGGAAGCTGCGTTGAGGGGACGGTCCCGCCGACCAGCGTGGCGTAGGTGCCGCTGGCCTGCTTGCCATCCAGGGCTGTCTGGAGGCCCGTCACGTCCGAGATCCCGTGGGAATGGCTGGACGGAGCGAATGTGGATGGTTTGTCGGTGATCCCCGCCCAGGTCGTCGTCCCGGCGGGGCCGGTTGCACCTGTCGCACCGGTCGCTCCTGTTGCTCCTGTTGCTCCAGCCGGACCTGCGGCACCCGTTTGCCCTGCCGGGCCTTGCGGTCCCGCTGACCCTGTGTCGCCCTTCGGCCCCTGAGCCCCGGCAGCTCCAGCCGGGCCGGTCGCCCCGACCGTCGAAACCGTGACGCTGATCGTGTCGCCGCTGGTGGCCGTGACGGATATCCCGGCCCCGTTGCTGGTCGTGACGTAGGTCGAGCTGCCGCCCGTGACAGAGACGGACGGGTTCGACTGTGAGATGACGACGGCCGAGATCTGGCTCATGGAATCACGACGTTAAAGGCTCCGGCCAGAATCGCCTGCGTGTATCCGGCCGTGTCCTGCCATCGAAAAAACCAGCGGTAACGGCCAGATGGCGAAAGGGCGGCTGTCTGGGTCTCTGTGAGCGACAGCTTCACCGTCCCGGCCGACCTCGAGATATCGGCGATCGTGAACGTCGCGGCCGTGTCTCCGACCGTGTAGGTAGCGCCGTTGCCGATCGATCCAGACGAGCTGGCGAGTGCCTGGCTGTAGACGATCGCGGAAAGCGTGTAGCCGACGAGGGATTGATGGGTGTCGATCGCGATCGCCAGCTCGTCGCCCTGGACGCAGGTTATCGAGATCTCCGCCGGGGTCTGGGAAAACGCTGCCATTACATGCCCTCGCGAGTGTGAGGCCCTAATGTCGCATGTATTGCGGCCCGATTGAATCGGCCAGGCCCCGCGCTATCGCTTTCGACGCCGTCGCTTCTGAGGGCGTCCGGCGGCCTTTTTCGGGGCTTGCCTGTTTAGATAGATGTACCCGTCGTCGTCAGGGATTCCGCCGCCGGTTGGCTCGTCCTCCTCGATGTCCAGATATACGAATTGAGGCGGGGCGCTGGGCTTGGCCGGTCGCTGATCCGGTTTTCGGCTTGCCATGCGTCAGGCTCCATTGTTTGCCCGTGCTGTCGAAATTGCCCTACGGACGAGCATCCGCCCGACTGAATTCAAAAACGGCATCCCCCTGGCGGCAGCCTCCGCTCGCATGACCGCGACAACCTCGTCGATCCGCTCTGGCCGCTCGCCTTCTTACTGCCCACGACTCGCCCTCCTGGCGTTTAAGGCCCCTGCCTGCCTCGCATCGGCTAAAGGCACCGCACCGGCCGCTCCGTTTGCCATCCCTGCGTTATTTCTGTCCGGAGGAGTCCACGCAAAATAAAAAGCCGCAAGCCTATTAAAAAACAATTCTGCGGATTCTTGGAGCGCGTATCCTTTTACGTCGAGCCATTTTTTCCGAGCTTCGCACCCGCACGAATTGGACCGCGTCCATGACTGTACGCGCTCTTTCGTGATTCCGAGGCTAGTTAAAAAAGACTCCAAACTTGTCCCAACTGCGACACGAGGTAGTAGTATCTGATTGGCCGTACAATCGCGAATTGTAGGCAAACGCTTTGCGACGTGTCCGCAAAATCTGCAAGTCAACGTATCGGCGGAGTAGTCGCACCTCACGGAGGAAGCACCTCAACAGTAAAAGTGCATTTCGGCCATTTTCCGTCCTGGGCGTAATTGCCAGTAAACTCCTCAACAAGTGAAAAGTAATCTCCATTCGGCGTGGAGCTGTATGACGTTGCCGCAAAAATGTTAGCAAACGCAAACGAAAGAGATGCAGCGCCACCGTCAATTGCACCGGAAGGAATGGATCGCAAGTCGCAAGCCTGCGCCAGCATTTTTTGCTTTTTCGAGCCCCCAAAATAAAAGTACGCAGGGTTTGTTGAGGTTTGCCCTCCAACCGAATCAGTTACAAAATCACCCGGGCAGTTGTATTGATAGAAACCAAGATAACTGCACTGCTTTTTATAGTATTGTTTTGAAACTGATCCGTTTCCCAAGAAAGCTCCAACATCAAGACTGATTGTATATGATGGAAATGTTTCGGTATCGACTGCTCTTCTGCTCGTCCCTGGGTATAGCCATGTTGCTGATGATGCACCTACGTATCCGCACCCTGAGTTTATCGCGTTTGTTTGAGATGAAAGGTATGGCAACCCTTCAAGCCTCACGACGTAATCGGCGTTCAATGTGTTGCAGTTAAAGTTGATCGTACGACGCAACATGCGCAAGTAAGTCTGCGAACTATAAGACTCATAGGGAAGCCAAGAACTTGTCGAAAGCGTCCAGTATTGGCCGTTATTGTTTCCAAAGGCTTGATCAAAAGAAACTGTTTGCGTTCCAGTGCTTGTTACGCGCAAAGTTAGTTCGTACGGCTTTGTCCCGTTGCAACACCAGCGTCCACCCATCGCAAACGAGGCTGTTTGTTGCTCGTATGGATAATTTCGGTAGTCGCCGCACGTACAGGATTGCGCGCAGCATGGACTACACGGCGCACCTAGCATTATCCCCAGCGGGTACATCGCAGCCGAGAAAACAAAAACAGCCCACAGGGCAATGGATGGCGGATCGGCATGCGAAACTAACGCGAAAGCATCAAACATTATCAGCACTCCGCTGCGACCAGAATCCACTCGCCATTCGCGTAGGCGATCGAGCAGGCCTTTGTGCCGGTTGCCGTGATCGCCGCAAAGTAGTTTTTGGCCTGGTAGGTCACGGCTGAAAGAGTGGCGTCGGTGACGGTGACAGTCGCGCCCTTTGCCCACGGTCCTTCGAACGTGCCCCGGACGATTGCGTCGTCGCCAGGAGATGACCTGACGACGGTAGGCCCCTGTCGCCGTTCGCCCCGCTCGACGATGTGGACTACGCGCGTAATCCGCTTTGCCGAGCTCGGCGAGAAAGAAACCCTCGATCCGCTTTTTTTGGGGGCGCTCATGACGGGGTCCCGAAAACGGAAAATGAGACCTCGGGATAGACGCGGAACGTGATCGAGTCCGGCTTCTCTCCGGCAGGCTTGGCGACCCCTCCGGCAGTGAGCGCGACCGGAGACTTCACAGGCTTCTTGTCCGCGCCCAGGATAGCCGCCCTGGCCGTCCCGGCGGCGTTGGGGCTGCCTGTCGAATCAACTCGCTGGTTAAAGCCTGTATTCCACGGCGACAGGTCCCATGTCTCGGCCCTGTAAACAAACTCCCAGTTTGTTTCCCAGTAGGGTTTTGTCGCGTTGCTCGAGCCGGATACCGTCATCTCCTTTTTCGTCGCGCCCCTGAACGCAACCTTCCATGTCCTGGCCGCGCTGCCGTTCCAGGTCGCATTGTTCACCGAGTTTGAATGGGTCTGAGCCAGCGACGACCAGGCCGTGTCGGAATAGAACCTCGTGAGGGACAGGCCGAAATCGGACGCTTCCCGCTCGAGGTCCTCGATCGGGTCGCCCGCAGAATTGACGATTGCGTCTTTGTTCTTGTCGAGGAATACGGGTATCGATGTCGTCGAGCCAGTCGCTCGCCAATCGTCTTTGGGCATTCCCGTCAGTGTGTCGGGCGTGTTCTCCTTGGGCGGGATGTAATACTTGACGGTGAGCAGCCACCACATGCCGACGCCGTCGTCGTCGGAGAGCTCGAACTCCATCGCCTTATGATCGGCGAACTCCGGATGACCGTCGCCGAACTTCACGCCGACAAATCGCGAGATAAGAACCTTTTGGGTTTTCGGGTCGTCGACGCGGATTTTCCATTTCCTGGAAAACACAAACGTCTCGCCGTACTTGCCTGAGAGTCCTGTTCCGGCGATGACCTCGACCGCACTGACGACAGCCATTTCATGCTCCAGACATTTCGATGATTGTTTCGGCGTCGGCCTCGGACAGGTCGTCGTGGATTTGGTGGAGCACGTCGAGCTGCTGCTGCTGGACGTCGCCGCTCGTGCCTCGCATAAGGCGAAACATCTCGGCGACTCCCTCCTTGGATCGGCTGTCGATTCCCTTCAGGGCCTCGGAACTCCGTCCGGAGAATACGGCCTCGGCCGGTTGGGTTGGCTTGCCTGGCCCGATGGTCTGGGGGGCTGGCCTGGAGGACTGAGCGGCCGCGTCGGCCCGGGCCTTGGCAATGGCGGCCGCAAGCCCCGAGGCCACGGGCCCCTGGGGAGCCGCCGCTTGGGCTGCGGTCTCGGCGAATGCTGCCCCGAATGCGGCCGCCGCCTGGTCCGAATTCTGGTTCATGCTGGCCGCGAACCCGCGAGCCTGAGAATTCCAAGAGTCCGCGCTCTCGTTTAGGCCCTTGGCAAAATCGCCGAATCCAGGGATGACGCTGGCGATCTCAGCGGCAGCTCGATACAGGCCCGAGACGATATCAGAGAACAATCCACCGATGACGTTCCCGACCACCTCGAAAACCTTGAACGCTCCATAGAGCAGGTTCCCGACCCTCCCGGCAAACTCGAGCACGCCAGACCAGTAGGCCCCGACCTCCGACACGAACTGCCAGACCGCCGGGAGCTGAGTCAGGAAACCATCGGCGACCGTCGCGAAAAACTCCGCCCCCGCGAGGATCCCCTCGCCGATGAACTGCCCGATGTTAGCGCCGCCGATCCCGCCGATCAGGGCCGAGAACTGGTCGGAAACGCTTTTGAGGGCAGGGGAGAGGTAGGCGACGACCTGGCCGACGACTCCTCGGATCGATTCGTAGGCGTTCTTAAAAGAGTCGTTCATTTTCTCGACGCTCGACCGCTGGTCGTTGGTGAGCGCCAGCCCGAACCGATCAGCCTCGGCGGTCGCGGAGGCGATGGCCTCGGCTCCGCCGTTGAACATCGGCAAGAGCTCGGCCCCTGCCCGCCCGAAAAGGGCCGTCGCGGCGGCGGCCCGCTCTGCCTCGGTCGGAAGGGCCGCGATCGCCTGAGCAATCATCTGGAAACGCTCCGCCGGGCTCTTGCCCTGGAGCTCGTCGACCGACAGGCCAATCCCGGCGAATGCGGCCTGAGCGGTTCTCGAACCGTTGGCGGCCTTGACGAATGCGATATCCGCCTTGGTCGCGGCCTTGGCTACAGACTCTGTCGAGACATCAGCCAGGGCGGCGGCGTGGGCGAGCCCCGCGAACTCTCCGTATGTCATGCCGAGCCGCTCGGCCATCTTCCCAGTCGAGTCGATGACCTCGGCCTCCGAGGCCGCAAACGACACAGCGGACCTGACGGCGTCGGCGGCCGCCGATGCCATCGACCCAAAGAGCTGCGCCGCGTTGATGCCGATCAGGGTATTGAGTCGGGAATTGATTTTCCTCAGGGCATCGTCGGTCGAGTTGACGGCTCTGGAAAACCTGCTCGTCGACTGCGAGGCCTGCCGGAGCTCGTCGTCCGCCTTGTCGACGGCCCGATTGAATGTCGTCTGCGAGATGGCCCCCGAGGCCAGCAGGGCACGCAGCTCTCGGACCCGGGCCTCGTGCCGCTCCTCGGCCGTGGCGACCTCGTCGGCCACCGCCGCGCCCCTGTTCATGGTCGAGGTAAACTCATCCATGGCTCGCCCCTGAGCGTCGGCCATCGCCTGCTCTGCCGACGCGGCATCTCGGGCCGCCTGAGCGGCCGCCGCCGTCGTGCCGTTGGCCTCGGCCAGGGCGGAGTCTGCGGAAGCGACCGCTCGAGCGTAGACGTCCGACGCGAGGGCCCCCTCGCGAAACAGCGCCGCAAGCTCCTCGGTCGTCCGAGCGTGAAGCTGCTCGGCCGTCTCGTGCTGCCGAGTGATCTCGGCGGCCCGCGACAGCGAGCTTGAGGCAGCCTCGCTGGCGAGCCGGATCGCTTCCATCTTTTCGGCGAAGCTATCCGCCGAGATCCGCCCGGCCGCCAGGGACTCTTGAAGGCGAGCGGCGAGCCCCTCAAACGTCTTCAGCTTCCGCCCGGCGATCTCGGCCGCCGGGCCGACGAGGCCGAGCCCCTGTCCGCTCACTGCCCGAAGCTTGTCGAAAGAGGCATTCAGGGCGGCGCTATCGCCGCCGAGTTGCCGGAATGATCGGCCAGCATCGGCGACGGCGGATTTCAGTCCGGCCGTCGAGGCTGTAAAGATCGCCGCTACCCTGCCGATGGTCGCCATTTATCTTCCCTGCTCCTCGAGCTGTTTACGGAATGTCGGAATGGCTTTGAGCTGGGCAATAAACTCCTCCTCGGTCGGAAGACGCTCCCTGTAGCTGGGGAGGAATTTGTCCTCGGCCGACGGATCGACCCGGCCCCCGGCCGTCGCGATCGCCGCCCGGCCCGTCCTCCTCCACGAATCGCCGAAAGGCTCGACGCGCCAATAGGCCATCCATCGCACGAGCTGCCCGGCCGTGATCTGATGCCGCCATGTGTCGATGTCCCATATGCCCAGCTCGAGCCCCAAACGGTGGAGGAACAGGTCGACCGCCCCTCCGGGGCTCCTCAGTTTTTTTCGTATTCCTCGATGTCCTTGTCGGTTATCCGCATGCGCTCGGCACAGAATTCCGATATTTCCTTGATGGCGGCGGCTGACTTTTTGCCGACCGCAACGATCTGGTCGTCTCGGAAAACGCGATTCCCGTCCTCGTCGCAGACGAGCTTTACGACCAGGCGGGCCCGGATGTCGCCGCGCCGATCTGCGGGGAGGGAACAATAGGCCTCCCAGTCGCGGAGCATCTCGGCCGTCGGGTCGAGAATGTATACGTCCCGCTTCCATGCTTTTACATGGAGCTTCGTCGGCCTCCGAAGATCTTCGATACTGAGCAATTCGTCAGAGGTAATAGGCATGATTTAGTTTAGATAACTCCGCTGAATTGGATTGTAAGGGAACATTGAACGAGCTCGCCCCGGGCAGCGACCGCGCCGAGATTCTGAATAAAACCACGGGCCGTGTAACTAAATCCCGGCCACGATATCGCGAGGATACCGGCCGCACCGATGTCGTCTATGGTCAACGACACGTTGCCGATGAATTCAACGACAGCAGCGCCGGGCTCGATTGCCGATGCGTTGTACTGTTTCAAAACGCGGGCCCCGGAGCCCTCGCCAACGATCAGGCTCGACGCATTGGTGCATTCGTAGGGGGAAGCAGCGGACCAGGACGGAGAGATCGAGACGTAGGTCCCGAGCTCGAGCCCATTCCAGTACACGAGCGCGCCCTGAGAATCCTGGACTGGCATGTGCCACCCCTCGGCGGCTTAGGTGCTCGTGAGCTTCAGGGTGGCCGTTCCCATGAGCAGCTCGCCACGGGCCGCAGTGACCTCGACATCGGTCACGACTGCCGTCCCTGTGATCGAGAGTTTCGCGCAGGTGATTGACCCGGAAACGCCCTTCGTGAAGGCGGCGTTCCCCATGAACTCGCAGGAGATTTCCTCGCCGTCGTAGAGGGGGGCGACCTGGAGTTTCCGCGTTGCTCCGGACGCTGCCGAGAGCGGAGTGACATCCTTGAATTCGGCGGTTGCCTTTCGCTTTACGCTCGTGAGAACGGCCGATGCGTCGACGCCGTTGAACGAAAAGGAGAGGCCCTGCGAGTCGGCGATCGTCGTCGGAGTGTCGGACGGCATGTTTTCTATTCCTCCCAGCGGATTTTGTAGGTCTGCTCGACGAGATAGGTTCCGATGGCCTGGCCGTCGAAAAAGATCGGCTCGCCGTCCCGCTCGTCCGACAGGATCGACGAAGAGATTGTGACACCAGGCCCCGCCCGATTGAATTGGTGCAATGCCACGCGGACCTGGTCGGCCAGCTGCTTCACAGTCGCGTATCCGAGGCCGTAGATCTCGAGCGAGAATGTGCCGAGGGGGTAGGTTTTCGTACCGCCCAGCGAATATTCACGCTCCGTAGCAGTCCGCCCAAAAATCACATACGGCAGGGCGGCCGACTCTGGGGCCGCCATTGGATGGGCCGGTCGCCCGGTCGCGGTCTCGACGGCCTCTCGGATCCAGGACTCAGGGTACCCCATCAGACTCCCCTTCCTGGATTCTTTCCGCTATTGAGCTCACGGGCGGCCGCCTCGAATGCTGTCGCCATCTCCGCCGCCAGGCGGTTAGCGCTTGGCCCTCCGTATTCCCTCATGACCTGGTCGATAATCCGGCGAGGGCGGACACCTCGCTTTGTTCCAAATTCCAGCCAGAGGGCTTTCCGAGACTCCGATCCGTATTTGTAGCCGAGCACCCCGTATACCACTCCGTCGGCGTTGCGGCCGATAAACCTCGCCTTTGTCGTCGCCGCCCGGCGGAGGTCCCCGCTCTTAGAAACCTTGCCCGCGAGCTTGGCCTTGGCGGCGCGGCCGACCGCAAACTTTCCCCGGCCGTTGGTGCCCTGGTATTGGCCGGACCCTTTCATGAATTGGCCCTTACTGCCCTTCTGTGAAGAGCGGATTTTCTTGGCTCGGCTGAATTTCCACTCCGCCGAACCGACCGGGGTCGCGGCCCTGAGGATCGGCAGGCCGTCCTTAAGCACCCGCTTCATCGCGGCCTGTAGATGTTTCTTTGCAATGTGCTTTGGCAAAGACGCATACCGAGACATCAGGGCCTCGATCTGAGCGTCTACGGCTGCCTTGTCGAACGAGAGGGATATCATGTCTGCTGCTCGTCAACGGTGAGCTCGTGCTCCTCGCGGCGGCCCTTTTCGATGACGCTCGAGATATACAGAATTCGGTTCCCTCGACTCGCCCAGCGGATCCGCATTTTGCCGGTCAGGCCTGGAACGTATCGCATTCTGACGATGTGAGACCCAATACCTCCGACTTGCTTTCGGCGCTCCTGCTCGTAGTAGCTCGAGGCCTGCACGCTCGCCCATCGCTTGGCAACCTGTACCCATGCGAGGGATGTCTCGCCGAGCGTGTTCCGGCTTTCGACCGGAGCCTCGATGACGACCATCTCCTGGAGGAGTCCAGCCTCGAGCATTAGTAGAGCCCCGTGATTGCTTCGGCCGCGCGGA
>Ga0209085_1001956_pt1 | contig 12131 bp, 8 predicted proteins | sample C_131016_EF_Meta_FD_187310 | JGI IMG/M metagenome (GOLD analysis project Ga0209085, IMG submission 187310) | Freshwater microbial communities from Lake Croche, Canada to study carbon cycling - C_131016_EF_MetaG (SPAdes) (version 2) | ecosystem: Environmental > Aquatic > Freshwater > Lake | place...
ACACGGGAACCCCAACCTTTACCGAAGGTGTTCCATGTCGGTAGAGCTTGCAGGAACGCTAGGCGGGCTTCGCAAGTTCTTGTAGCAATTTCACGTACGTTGCCCTCTTCAATAGCACTAAGTGTTTTTGGCCCGATCTGTCCGTCCGCAGCCACATTGCATACCTGCTGGAGGGTTTTTGCCGCACGGGTTACCCCACTATTAACAGCCATATCAAAAGTGGCATAGTCAATGCCAAGAGAAAGTGAGTCGCCATTTATCTTATCCCAATACTGTTCTTTGTACAGGGGGGCGACATCTTGAATCGTCAAGTTCATCATGTCCATCTCCGTTACCGGATGACCGACGTAACTTTCCCAAGTTTTCTGGGTAACACCGTGATTTGTCCGGCCCCCCGGATCACGGGGGTCATTAACATACCCTCCCTCTTCCTTCAAGACGAGGGCTAGGCATTGTTCAAAATTATCTTTCATTTCCGTGCTACGCCTTGGATCTTTTCATACGTCCGCAAACCAGCCATACCTAACATGGCGGTTACCAACTCCATGAGGGACGAATCCAAAATAGGCAGATCATGCCACCCCGCCCCGTAGGCAACTGGACGCAATAGGTATTGGTACGATAGGCCAATAGCACCAACCCAACCAATAGCAGGACGCCAACCACTGACAAAAAGATTTGGGTTCTCAGCTTCATTTGCGTTCACCGTATTCTGTTGTTGATCCCAGTCTTGCAAAGATGTCCGAAGAGCCGCCTCAGCTTCCTGACGCTGGTTAGGGTCAGGGATAAACTTGTTTACTATCTGGAGTCCTGCGCTAATTGCATCATCAATACCGAAAGCCATTATTTCCCCTCCGTTACCTTTTCCAAAATGCGTACACGAACCGCCAGATCATTGATCTGTTTGGACAACTCATCCCGCAGCCTGTACCGTGCTTCAGCGGAAATGGGGCTATCTGTAGGGATGCCTTGAGCCGTAATTAACATAGGCATCTTGCCTTCAAGTTCCTGCACCTTGGTGTTTAAAGTTGTTATTTGAGATAATAACCAACCAATGGCGGCGACCAATATGGGGAACGCCATATTGATAATTTTGCCAAAGTCAAAATGCTTCTCATCCATGATGCCATCTGCCATTGTAATAGTAAAACGGGTGGGTTTTGTGGGCATGTACGGGGCCGCCATCACGGCGTACCGTAAAGCCCGGGATATTTGCATCAACGGCACCGTTTAAGGCGGCTTGAATTAATGGATCTGCGTTGGCGGCATTCAGATTTGCAACATAGCCGGGGCCAACGCCTGATGGGATTACGGGATTAATGGATTTACCATTGTCCGTAACGGGATTCACCGTCATAGCCTTTTGATATGCAGCGGCATCAGAACTGCCTTGAGCAGCACCACCCGCAATTGTGTTTGCAAGTTGAACGGGGTTGCTTGCAAGGGATGGGTTTGAGTCAATTTGCTGCGCCCAATACGAATCAGTCGCAGGGTTATAAGGCCGATTAAAATCTGTTTGATAAATTTTATTTAATAAATCTGAATAACCATCCGACCCTACAGGTCCGGGGGGTCCTGTAATCGTTGGCGGTGTTGGAGTAGTCGTACCGCCGCCAGTCGTAGTAGTACCACCCGTTGTGGTGCCTTGCGCCGTCGTTCCACTAGTTGGTCTGTCTGGATGAAGAGCACCCGTCGGTTTAAATACTCCGCCATAATAATCCCCCAAAACTGATTGTCTTGCAGTTAAATCCTGTCCAGCAGATGTGTTTTGTGCGCCTCCGCTGATGTCCCTTGCAAGCTTATCAATACCAGAAGGGGTATTAATATTTTCTTGGCCGGATGAAATTTGATTAGCCCAATACGAATCTGTTGATGGATTATAGGCACGGCCAAACAATTGGTGATAAATATTATTTAAATCTTCATACGTTAAATCTTGGGTGCCTCCCGTTACGTTTCTTGCACCAGAGGCAATATCTTGATTTAATTTATCCAAATTTGTAAGAGATTCTGCACCCGATTTAATTTGATTTGCCCAATACGAATCAGTCGCTGGATTATAAGCCCGGCCAAAATCCGTTTGATAAATTTGATTTAACGCGGTAATTACCGGGTCAGTCGTTACGGGCGTTACGGGCGTTACGGGCGTTACGGGCGTTATAACTTTATCAGTGGGCGTTGTAACCGTTGTGGTTTTGGCAATTGGCGTAAATGTCGTTGATCCAGTTCCACCTGTAGTAGTTCCACCCGTAATGGTGTTATTAATTGGCGTAATTGTACCTGTGCCAGTCCCACCCGTGGTGGTACCACCCGTAGTTGTTCCACCAGTAGTGGTTCCACCCGTAGTTGTTCCACCAGTAGTGGTTCCACCACCCATTGTTATACCACCATTCGTTGGAGGAGGGTTGGTATCACCCGGGGTATAAGTGTAATTATTCGGGGTATTGTAATACGGATCTCTAGTAATCACATCCGAAATGCGGCGGGCATTTAAAGTGTTCAACAGCGGCATAAGCTGCTGGTACAGGGTGTTGCTAAGGACCGATCCCAGCATACTTTGGCCGGGGCTTTGGCTGCTGTCTTGAAATCCGGCATTTCGCCGTCTGCGGCGGTTGGCCGCAACGTTGCTACCAGTCATTTGGTTTAAAATATCTTGTACGGAAGCGGCCATGTTAACAGTCCTTAAAAGAGGTTGACATATTATACCCTACCTTGGGCAATTCTTAAAGCATGGACAATTGCGTCGTCGTGGACATTCAGCATTGGTTTGGTCTGACCATCCAAAGTTTTCTTAGCTTCTTTGAATAGTTTATCCACGTCAGGAATACGACCGCCCGTAGCCCGCTTTGTACGTTTATAGGATTGTAATTCCGTCAGACTTACGGGCATTGCTAATGGAGAGGCACCCTCAAAACCGGATACGCGACCCGTAAAAACATCATCCATTGATTGAGGTTTGGCGCGATTCTTATTCCAACCCTGCAATTCTTGTAAGGAATGCGGCATTTCAATTGGCGGGGAATCATCCAATACACTGCCGCCCTCCTTCTTCCCAGTCATAGCAGCGCCTTGCAATCCGCCCTGAGCAGCAAGCGTAGCTAACATCTTAACAACTCCCGCCCGCGTTGCAGGGTTACTTGTCAACTGATCATACGCGGCTCTAATTTGCGAAGGGTCGTTGGACGATAGTTTTGCAATTAGGCTCCGTGCATACTTGTCGCCAAAAAATTTATTCCCAAACTGGGCGGCGATTCTTGCTAAACCAAGTCCGTTAAAAACTTGAAAAGCAATAATTGTTTCAAGATCATGCGTAACGCGCTGTTGAGAGCCGCCTAGTCGCTTTGCCTGTTGCACCGCATCCGAAATAACTGATTCGGTTTTTGCGAACCGTTGAAGATCCTGCAACTGAACTGGGTCCATTGCATTCTTAAGCGAATCAAACATGGGGCCGGGTGTAAAATATGATTGCAGTGTTTTGGCGTTTACAGAACCGTCTGGCATGCGTGATTTGGAAAGCATGTCAGCCATCACACCTTGCGTAAAAAATTCCTTTTCCTTATCCGTCATTTGAGATGTCGCATTTTGGATAGCGGAAGATTTGAGCGCACTACGACGGCTACCGAAGAAATTTAAACCAAATGTAAACGCATCATTTTCTCCACGGAATAAATTAGTGGAGTTGAACGCTTTTGCATATGCTGGGTTATAATTGTCGCTTTTTGGGTCAATAAGAGAATCAATAATGTTCCTGCGGAAACCGATCAATTCAGATTTCACGCCGCCCCGCGTAGAGCCGGGCAACGAATCAATCGTGTCGTTCAAGTTTCTTTGAAAGTAATCCAAATACTTCGCATTGACCGCGTCTGGGTTAACAAACTCAAATCTTTCTACCGGACTTGCCCCGACAATCTCCATTTTGGTGATAAATGGACTTTCAATTTGCGGCAATTGAGAAGCTTTTGAGCCAGAAGATGCGGCTTTATATTGAGCTTCTTTAACTAATTCTTCTTCGGTCCTTATAATCGCTTGGCGAACCTCAGGAAGATTTATGTAATTGTTCCATTTTTCATCCCACGCACCACGCGCATTCTCAGGTGCATAAGCAACCTCATATGCATTATTCGTTTCTTGACGCGCTACTTTCTTCGCTTCTTCTTTGATTTCGTTGGCGTTTAAATCGCTATCTGTTAAATCCTGAGCGAAATCAGTAAAACGGCGGTTGCCCGTTTGAATACGCCCAACAAGTGTCTGGCGGAAATCATCCGCAAGTTCCGGCTGGTCTTGAAATGCACGTTTAATAAACGATTGAACCGCAGGGCCGCCAAGGTCTGTTACTTGAACTGGTTGACCCGCGCTCATAGCTTTTTGGTAATCATCAAACGTCATTTTGACATTACCCGACTTAACATCTTGATCGTATGCTTTAGCGAGTTCCCTAAGTTGAAAATTGTTTTTACCAGAACCTATTGCCTTCATCCAATCAGGGGCAAATTTTTCCGCAACAGTTCCAATAAGAGATCCTGCCGCACCTAGGCCAGCGCCCAGCCCACCACCGATAAGGGCTGATTCACCGACATTGGGCTGTTCTGATTTTGGCGTTGTTCCAATTTTGGATGCAGCAGCGCTTGCCGCTCCATATCCAGCGCCTTCAGCCGCAAGTCCCGCCAAACGAGAGCCAGTTGCAGCCTCACCAATACCAGCAATCCCACCAGCAGGGAGCAGTAAGCTTCCGCCAATTTCCGACGCAAGTGCAGTTTTTGGATTCTGTTCTGCCGTGGCGCGCTTCATCGCCTCAAGGCCAGCTTTGATGTTTTGACGACGCTCTCCGTAAGTTTGGCCCTCCGCTTCAGAAATGCTGGATGGTAATGCAGCGGAAATATCAGCGCCAATTTCAGAAACTATATCGCCAAGGATTGGAATACGCGAAATACCAGATTCAACACCGCCAAAGGTTCCTAGTGCTGCCGCACGTTTCTGTGCTTCTGGCATATAGCTTTGGATCTTCGCCTCATATGGATCTGCCGCAGCAGCTTTTTGTGCTTCCGTTGATGGGGCGGATGTTTTTTTCTGCATAACAAGGTCAAAAGGATCTTCATTTTGCTGAGATGATGCACTTTTCTCAGCAATATTACGTTGCATTACAGCATCAAAAGGATCTGTTGATTGCTCATCAGCCATGTTAGTTCACCAGCCATCTGGAGAGATTGTTTACGTCCGGATAATATTTTTTAACCGCAGCATCAAATTGATTTTTGGTGCGCTTACCATCCAGTAAATCGGTGACCAAATTGTGCGTTTTACCGGAGGTATCTTTCCAGCTATTTTCTGGAGCAATTAGTGTTTGAAGCACATCTTGTTCTTTATTGTAACGATCAGTTGGCATAGCGTCCTGATAAGCTTGTTGAACATCAGTTCCCATGCCACCTGTTCTGCCGCCATACGCATTGATAATTTTTTGGTAATCACGACCCATAACACTTTGACGCGCCAAGCTGGTAAATAGTTTGTTACCTGATTCGGATTCCAATTCCACATTCGGTTGAGCATTAGCGGTTGCTTCAACAAGGCGCGCCGCACCATTGTGGGTAATTGCTCCTACTTGAGCATTAGCTAAAAATTGCCTAATTTTATTAAGTTCTTGTTCAGCAACAACTGGGTTATCGCTATCTGGAGATGGTCCTTGATAGCCCAAAGCTCTAGCTGTTGCGTAAGCGATTCGCCGGGCGGAATTTGCTAAAGGCGATCCCACACCCATACCCATCTTTGAACCTTCAGCGGCAGTAAGCGCTTGAGCCATTGTTTTCAAATCACCCAATCCAGCATTAGCCGCCGCAGCAACCTTTGCCGCTTCCTGCTGTTCCCTCATAAATTCGGTTTGATACTGAGTGGCGGTTTCTGGTTTCAACATAAATCTTTGTTTATTCATGCGTTTGAAATTTGAACCATATTGATCCAAAGTAGAATCAATCGTGTCGCCCAATCCAGTTGCTGGCGATGGCATTTGCGATTGCCCCGCATTACCCATAGGTATAGTTTCATATCTTGGGTTCTGTGGTGTTCCAGCAAGAACGTAAGCACTATCACCAAAAATATCTGGCTTAACGCGAAGACTTTCTTCTTGCGCTCCTGTTAACCCAGCAGTTGCTTGTGAAGATTGTGCGGAACCGTAAGATTGTGCAGTCCTACCTTGAGCCTCCATTTGAGCGCGTTGTTCAGCTTGTTGAGCAAGGATGTTTTTTGCGTAATTATCGCCAGCCGCCGCAATGCTTGAGCCAGATAACAAGCTCAAACCGTAATTAAGACCAAAGAAATTACGCATGTCGGCTGGGTTTGGCGCAACATAACCAAATCCGGGTTGTGCCGCATCAGACTGCGTACGGGTCATATCCTGCGCGACTTCAACACCTTTTTTCTTTCTTACGGGCGCTGTTTCCTGAACGGTATCATCTGGAGCTGCATCAACTTTTGAAACACCCTTGGCGGTTGGTTCAGTAGTTTGCGAAACGGTTGGTTTCGTTTTCTCAGAAGCTACTTTTGTTGCTGATTTAACGACATTATCTCCACCACCTTCATCAGGCTTGTTTGGATAAACGTTATATGGAGCCGTATAAGTTCCGGACGCCCTTATTGGGGTTTGCATTTCAGATTTTACACGTGCCGCAACATCATTTGGGCTTTCACCCATACGGCCCATGATTGTTTTTCCTACATTATATGCACGATCCAATTCAGCCTGTTGCTGTTCTGGAGTAAGAAATTCTTCAGGATGACGCTCTTCATATGAAGCGGGCAAACCAGACGGAGAGATCTTTGGAACATCAAACCCGCGCTGGGTAAATGGCACTGGTTTTTCAATCGGAAGATAACTGGTGTCCGTTTCGTCATCACCCATGTCATAAAATGAAGCATCACCAGCAATATGGTCGTCTTCTGGAGCGGTAATGCCTTGTCCGTAACGCGCATGGATACGACCACCCTTGCGGGCGGTAGCTGATGGTAATAATCCCTTAGCCGCCGCAGCATATTGCTGTGCGCCAAGCTGGCCTACGCCTGTACCAGCGTAATCTGCGTACAATTGCGAAAGCTCATCTTGCGTTGGCAAACCGTATTGCATGGAGATAGGAGCATATCCGCCAGCGGCGTAATGATGCGGATGGGCAAGAATTAACCCGCCGCGTTTTTCATTATGCTCAGACTGAGATTCTTCTTTAACGCCAGCGACATGATCCGTGTTGCCGCTATCTTCTTTGCTGCTACTATCTTCTTTGGTGCTGTTATCTTCTTTGGTGCTGCTATCTTCTTGTTGTTTTAATTCTTGCTGTTGCTGTGGATCAAGTGAACCTAAGCCTGAAGGGCCAGCTGTCTGAACATCCATACTGGCGGGACGCTCAGGTGGCAATGGTGCGGCCCCCGGAGGCATAACACCAGCGTCCGTATTAACCAATCCAGTAGACAAAACCTTCTGAGTGTAAGAATTTTGTGTTGGATCTTTGCCAGCATCAACCGCAGCTTTATAGGCTCCCGGACCCATATTGTAGGCCGCAATCGCCCCCTCTACACTGCCAGTGTAGTTGAACATATCGGAGAGATATTGTTGAGCTAACTGCGGCGCAATCGTCGGGTCTTTCCGCATATCAGGAGTATAATTTAATCCCAATTCACTAGCAGCTTGAGCGGCAGCGGGATTATGCAATTGGAAAGCACCTAATGCTTTTCCACCGTCACCCACTGCGAACGTTGGGTTTTGGGTTCCACCAGATTCAACCGACTGAATAGCGTTTAACAAACCAGTTGTGTTTGGCGTGGCGCTTGGATCAACAACCCCGGATTTAATGGTTGCATTTTTGGATGCCCCCAAATCAGCCCCGCCAGCCAACGGGTCTGTAATTCCAGAAGTGTCTGTATTTTCAGTGCCTTGCTGCGCTACAGGACCAATTAATTCATTTAATTTTGTTGCTGGAAGAGCACCCGGATGCACAGCGTTAGCAACCGCATTATCATTGCGGAACCAGTCAATCTGACCATTTACAACGCTACCGCTGACCTTGCTTATATCGCCACCTGCAAACTTATCCGCCCATTCTTGAGCGGTCATTCCTGTTGACGTGTTTGGATATGCGGAATTGTCCGCCCTTTTGCCGTAAGCAACGGTATTAGGTGCATTTAAAACTGCATTCAATGAACCGGGGCTGTTGCCCTTTACCAACGCATTAATAGCGCCAGCAATCCCTGTTTGAGCGCCAGTTGTAGGATCAACACCACCAATAAAATCCGACAGAACACCTTTTGGCGTTACCCGATTGATGCCGTAACCACCACCAGCGCCATTTGTACCAAATCCGGGCGTATCCCCAGCACGTGGGTTGTTACCATATTCATCAACTGGACCGCCCTGATCGCCCCCTCCAGCAAGTTTACCAATTCCGGTAAACTTACCATTTTCATCATAAATCGGGGAATATCCAGAATTAGTAGCATTACCGCCACCAATCTTATCACCAGCCCGGCCTATATTGGACACATCAACCGTAGGCGTTGTATCTGTTTTTGCAACAGGAGTTGTAGTGGTTTTTGTGGTTGTCGTTGTTGTATCATCATAAGGCGCGGGAGCATTTTGAAATGCTGTTATATATTTTTTATATGCGGCATCAATTTGGGCTGGGTTTGCCCGACCCGAACTAATTAAATTTACGTAATCATTATAGGCTTGAACAATGGATTGACTGGTTGGGCCGCCGCCTGTTGCGTAGCCAGCGCGGCCACCTTCAGCATGATTTGCACGTCCACCATCTGCGAACAATCCGCCAGAAGCAGCAGTTGCAGCAGCATTGCCTAAAAAGCTCAATGGATTAACACCGGACGACCCGCCTGAAAGAGAATTAAGCGTTGCAAACGTACCAAGAACACCCGTTCCCGGCGCAACCGTTGGTGTATAGCCAGTTGTAGAGCCGCCCATAGCTGGTGCGGCACCTGACGCCAAACCAGCGTAATAACTGAGTTGTTGATAAGGAAAAGCTTGTTGGTTCATATACTGCTGATAAGCGGTGGACAGAGCGGCTTGCTGCTGTTGTTGTTCCGCCGTACCATACTGATACTGAGCCTGTGCTTGTTGCAGCGCAGCTTGCTGGCCCTGCGTTCCAAGGTTCGCCAAGTTAATTGCGCCAGTATTAAGAAGACCACGATTTTGCAACTGAGTCGTAAGATCTTGGCCCTGTTGCTGATTAAACTGGCCTTGAGCTTGCGTGTAACCTTGGTTCAGCAAGTTAGCGATTGTAGCGTTATTCGCCAAATCCTGTTGACGTGCCAATTCCGCCTGAGCAATCCCAGCACGGTCACCACCAAATGCACCACGTTGAATTGCATTGCCCAACACTTGTTGCTGTTGTTGGGCATTGGTCTGGTTAATGTTTTGCACCGCAGCATTAACCACATCGCCCATATATGGGTTCATGTATTGGTTTACCGCCTCAGGCGTATATTGCTGCATTTGAATTGGGGTTGCAGCGTTTGAAGCTAAAGCAGAGGAAGCCGCAAAATTAGGGTCCGTATAACCCTGTAGCCCCGCTATGGATTGTCCAGCATAAACCTGATTGGGGGTCATTGGAGATACAAGACCGGGTACATAATTCATGTATTGGGCGGCTGTTGCGGGAGTATACTGTGGGTACGGTTGATTGGATTGTGTGGATGCGCGGCTAAGAATATCCGTTATCGCGGATTTAAGTTCCGCTGGCGGCTGATACGTCGTTGTTTGAGACTGACCGAATAAAGCACCACATAACGAACCCATCGCACTAATCCTTATTGCGCGTGATTATCGTGGTTATCACCACCATAATTGTAAATGAAAAACGCACCCGCTTTACGCATCTGCCGTTCCAACAACTTAATCTTCGCTTCCGTCCGAACATTGGAAACAATTCCCATCATTAAAGGAATCCCAACCTGATCCGAATAGTCTTTCGCAAAAGAAATCAAAGATTTAGCCCTAGTAGAACGGCGGTATTTTGGCGCGACAAAGTTAAAAACGTCGTTTAAGCACCAATTTTTTGCGTACCACAGTTTGTCAATAACCAGACAAACCGCCGCCTCAATCTCATCCTCACCGTCAATGACGCCAATAATCCCGTTTTCCCGATTTAATACTTTGCGGACCATTTCACGGACGGAATCATAGTCCATTTCAAATAAACCATTCTCCTCATGCATAAGCATAAGGAGATCCAAAATCTTTTCTTCGTCTTGGGGTGAGGCTAACCGAACTGTATAATCCATTAATCTCTCTTTGGCCCGGGGAGTTTACTAAGTGTTTTGATTAAATGATGACGAACACCTTTAACAAAGGCATCCAAGTAATTGTGTCCCTTTTCCATATCGCCATTGCCTAAGCGTTTGACGACATCCGGATGCACAACATATTCACCGCCAGCCGCCACAATTGGGACTGGGCGGTACTTACCTGACATAATAGGGCCGCCATCAGCCGCCGCCCGCTGACCAAACCCAAATGGCGACATAGCGGAAGTTGACCCCGGAACCATTGGCGATGGGCGGGTAGGTTGTGAAAACCGCGGGGCATTGGCGGAAACACCAAACGGCCCACTTTTGAACATATTATCAACCAATTTGGACCCAGCTAGGGTATTCCCCTCACCTAAACCAGACACAATATCCGCTGGTAACACATATGAACCTTCAAGGACATTCATGGGGATGTGGTCAGTGCGGCCACCAACCGCCATCGTAATCAACCCCTCATGGCAAGGAGTGGATTTTTCCCTAGCTATTTTGTGAGCGTTTGCAACATGATCCATGACGATTTACCCATTCCGATAATTCTGTATAATTACACCTAAATTGCGTTTTTTGATAGCCCAATTACGTATACGTCAAAGATACAATTGACCCCGTCCCCGTCACAATCGTCAGACCCGTCGCAAATGGCACTTGTATCTGGTAAATCCCAATACCCAATGTGGCGGGTATGGCATAAATACGGTTGCCCGTCAGTAGGGATGCGTTGGCGGTATCGTAAATGTATCCGGTGGTTGACCCCGCCGCTATAACGGAAATCGTAGCCAACCAGCCAGATGATGGCTTTATTACCTTGGTCGTTGCGGCGGCTATTTCTTTGGTGTTGTTCGTCCCAAAATAACCGTTTCTCAACCCATCGTAATTAGCAATGGAGTTAAGGGCTACAACCCCGTTCTTTTGTGCTGAAAGCAAATCATCAAGTGATGCGATAGTAACCTCCTACTTGACTAATGTCATCTGAGATGACATATTGTTAGTATGGAAAATGAAATTACAGCAGCCCGCGTTTTTGAGCTTTTGGATTATAATCCAAAAACGGGAAACTTTACATGGAAAACCAACCGCAGGGGCAAACGTCAAGCTGGCATGTCTGCTGGATGCATCCATCCACATGGATATGTTCGTATTAGCATTGATTATCGTTTGTATAGTGCCCAAAGATTGGCTTGGCTTTTTATAACTGGTAAATGGCCTACTAAATTGATTGACCATATTGATGGAAATCCGGCCAATAATTGCGCCAAAAATTTGAGAGAATGCGACCATATTCAAAATGGAGCAAATAGAAAAATGGCGAAATCCAACACTTCTGGCTATAAAGGAGTTTCTAACATTAAATCCACTGGGAAATGGGGAGCATGGATAAAAGTTGCGGGCAGAAGTAAAAATCTTGGGTGCAATTATGATACGCCCGAACAGGCTTATGAAGCTTACAAAAAAGCTTCCAATGAACTGCACGGCGAATTTGGTCGTATTAATTAAACTAGCCATGTCAGTATTTTCCGTCAGGGGCCGCCCTATAGCGGATACCGCCTAGTCGCCAAAATGTGCCTACGTCATTGGAGGATATGCTTACGGCAATGAGACGTGCCCGTATACGGCAACTGATATATTCCGTTGCTTGCGTCATGGGGAACGTAGCGGAGGATACCAAGTTGCTAGGGTATCCTGAATAAGACCCTGTCGTAACTGTTGGGTCACCCGCATAGTTCGTCCAGTATAAGGTCATGTTTACGGTGGCGTTCTGATTGCCGGAGTACGTACCCCACTTCATGTCGGGCCAAATTTGGTCCACGTACATGATGTTGTCGCCTTCA
>Ga0209085_1001958_pt1 | contig 12127 bp, 10 predicted proteins | sample C_131016_EF_Meta_FD_187310 | JGI IMG/M metagenome (GOLD analysis project Ga0209085, IMG submission 187310) | Freshwater microbial communities from Lake Croche, Canada to study carbon cycling - C_131016_EF_MetaG (SPAdes) (version 2) | ecosystem: Environmental > Aquatic > Freshwater > Lake...
CTATGACCTGATAAAGTTCTTTTGGCTGGTAACTTTCCTGATACATCCCAACGCTGCAATGTTTTTACAGAAATTCCTAGTTTTTCGGCAAATTCTTTGGGTTTATACATCTAACATATCTAGACAATTGTCTATAATTGTATAAGTTTGTCTAGAAAATTGTCAACTAGAAGAATCTCTTTTTTAATGATCACAAAAATCTTGACATACCCTAAAGCATTAAGTTACAATCTACCCAATTAACTCATTAATTATGGAGACACAAGCCATGACTAAGAAAAACCTCAAACCCCAACAAGCCATTCCTATTCAACGCGAAATTAATACTACTTTTTTTAATAGTACAGAATTGACAGCCCAGACACATGATGAGCATGGTAAACTTACTTCATATAGTATTCATCCGGGGAATAGTTACAGGTATCCTTTTGCGGGCGACGACGCCGAGTAGTCCGATATGTTCTAACACTTACCTCAAAAAGTGTCAAAAGTCTTTTTTTACATCCCTAGTAGCACGGTTAGCCTCAACGAATTGATACATAACCCTTGTTAATTCAGGACTTTCGGATAGCAAGGGTGATGCTAAACGCGACTTAGGTTTTTTGGGGTTAGAGCTGGAATCCTGTTAAAAACTCATTTATTATGGAGACACAAACCATGACTAAGAAAAACCTCAAACCCCAACAAGCCGCTCCTATTCAACGCGAGCTCAATACTACTTCTTCTGTTGATGGTATGGGATTAGTAGTATCGTTGAAATGCAAACCTAATGTCTCAACCTCGACTAAATGTAATCCTAATGTCTCAACCTCGACTAAATGTAATCCGTATGATTCTTCAACAGATTCTTCAACAGATTCTTCAACAGATTCTTCAACAGATTCTTCAACATCACTACCAGGAGGATCATAGCACTCACTTCCCCAAGTTTCAAAGGTCTTTTTTAACCTCCCTAGTAACACGGTTAGCCTAAACGAATTGATACACAATCCTTGTTAATTCAACACTTTCCGATAGCAAGGGTGATGCTAAACGGGACTTGGGTTTTTTGGGGCTAGTTGTGAAATTCATTATCTAAGAGATGAACTCCAGCCAACAGCTAACTATACCAGTAGCTTCGGGTTGGGGTAATATTTTGTTGAGGTTTATGTTTTTTGCAAAAGCCTTGATTGCATCGCATTGTAATTTGTAGGCGTATCCATCTTGTAAATTTCGAGGTTTTCTTGGCATTTTTCTCAGCCTTTAAATGGATATAATCACTAAAATTCCAGGACTTCAAGGACTGTGGGCGCAAACCAAAGGCGATCCTAGAATTTGTGTAGCGGTACTCGATGGGATTGTCGATCAAAATCACCCCTGTTTTGAGGGCGCAGACTTAACCCGACTGCCTAGCCTCGTTTCAGGAGAAGCCAACGGTAATGGCTCCATGTCAACCCACGGAACCCACGTTACCAGTATTATCTTTGGTCAACCAGACTCCCCCGTTCAAGGCATCGCTCCCAACTGTCGCGGTTTAATAATTCCCGTTTTCGCCGATAATCGCCTGAACCTCTCCCAACTCGACCTATCCCGCGCAATCGAACAAGCCGTAAAGGCTGGAGCACAGATCATCAATGTTAGTGCTGGACAACTAACCGATGAAGGCGAAGCTGACAATTTGCTAGAAAAAGCTGTTCAACTCTGCCAAGATCACAACGTTTTACTCATCGCCGCTACAGGTAATGACGGTTGTGAATGCCTACATGTACCTGCCTGCCTACCAACTGTATTGTCCGTTGGGGCAATGGATGACCAAGGTAACCCAACCCCATTTAGTAACTGGGGAGAAGCTTATCAAAATCAAGGTATTTTGTCCCCTGGAAAAGATATTTTAGGGGCAAAACCGGGAGGAGATACTGTTAGATTGAGTGGAACAAGTTTTGCAACTCCGATTGTGAGTGGTGTCGCAGCCTTATTACTCAGTTTGCAAGTCAAAAAAGGTGAACAACCAGATCCCCAAAAAGTTAAAACTGCTCTCTTAGAAACAGCTACCCCCTGCGATCCTAAAGATACCGATAATCAGAGTCGCTGTTTAATGGGAAAGTTAAATATCCGTGATGCTATAGAATACTTAACAGGAGAAAGAATGTTCGAAGAACTAGAAACCCTAGAAGTTTCTGGTTGCGGTTGCCAAGAGACTCAACCCCATGAGTCTGGACTTCAACCCCAACAACTAGAAACTACCCCCGATGAAGTTGTAGATTCTGTCACTTCACCTTCTTCCATTAATATTCCCTCATTTTCCCAACCAACTACCCGTAAATCTACTATGTCCAATCGTAACGCAAATTTTGTGACCGCCAGCGAAGCTCCTAGCGAACTCGAAGGAAAAAACCTCGTTTACGCCCTTGGTGTACTAGGTTATGATTTTGGTTCGGAAGCCCGAAGAGATTCCTTCAAACAACTCATGCCCGCAGTTAACATTGATGGGACATTAATCCCTGCGAATCCTTACGATGCCCGTCAAATGGTCGATTACTTAGGAGAAAACTTACCAGAAGCTAAAGCTTTAATTTGGACATTAAACTTAGAACTCACTCCTGTCTATGCCATAGAACCCGTGGGTGGTTTTGCCAGAGATGTTTATGAAGTTTTACAATCTCTTTTAGACGGGCAAATTCAAGCTGAAAATAGTCCTGATTTTGTAGAACGAGTCAGTATTCCTGGAGTTCTCAGTGGACGCAGCGTCAAACTTTTTTCTGGGCAAGTCGTACCCGTCATTGAGATAAATAACATACGCGGTCTTTACGGTTGGAAAGTCAATTCCCTCGTGGATGCGGCTATTGCCAATGTTCAGTCGCAAGCTGACAATGCCCAAGAGGACACGATCCGCAACACCTTAAAAAGTTTCTTAAATCGGATTTATTATGATTTACGCAACTTAGGTACAACATCTCAAGATCGCGCGTTGAATTTTGCTTCTACTAATGCTTTCCAAGCAGCGACAACCTTTGCTGGAGCTGTTGGTGCTGGCTACGAATTAGACACTATTGAGGTCGAAAAAAGTCCCTTTGGTCGTATTGACAGCGATTCATGGGATGTTAAATTAAAATTCTTTGATCCTGAAAATAACCTTCGTTCTAAAAAGGTTTATCGATTTACCATTGATGTAAGTGATATAATTCCTGTAACCTTGGGTGAAGTCCGTTCTTGGTCGAGTTCTTCTTAGATAAGTACTATTGTCATCGTAAATACTAATTGATAATCCCTAAAACTTTGATTTCCTCTTCGATATCATGCTGAGTAAGAAAGCCAAGGGGAAATAATACTAATCTTAAAGAAATAACCTCCCTACTTTAAAGCTTATGCGACTTCCTAATTTATCCCCTCCTGTCAAAAGACCAGATGTGATTTATCCCCATCGCTCTGTTGATTTTGTTCATGGTACAATCAATGATTTACTGAAAATTCGGATGGAACTTCTACATGGAGCAAACTACAATGATCCCGCTCCCTTTGTTCATCGGAACTATCAGCAACTCAAATCTTCGGGTTGTTGATGTACTTACTTATTGCGGTAGAATCCTGTTTTGAAAGCGGAAATCACCTTTTTAGGCAATGGAGCTCATGGCACAATTAATGGTGCTACTTGGACCAAAGAAAAATTACCAGTTAAACCAACTGAAAAGTTACCCCTTATGACTCAAGAAAAAATTGAACAAATTAATAACGTCCTAACATTTGATGGAATTGATGATTGGCTTGAATTACCAAAAGGATTTCCGACTATCGAGAAAGCAATCACTATCGAATTTTGGGCTAAAGGAGAAAATAGTCTGACCGAATGCAATACTATTTTTGAAGCTAATAATGCCGAAAATACACGTGTTCTAGTTGTTGCTATACCTTGGGATAGGAGAATATATTGGGATGCTGGGAATGGAAATGGGTTTGATCGCATCGACAAAGAAGTGAAAATAGAAGAATATAATTCCTGGACACATTGGGCTTTTGTCAAAGATGTTGCAGCAGGAAAAATGTGGATTTATCGGAACGGACAAATCTGGGAACAAGGCGAGGGGACACAAAAATCTCTAGCAGGAATCGATAGAGTTACTATTGGTTGTTTAGTCAATAATTCTGCTTTTTGGAAAGGCTCATTAACGGAATTTCGCATCTGGAATCAAGTACGCACTCAAGCAGAAATTCTGCAAAATATCAACGTGCGTCTCAAAGGCAATGAACAAGGATTATCGAGGTATTATCCTTTCAATGGCGATGCTAATGATCGAACAAGTAATGGGGCTCATGGCACAATTAATGGTGCTACTTGGACACAAGACAACAAAATACCAATAACTAATCACAGAACAAAGGAAATTAAACAAGATTCGATGATGACTGGATTGTCAGACTATTATTTTTGGATGCAAAAGGTCACAGAAGAGCATGAAGCACGCAAAGAACCAGATCCCCCTTTTCGTCGGGGTCGGATCTGGGCATAATCAAATCTTTTAGTGTAAAAAGGGAGGCTCAATTGTTCAATTACGAACAGACCAAGAGCGAACTTCTCCTAGAGTCACTGGCAGCAGATAACTGACATCAATCGTAAATAAATAAACTTTTTTGGCTCTGTGACTGCGATCTGGATCGTAAAATTTGAGCTGGATATCCCAGCAATCACTATTAATACGAAAAAAGGTACTTTTTTTGACCTCAATGGTGTCCAACTCCATGCCCGTAGAAACAGCTTGGGCAAAGCTAGAAGCAGCCTGAAAAGCATTGGTTGCGGCGAAGTTCAAAGCACGATTTTTAGCTGTTTGCCCTAAATTTTGCAGCTCAAAATAAACCCGCTTAAGAAAACTACTCAAGGCTCTTCGCATGGGGATTTCCTCAGCATTAACCAGTTCAGAGGAAAGGGTTTGTAACACCGCATCCACTAACCCGTTCACTTTCCAGCCGTACATTCCCCGCACGTTAACCACCATCAGCACAGGGACTTCTTGACCTGAAAAAAGTTCGATCTTTTTATCGGTTAATTCGCCTGGAATACTAACGCGCTCAATATAGTTATCACTAGTTTCAGGCTCTAATTGTCCTTCTAACATTAGTAGCAGCATTTCGTAAACATCCGCAGCAAATCCCCCTTTGACTTCGATCGCATAGATAGGATTTTGTTCTTGATTAATTATCCAAATCAAGGATTTATGTTCATCAGGATTAGCTGTGAGATAATTCACCAATTGACGGGCATCGTAGGGATTGGCTGGAATAGTTGTTCCGTCAATTTCAACAGGTGACATGAGTTGTTTAAAACTGTCTCGACGAGCTTCACTGCCGAAGTCATAACCAATACTACCTAAAACATAAACTTGTTTAGGGGCGGCACTGGCGGTAATCCCAGGGGCGGATTGATGAGGAATGACTGGTAAGGTAGCTTGAGTTACTGAAGTAATACTCGATAACTCTAAAGAACTAGGAATTACTGACACAGCAATTGGATCATAATGGCGCTCAACTTCTGGCTGGTCTTGAAAATCTTCTTGTTCCAATTGGGCTGAGGGGATTAAATCTTTACCCGTTAACAATTGATAAGCTCCCGGAATATTCAACTTACCCAACAAACATCGCTCTGGTTCTTCCACTTCCCTAGGATCGCAGGAAATCGCACTTTGTAAAATTGCTTGCCGCACTCTTTCGGCATTGGGTTTTTCCCCTCGTTGTAGTTGCAAACTCATCAGTAATGCCGCAATACCTGTTACGATCGGGGCAGCGCAACTGGTCCCCTTTTCACGGATGGGTTCATCGGTTCCAGGAGTTGCCCCTAGGATATTTTCTCCATTCGCCATGATCCCTTTGTGTTGATAGTCACCACCATAGTTACTAAATTTAAAAGGCTGACCATCATCTCGCATCGCTCCTACCGTTAAAACATCGGGTAAAATTGCCGGAATACACCAACATTCCCCTTTGTCATTGCCTCCGGGTGCAACAATTAAAATATTACTCTCTTGACATTGCTTTACCGCACGAGCAAAAATTTCCTGCGCCATGCCTGATTGAGTGGGATAACAAGCTGCGATATGAATAATATTTGCCCCGTAATTAAGGGCGGCATTGATGGCATGGGTGAGATTAACAAAAGAAATAAAGTTATCGTCAGCAAAAGTAATTGGAATATTAATTACAGTACAATTAGGCGCAATACCCGGCGCAGGGGAGCCATGTTGCCCGATAATGGTGCTGGCGATATGAGTAGCATGACTTGAAAAATCGATGCGTCTAAGAATAGCTTTAGGAAACTGCTCCCAAAAAGCTTCTCTTTCTTTTTTGGCTTCCTCTTTGTCGTGGTCGGGGTCTTCTTCTTTTTTAGCTTTTTGCTCTTTGTTAAACGCTACGGCTAATTTCAAGTAATGATAATATTCATCGTCAAGTTCAATATCTTCTGCCCAATAGGGTTTAAATTGGCTAATGTTGGCTCCATGGAAGCAGGCGCGGTCCAAGTCTGCTGCACCGTCTAGAATAGCAATTTTAATACGTGGATCGCCTTTGGTCTGTGTCCAGAGTTGAGGTATTCCTTCAATGGTGATGAGATCGGGCATAGGTTTGGTGTAGAGATTGTTAGTAGTAGTTTAAACTATCTTTATTGTCTGCACTAGTCGTAAAAAAATACTTATTTTTTATAACCCTACACCAAATCTTCAACTTCCTTGGCGTTTTCGAATATAAATACTTATAGGGTCTTTGGCGTTTTCCACAGCAATTCTCATTTTGAAATAAATTATGGATTAACTCCCATTCCGAACGGCTTTCATAGATTACAGTGTAATAAGGAGACGGCTTACCCACGATTAAAATCACAGGTGTGCGCCGTCATTGATCAATAATAAAAAAACTTGACCCTAGCACAACCTCAAGTTACAATGGCTCTAATCGTATTTTAGAAGTGAATTTACCATGATTAAGAGAAACATCCGTCCACTTCAAGCTGCATCTATCAAACGCCTAACCTCCTCCACATCCTACCTGTCTGAATGCCACAAATCAATACCTAATAACGCTTTATTTTAGGTTTTTTATCCCTTTGCAAGCGACGATGCCGGTTAGTTACTCCGATTATAGAACTCACCTCAAAAAAATTTCAAACCTGTTTTGTCGGTGCAGACTTGACCAGACTCCCTAGTCTAGTGTCAGGAGAAGCCAGCGAAAATGGCTCCATGTCAACACCATGAGATTACCTAACCTTTCGATTATTACACTGTGCGAACTACAATGATCCAGCAGATTTTGCTCACCGAAGCTATCAGCAACTAAAGTCTTTGGTTTGTTAATGTACTGATTAATTGGAATCAACCCCTTTTTTGAGATCTGAAATCATCTTTTTAATTTATTCAACAACGCCATTATGACTCAAGGAAAAATTGAACTAACTAATGATGTCCTAACATTTGATGGAATTGATGATTGGCTTGAATTACCAAAAGGATTTCCGACTATCGAGAAAGCAATCACTATCGAATTTTGGGCTAAAGGAGAAAATAGTCTGACCGAATGCAATACTATTTTTGAAGCTAATAATGCCGAAAATACACGTGTTCTAGTTGTTGCTATACCTTGGGATAGGAGAATATATTGGGATGCTGGGAATGGAAATGGGTTTGATCGCATCGACAAAGAAGTGAAAATAGAAGAATATAATTCCTGGACACATTGGGCTTTTGTCAAAGATGTTGCAGCAGGAAAAATGTGGATTTATCGGAACGGACAAATCTGGGAACAAGGCGAGGGGACACAAAAATCTCTAGCAGGAATCGATAGAGTTACTATTGGTTGTTTAGTCAATAATTCTGCTTTTTGGAAAGGCTCATTAACGGAATTTCGCATCTGGAATCAAGTACGCACTCAAGCAGAAATTCTGCAAAATATCAACGTGCGTCTCAAAGGCAATGAACAAGGATTATCGAGGTATTATCCCTTCAATGGCGATGCTAATGATCGAACAAGTAATGGGGCTCATGGCACAATTAATGGTGCTACTTGGACACAAGAAAAACTATCAATTAAGGTTGAAGAAGTATCTGAGCCTAAAACTCTGAAGAAGAAAAAACGACTAATTGTTTGTTGTGATGGTACTTGGAACGAACTGGCAAGTTCCTATCCTACTAATGTCGTCAAATTTACACGCTCAATTAAATATACTGCCGATGATCAAACGCCCCAACTGATTTCTTATATATCAGGATGTGGCACGGCAGAAGATGATGATTTAATCGAACGTTTGGGGGGAGGGGCTTTTGGATGGGGAATTGACCGAATCATTCAAGATGCCTATCGCTTTTTATGTATGAATTATGACGTAGATGCTCAGGATGAAATCTACCTGGTGGGCTTTAGTCGCGGAGCCTATACGGTTCGTTGTTTAGCGGGTATGATTTACAAGTGTGGTTTATTAAGACGTTCTAAGATACGAGAAATTCCTAAAGCTTATCATCTTTATCGGGATTCTAAAATTAGCCCTAATGATCCAAAGGCTCAAAAATTCCGCAAAGATAATGCTAAAAAGATAGATACTGAAAAAGACTATCTACAGTATCGTGTACCTATCAAAATGTTAGGGTGCTGGGATACAGTGGGAGCATTAGGTATTCCTGATTTAACACCTTGGCTACCCCTTGTTAAACTTTGGAATCAGAAGTATGAATTTTTTGATGCTAAACTGAGTCCCATTGTAGAAAATGCCTTTCATGCAGTTGCCATTGATGAGAAACGTAAAACTTTTCCTTCAACTCCAATGGAGAGAAATAAAAAAAATCCTGACCAAGTCGTTCAACAAGTATTGTTCATTGGTGAGCATGGTTGTGTTGGTGGGGGGACAAAAGAATATCGAGGGTTATCAGATTACTCTCTGCAATGGATGATCAACCAAGCCAAAAAATTAGGATTGGAGTTTTATTCCAACGAAAATGATAGTGAAGAATTTCAGATTAAGCCAGATGTAACCACTAAATTTGATAATAGAGTGACTGGTTTTTATGCCTTGGGTGGGGAGGAAGGGCGAGTAATACAATCTTCGAAAATTGTTGTTCATTATAGTGTGGTCGAACGACTTAAGACTGATCCCAATTATCGTCCCCAAAATCTTAATACAATCCTTAAAGATTTGATACAAATCAAATAATAGGATTAAGAAAATGAATTTTGATCCCCTTAAGCAATGTTTTGATCTATACAACTGATTGCGGGTTTTGCCCTAGCTAAAAGCCGACTACCCCAGTAGCTTTTAGCTAGGTTCTTCTTGTTCGGTTTATTATAATGCTTGCCGAAATTTCCAAAAATTTACTAAAAGAACAAAAACTACAATAAGTTTTGTTAAAGAAGTGTTGACAGATGGCTTAAACTTACTTGTGATAAAGAATGTTGTTAGACTGGAAGGAACAATCAGAAGGAGCGCTAAATTAGTTTTGAATATGAATTCAGGTAAAGATATAGTTACCGTAAGAGTCCTGTGATGTTGGAGAGTATATGAAAGCTTTTGTCACCGGAGGAACAGGCTTTATTGGCGCTAATTTAATTCGCCTCCTCTTAACGGAAGGCTATCAAGTAAAAGCTCTAGTGCGTCCTAACAGTCCGCTTAATAATCTCCAAGGGTTACCAGTAGAGATAGTCACAGGAGATCTTCTCGATAGAGATTTAGCTGAAAAAATGCGGTCTTGTAGCGTCCTCTTCCATGTCGCAGCCCTTTATTCCCTCTGGCAAAAAGACAGTCAATCTCTTTATCAAACCAATGTCTTAGGGACTCGTAATATCCTAGCAGCAGCAGAAAAAGCTGGTATAGAACGCCTAGTTTATACTAGTTCTGTAGCGGCGATTGGGACAAGTAAGCTCAAAGGTGAAATAGTCAATGAAGCACATCAAAGTCCAGTAGAAGATTTAATTAGCGACTATAAAAAGTCCAAATATTGGGCAGAACAAGAAGCCCTTGCAGCAGTCAAAAGAGGACAAGACATAGTCATAGTCAACCCTAGCACGCCAATAGGTCCCTGGGATCTTAAGCCTACTCCTACAGGAGAGATAATTCTGAGGTTTCTCCAGAAAAGAATGCCTGCCTATGTTGAGACAGGGTTAAACTTTATAGATGTAAGAGATGTAGCCAAAGGGCATCTGTTGGCACTAGAAAGAGGAGAAAAGGGCGCGCGGTATATTCTAGGTAATCAAAATCTCACTCTAAAAGAATTTTTAGAACTATTAGCAGAAGTCACAGGTGAAAAAGCCCCTCAAATAACATTACCAATATGGTTACCTTTAACAGTAGCTTGGTTAGATGAATATATTCTCTCTCGTTTGGGGAAAATACCTTCTATTCCTTTAGCTGGAGTGCAGATGTCACGTCAGCCAATGTATTATGATCCATCTAAAGCCCGTCATGAATTAGGGTTACCTTCATCTTGCCTGAAACAAGCGATCAAGGATGCTGTAGACTGGTTTGGTGACTCATTTAATTGAACACTTCATTTTTAGCATGGTAGCAATAGCAATTCTAGCGGCTGGACGCGGAACCCGCATGAAATCAAGTCTTCCTAAAGTTCTACATACCCTAGGAGGGCGTTCACTTTTAGAGCGAACCTTAGAAAGTTGTCAACTAGTTAACCCTGTTCGTCATCTCATTATCATTGGTTATCAAGCTCAGTTAGTGGCAAAGTCCTTAGAAAATATCCCTAATTTAGAATTTATTGAACAAAAGGAGCAGTTAGGTACTGGTCATGCTGTAATGCAGTTATTACCCCATCTTCAGGACTACCAGGGAGATCTTTTGGTTCTCAATGGAGATGTGCCGCTTTTACGTCCTGAAACTATCCAGAACCTCCTGCATATTCATCAAACTAATCAAAATGCGGCTACCCTTTTGAGCGCCCAACTTCCTGATCCCACAGGTTACGGGCGAGTTTTTTGTGCTGGAAATAATATAATTACCCAAATAGTTGAACATCGAGACTGTACTGCGGCTCAAAAGCAAAATCACCGCATCAATGCAGGTATCTACTGTTTCAACTGGCCTCAATTAGCTCAAGTCCTGCCTCAATTAACCCCCAATAATGAGCAAAATGAATACTATCTCACAGATGTAGTTAGTCTTCTTACTCCTGTTATGGCGGTTGATGTCAAGGACTATTTAGAAATTACAGGAATAAATGATCGTTTGCAGTTGTCTAATGCCTATGAAATTCTGCAAACCCGTGTTAAGGAGAATTGGATGAAAGCAGGTGTTACTCTCATTAATCCAGACAGTATCACTATCGATGATACTGTCCAATTGGAGCCTGATGTCATTATTGAACCGCAAACTCATCTAAGAGGCCAAACAGTTATTAAGTCAGGATGTCACATAGGACCGGGTAGCTTGATTGAAAATAGTCACCTAGAAGAGAATATTACTGTCCGCTATTCGGTGATCTCAGATAGTCATGTTTCCTCTAACAGCACTATTGGTCCATATTCTCACTTAAGAGGACAAGTAAAGGTGGGAACTGGTTGTCGGATTGGCAATTTTGTCGAATTGAAAAAATCTACTCTTGGCAACAAAACTAACGTAGCACATCTATCCTATTTGGGGGATGCCACTTTAGGTAATCAGGTTAATGTGGGTGCGGGGACGATCACGGCTAATTATGATGGAGTTGCTAAACATCCTAGTGTGATTGGGGATAAGAGTAAAACAGGTGCTAATAGTGTTTTAGTTGCGCCCGTAACTCTAGGGGAAAATGTCACTGTGGCTGCAGGTTCAGTCGTCACTCATGATGTCCCTGATGATGCTTTAGTAATTGCGCGTCAACGTCAGCGCATCATTCCTGATTGGCCTGGTAAAACTGACACTTAATCTCTTTCCTTATGACGAGAATCACAACTTGAGAGTGATCAAGATCATTGTAAAACCCTGTTAAATCAGTGATTATATTAATTAAGGATAAGAATTTTCGGTGTCTACAAAGGTTCATCTAAAAATCAAAAGGGTGCAGAAGTTCATCTAGAAATCAAAAGGGTGCAAAAGTTCATTGAGAAATCAAAAGGGTGCAAAAGTTCATCTAGAAATCAAAAGGGTGCAGAAGTTCATTGAGAAATCAAAAGGGTGCAGAAGTTCATCTAGAAATCA
>Ga0209085_1001962_pt1 | contig 12110 bp, 10 predicted proteins | sample C_131016_EF_Meta_FD_187310 | JGI IMG/M metagenome (GOLD analysis project Ga0209085, IMG submission 187310) | Freshwater microbial communities from Lake Croche, Canada to study carbon cycling - C_131016_EF_MetaG (SPAdes) (version 2) | ecosystem: Environmental > Aquatic > Freshwater > Lake...
CGAAACCAACGCGCTCGATTACCTCACCAAGCCGGTGAGCCCGCCTCGCCTCGCGATCACCGTCGAGCGGTTGCAAAATCGCTTTCGCTCTACCGCTCAGGCCACAAAGAGTGAATCCGAGCCAAATGCGCCAGCACGCCCGCTGGAAATGCGCGATCTCGTCCTGCTACGGGAAAAAAACTCCCTCCGCATAGTGGAGGCAGGCGAAATCTGCGCGGTGGAAGCCGATGCCAACTACACGCGCATCTTTTTAGCCGATGGGAACAAAATCTTCATGAGAAAACGCATGGGCCAATGGGAAGAAGAACTGCCCTCGCCGCCCTTCTTCAAGATCAGCCGCCGCCTACTGCTCAACACCCAGCGCATCAAGGAAATCGTGATGCACGAACGCAAAAGCGGCGATGTCCATTTCCACGGTGCGGCGAAGCCACTGCTCCTCAGCCGCATCGAAGTGAGCCGCCTCCGAAGCACCTGCGTGCTTTGAGATTAAAATTTTTTAGACAGGATTTACAGAATCGGAGCGGAGCGGAGAAAGACTGCTGCAGGCAGCCCGAAGGGTGAGCGCAGCGAATCAATTTACAGGAGGGTTATGGGAGTGGCCATGCTATGAAGCGGGGCGTCAACGGCTTGGAGGGTCAGCGTCCTCGCCTGACCCATTTTTCAACCACGGGCGGCGCGGAATCGCTTTCAGACAGAACGCTAGTGGAATTTACCACAGAGCGTTTGAAGCAGGTTTGGACAGAATTTTCAGAATTTTCAGAATTATAGGAATAGGTAAAAAAGTATTTGATCTGGCCTGAACTCTTCCCCTTCCCTTGGGCCAGTGGCTCAACTGAATTCTGTTAATTCTGTTAATTCTGTCTAAAAATCCGTTTGCTGTCCATGATTTTGTCAAACTTGAGACGCCGCTTCGCGGCTGAGGCTTAGGCGGCGACGGAGCACCGCCCTCCATTTGGAACGATGAGGACGCCAAGGGCCTGGCACGCTCGCCCAGAAAATAGACTTTATTTCTCTAAAAGTATCGTTTATTGATACAAGGCTGTGCCAATAAAGCATCCATTTTCTTTGCCGACCGGTTCGCCGCTTCTTTCGCATGGGCAACTTAAGGATGCGCTGGCGGCTTATGGGAATCCGCGCATGAAGATTTCGCGGATGTTGGCGGCGGGGGAGTTGATAGCCCTGCGGCGTGGACTCTATCTGCGCGACCGTGCGATCGATCCGCTGGCCTTGGCTTCGGCGATCTACGGGCCGTCTTATGTGAGTTTTGAATCCGCGCTGGCCTGGCACGCCCTCATCCCGGAGCGCGTGGAGGAAGTCGCGAGTGCCACACTCAGGCGTCCAGCCCAATTTGAAACTCCGGTGGGTCGTTTCCGCTACCGGCATGTTCCGTCCCGGGTTTTTGCCATCGGGATCGAGCGTGTGGAGGATTCGCCGTGTCCATGGCTCTTGGCCTCTCCGACGAAGGCCCTCTGTGATGCCGTGGCTCTCGATGCCTCGATTCGCTCGCAGAGGGATGTGCGCGCTTGGCTCGAGGGGATGCGGATCGGGGAAGTGCCCGTGCTCGATCAGGAGCAACTCGCTGCATGCGCTGCAAGTTATGGCAGGCCCTCGGTGCGCCACCTTGCCCGTTACTTTCAGAAAAACCCGACCACGCCATGATCCATCCCGCGCTCACAGCTCTCATCGACCGCTACCAACCCCGCTCTTCCCGAGACTATCAGAATGCTGTTCGAGAGATCGTGCAGGAGTTGGCTTTACTTGGACTCTGGCGCACCGCGTTCTACGAGCATGCTGCGTTCTATGGCGGCAGCGCCCTCCGGATTTTCCATGGTCTGCAGCGCTTCTCCGAAGATCTGGATTTCTCCCTGCTCCAGCCCAAGCCCGACTTCTCCCTCAAGCCCTACTTGGGATCCGTGGCGGACGAATTGATGGCTTGGGGTTTCGAGTTTCGGGCGGAAGGGATCGAGAAAAAGAAAGCGTCGTCCATCGAATCGGCCTTCCTGAAAGGCAGCACAATGATCAACCTTCTGCAAATCGGTGCGCCGCAGGAAATCGCCTCGCGCCTTCCCAAGGGGCAACTCCTCCAAATCAAGCTCGAGATCGATATCGATCCCCCACCCGGGGCAACTACCGAAACCCTCACCCGCCTCGTGCCCACGCCTCACCAGGTGCGCCTCTACGATCCCCCCAGTCTTTTTGCCGGCAAGCTCCATGCAGTGCTGTGCCGGAATTGGAAGAGCCGCGTAAAAGGCCGGGACTTTTACGATTTCCTCTGGTATGTCGGCCGCCGCATTCCACTGAACCTTGGCCACTTGGAGACCCGCATGCGCCAGTCGGGAGATTGGCCGATGGAAACGCCGCTCGATACCGAGGGACTTCGCAGAAGGCTGGAAGAGCGATTTGCCACGGTGAATTTCAACCAAGCGAAAGAGGATATCGCCCCCTTTCTCAAAGATCCGCGCGAACTCAGCCTGTGGAGCTCTGGATTTTTCATGGAGCTGATTCCTCAGATTCGGACGTCCTGATTTGCAAGAAAAGCGACTGAGGTGCAAGGACCAAGGGAGAATAGTCGTCTCGATCGTGCCATCGAACGACTTACCCACGCAGGCGGGATGCCCGCGCTACGGGGCTGGCACGGGAGCGCCTCTCGGAAAACAACTGGAGGGCGATGCTTTGCCTTGCTCGCGCCCCGCTCGCTACGCCCTTCGGGCCATCTACGATGTGCTTCCTCAACACCGCCCGGTGTTTCGGTTGTCAGCGCCCACATTTGCGGCGAAGCCGCCATAATCAGAGACGGCGCTTTGCGGCTGAGGTTTGGGACGACACGGAGGTCATCCCTCCAATTGGAACGAAGCCTGCTGCTGCGCTACCAGCAACTTCCCGATTGCATCGAGGGAAATGAGGATTAGATTGGCAGACGTGAGGCGCTTTCTTCATACGGTTCGTTTTCCGCTGGTCGCCCTTGTTTTTGCGGGCTGGCTTGTCGCATCGAACCATTGCGCTCTGTCTTCCTTGATCGGGGCCGGTTCGGAAAAACACATTTGCTGCAAAAAGGAGCCTTCGACTCAGACCGATAAATCTTGTGCTGAAAAATGCTGCAAAGCTCTCTCGGTGCCGATTCCCAAGGTTCAAGCCCTGACCAGTGCTCCTTCCTGCGATGGTCTCTTTGCTTTTCAAGATCAGCCTTTAGACATGGCTTGGACCCATGCTCCATGGGTGTTGGTCTCGGGGCCCGCGCCACCAGATCTTGCGCCGTCTTTTTTTATTCAGCACATCTCGGGTTCCAACCATCAAGCGATGGCTCCCCCGGATTTTCTCGTCTGATTCATTCCATACCCGCCACGATGCGGGTTTCATTTCAAAACTTAAATCATCACTCTTATGAAAAAATCTCTTACTATTCTTCTACTGACATCGGCCTTCTGCTGGGCTGGGAACTATCCTCTCACGACCTGCGTGGTTTCGGGGGAAAAACTCGGTGAAATGGGCGAATCTTATGTGTTCACCTATCAAGGCACTGAAGTCAAATTGTGCTGCAACCAGTGCAAGGCGAAGTTCGACAAGGACCCCGCTAAGTATATGGAAAAGCTGACTCCCAAAGCGGGTCAATAATCCCAATGCGGCGGCTGGTTCCGCTGGCCGCCGCATTTTCCCTACTTACAAATGAAAACAAGTTTTCCGCTCCTGCGGTTAGCCTCCGCGTGCCTTTTTGTGGCCGTTTTTGCAGGTTGTTCCAAGCCTGTGCCTTCTGGCCCCGTTCCGAAATTCTATCAGAGCCCGATGCACCCGTGGATCAAATCCGACAAGCCCGGGCGCTGCACGATCTGCGGCATGGAGCTTGTTCCCGTGTATGAAGGCGAGGCGGGGTTTGATAGTGACCTGGTGGTTTTGTCTACCTCCACAAGCCAAGTGATCGGCGTGGAAACCGCGCCTGTGCAACGCGGGGAATTGAAGCGCACATTGCGACTCGCCGGTCGCATCGATGACAATGCTGGACGCCATCGCTTCATATCTGCGCATTTTGACGGGCGGGTGGATCATCCCTTCATCGAGCAAGTCGGTGAGGAAGTGAGGGAAGGGCAACCTCTCGCGCAGATTTATAGTCCCGACCTTCTGTATGTGGTGAGGGAATACCAAAATGCCATCGCCTCAAAGAACCGCACGGTTTCAGATGTCTCCGCAAGGCGCTTGATTCAGTTTGGCCTCACTGCGGGCCAGTTGGATGCAATCTCCACCCAATCCCACAACCAGTTCGGCGTGGATATTCTGTCGCCGATGACCGGCACGGTCATCAAGCGCTATGTGAATTCCGGCCAATATGTGAAAACGGGTGACCCGCTTTTTGAGCTCGGGGACTTTTCCAAAATGTGGGTCCTCGTGACGGTGTATGAAAGCGACATTCCCTACCTCCACATCGGACAAAAAGCGGAAATCACCACGCCGGCCGCACCTGGGAAAATCTTCGAGGGTATCCTCACTTTAGTGGATCCCAATTTTGATCCTGTTTCGCGAAGCACGACGGCGCGAATTGAAGTGCCAAATCCGCTGGTGCGCACCTCGAGGGGCGAGCGCCGCGAACTTCCACACCGCGCGTTTGCAGAGGCTGTGATGGAAGTGTCGTCAGGGCCTGGACTTCTTGTGCCGCGCGCGGCCGTTCTGAATACAGGAGCCCGCACCGTCGTCTTTGTGCAAAAAGATCCTGGAGCCTTTGAGCCACGCCAAGTCTCCGTTTCGGCCTACGGTGATCATTTTGCGGAAATATCCTCCGGCCTCGCGGAAGGCGAGATTGTCGCGACCAGTGGCAACCTGCTCATGGATGCCGAATCGCAGATGAAAAATTCTGGCTCGTTAAGCGATGAGTCCCCCGCGCTCTCGGCACCTCAAAAAGTCCCCCACCCCTCGGCCCCCGAAAGCGTCTGGGATCCGATACTGCGGAAAATTGCTGCCGTCGGCTTGGCCCTTTCAGGCGATGATCTGAAGGCGTATCAGGAAGCGATTGCGCACATTCAGGAAGACGTTCCGAAATTGCCAGAGAATGCCCCAGCGGATTTGCAAACAACATGGGGGACGCTGGAGCGTCTGAGGACCGCTGCTACTGGTCAGCAAGCATCCCTTCCCGAAGCCCGAGCGGCCTTTTTTCCGATCTCGGAGGCGGCCGTTGATTTTGCCTTGGCCTTGCAATCGCATGCGATGGGTGGCGGGAGCGTCGAGGTTTTTGCCTGCCCGATGACGAAAAATGCGTTTCCCGGCGCGCCTGCCAAAGCCCGTTGGTTGCAGACCGGCGGTGCGTTGAGAAATCCATGGTTTGGAGCGGAGATGATTGACTGCGGGAGCAAGATCTTGCCGGAGGCGAGGCCGTGATTTCCAGCGTCATTACTTGGTCGCTGAAGAACCGCTTTTTAGTCCTTTGCGGATTTCTTTGTCTCATGGGGCTTGGCGTCTATGCCTTGAAGCAAACGCCGGTGGATGCGATTCCAGACCTCAGCGAGAATCAGGTCATTGTCTTTGCCGACTGGCCTGGCAGGTCGCCCAATGAGGTGGAGGATCAAGTCACTTATCCTCTCAGCACAAGTCTCCAAGGGCTCGCGGGGGTCAAAACCGTTCGCGCCACATCGATGTTCGGATTCTCGACTGTGACGATTATTTTTGAGGATTCAGTGGATAATTACTTCGCCCGCACCCGTGTGCTGGAGCGCTTGAACTACCTCGGCGGGGAACTCCCGCAGGGCGTCATTCCACGCATTGGACCCGATGCCTCGGGACTCGGCTGGATTTATCAATACTATCTGAAGGTCGACCCTTTGGTGGCTCCATCTGGCGGCTACGATCTCGGGCGTCTTCGCGCGGTGCAGGATTATTTTGTGAGGTTCCAACTGAATGCCGTGCCAGGCGTCGCAGAAGTCGCGTCCGTAGGGGGCTTTGTGCGGCAATACCAGATTGATGTCTCACCCGCAAAAATGCGGGACCGGGGAATCTTGCTCCAAGATGTCATGGAGGCCCTGGGCCGCAGCAACCTAAATGTGGGCGGCAAGGTCATCGAGGAAAACGGCATGGAATTTGTGATTCGGGGTATTGGGCTTGTGGAATCCGTATCGGATTTGGAAAAGATCGAAGTCGGCGGCCAGGAGTCTCCGATCCTGCTTCGCGATATTGCCAACATTCAGATTGGCGGTGACTTCCGGCGGGGCGCCCTGGATATCGATGGCCATGAAGTGGTGGGCGGCATCGTGGTCATGCGCACGGGCGAAAATGCCAAGGCTGTCATCGAAGCCGTTAAAGCGAAAATTGCCGAAATATCGCCCAGCCTGCCTCCGGGCATCAGTATCGAGCCATTTTACGACCGGAGCGATCTCATCGACCGCGCTATCGACATGCTTCGCCGCGCTCTGATCGAAGAAATCCTCCTCGTCACATTGGCTCATATTTTTTTCCTGTGGCACTTCCGAAGTGTCCTGATTGTGACAATCCCCCTGCCGGCCGCGATCCTTGTATCCTTCATTCTGATGCGTGTTTTTGGGATCACGTCGAATATCATGTCACTGGCAGGCATCGCTATTGCCATCGGTGTGCTTGTGGATGCGGCGATTGTGATCACAGAAAATGTGATCCGCCATTGTGAGCAAGCGACCCACGAAAAGGGGGCTGCCCTCTCGACTCAGGAAACATACAGCATCACGCTCGAAGCCGCTGTAGGCGTGGGAAGACCCGTATTTTTCGCGATGGCGATCATCATTCTCGCCTTCCTGCCGGTTTTTGCTCTCGGCGGCCAGGAGGCCAAGCTATTCCATCCTTTGGCATTCACTAAAACCTTCGCCATGGGCGCTGCCACCCTGCTGGCCGTGACTCTGGTGCCGGTTCTCTGCGTGGCGCTGGTGAGGGGGCCATTTCAGCCTGAGAGCCAAAATCGCATCATGCGCCCTTTGCTGAGAATCTACGGTCCCGTCCTCGATTGGTCGTTGCGCCATGGTCGAGTCGTTCTCGCACTGGCAGCCATTCTCCTCGCGGGGGCAATGATTCTGGCAATGGGTGTTCCAGAATCCCTGCGCGTTGCGGTTTCCAAGGTTTCTCCAAGCCTCTCGGAGGCCTTGCCGCAAGGGATCGGAAGTGAATTCATGCCGCCGCTCGATGAGGGTTCGCTTTTGTTCATGCCCGTTCTGCTGCCCAGCACCTCGCTCACAGAAGTGAAACGCATTATGTCCTGGCAGGATCAAACCATCAAATCCGTTCCCGAGGTATTATCCGCCACGGGAAAACTCGGTCGCGCCGAATCCGCCACCGACCCCGCTCCGGTAGAAATGATCGAAACCACAATCCTCCTAAAACCCAAGAATCAATGGCGCAAAGGTCTTACCAAGGATTCTTTGATCGCGGAACTCACCGAAAAACTCTCCACCGTTCCCGGTTATGTGCCGGGATTTTTGCAGCCGATCGAAAACCGGGTTTTGATGCTCAGCACAGGAATCCGAGCGCAGGTGGGAGTGAAAATCCTCGGAGGCGATCTGGATACCCTCCAGCGCGTGGCATTCGATGTGGAGCGTATTGTTCGCGAGGTGCCGGGGGCCGTCGGCGTCGCTCCCTCTCGGATCCAGGCCAAGCCCTATTTGGAAATCATTCCCGACCGCTTCCGGATCGCTCAATTTGGCCTCACCATGCAGGATGTGATGGATTATGTCGAAGCGGGTTTGGGGGGGATCAAAACGGGAACGACTATCCAAGGCCGCGAGCGAATCCCGATTCAACTCCGCTTTCAACGCGCCGACCGCGACGATATCGAACGAATCGGTGACATACCCGTTTCCACAAAAAACGGGGCGTCCATTCCTCTCCGCCAGTTGGCTGAAATCAAACGAACCATCGGCCCGAGTGAAATCTCCAGTGAAAACGGGCAACTTCGCCTCTTTGTTCAATCCAATGTCAGCGGGCGCGACCTCGGGGGCTTCGTCCATGAGGTGAAAGAGCGCCTCCGCCGAGAACTTCCACTCCCCGCCGGCGTCACTCTGGAATACAGCGGTCAGTTCGAAAACCAGATTCGGGCCGCAAAAACACTGAGTCTCATTATTCCCGTGGTGCTTTTGATCATATTCATCCTGCTTTACCAGACATTCCATTCCTTTGCGGAAGCCTCCCATGTCTTGCTGGCCGTGCCCTTCGCTCTCACTGGCGGCGTATTTTTACAATGGTTTCTTGGCTATCATTTCAGTGTCGCGGTGTGGGTCGGATACATTGCGCTTTTTGGAACAGCCATTCAGACCGGCATTGTGATGGTCACGTATTTGGAAGAATCCCTGAAAAAGAAGCGCCTCCAGCGTGGTCTGGATTTTAACCACGATGATCTGCTGGATGCCGTAAAAGAGGGTGCTTTCCTGCGCTTGCGTCCAAAAGTCATGACCGTATCCACCGTCGTCGCAAGCCTGATCCCGATCATGTGGAGCACCCAAACCGGCGCCGAAGTGATGAAGCCATTGGCAGCCCCTGTGATTGGCGGAATGCTTTCCAGCCTCATCCATATCCTCATCGTCACACCCGTGATCTTCGCCTGGCTGCACGCAAGACGCAAAGTGTAGCGGCGTCTCTGTGAGCGCCGGGCGGGGCGGCTGGACAAAAGCTTTGGCAAAATCATTTTTTTTGAGGAGAAGCGTCGTGGTTTCAAACTCAGAGCTTTTTGGGAGTCGTCATCGCTCTCTTGTATCGATTAGGCGACCCATTTCATGTTTTGTATTACCTCCAACATCCCGTAAATCCTCCTGTATATCCTGTTATCCTGTCTAAAATTCTGTTTGGGGGTCAAAATCGATTTTGAGAAGAAATTCCCGAATTGCAGGCTTTATCTAAAACATCGATTCAGAAAAAGGGTTGTATTTCTAAATTCGGACTGTTGAGCAACCTTGTAATGGAGACCCTCCCGTTACTTTTCAAGATCTGATACCAATGTCTGTTTGAAATTGGACTTTGCATCGCGGAAGAAGGGGGCATGGCCGTCCCGGCCGTGTGGAGACTGATCAATTTACTTGCGTTCATCGAACTCAAACAGCACGCTAAAGCTCACAGGCGAGACGCCTGTGCTCCTCTCCCAAAATCCAAAAGCGAGCTGCTTTTGGTATGACCTATCCCTACCTGGTTCTGGCATGACTCCTGCCTGCGAAGTGGAAGCGGCAGGAATGACAGAAGTGCCTAATGCATAGGGAGTAGGTCTATCTGCCTGTTGGCATTATTTTTTCCAAGTCAATGCAAGGCGACGCTGTTCCTTGGCGCAGTCGAGCAAATAGAGATTGATGAGATTTTGGTATGGAATCCCGGTATCGGTTGAAAGTGCCTTGAAGTAATCGATCACATCGGGTTCGAGCCTAATTGTGACCGCCTTCTTCAAGCGCTTCGCATAGGGATTCCGCTTTGCTGCGGAAAAATCATATTCTTTTCTCATTTTTTGTTCTCCCAGTAAGGTTATTGTTCTTTGGTTCCGGCCCGTCGTGCCGAAATCACTCTGATCGATGAACCGCTTTTGCGAAAACAGTGAACAATGACGAGGACCCGCAATGCGGAACTGAGCCCCATGATGATGAATCTGTCTTAAGTGGTTGAATGATTAGGGTCCGGGATCAACAGAGCATGCTCGTCGTAGAACACTGTTCTGGCCTCCTCGAAGGAAACGCCATGCTTCTTGGGATTCGATGCCGCCTTGCTGGAATCCCATTCGAAGGAGATTTCGTTCATACGTAAACGAGCAATACAACATATTGCTCATCGCAGCAAGGCATATTTTCTGCTAACCACCGCGATGGCCGAGCAGCACCTGCTTTTGGCTCTAAAGCCTATACTTCGCAGCCGAAATGCCAGAAGTGCCGAAGGCATAGGGATTAGGTCAGTCGGCTTGTTAGCCCATTTTGTTTTAGAAAGGATTTGAATACGCATCAGCAACCTTCGCCTCTAACTTGATGTCAGGCAAACTCAGCTTTCCGTCTGTGTCCTTGACTGTAATCTTGAAATATTCTTTCCCGCCTGGCATTACGACTGCATCGACACGCCCCGAGGTCTTGTCAATAAACGTCCCTTTCGCATCAAAGAACAGGCAGTCGATATTGGTATTTTTCCAGTTTGTCTTTCCTTTATTCTCGACGGAGCCAAGAATCTCGTAGGATTTGTCGACTTGTCTCTTCTCCAGAATTGTAATCTGGAGATCCTTCCGGAAATCCCCTTTCGGCTTGTAAAGCTGCCACATCGGCAAAAAGCCAATCAGAATGATTGGGAGAATGAACAACCATTGCTTTTTCGGCCATGAGAAATTCAAGTTGGTGATTTCGGCTCCGCAGTTCGAACATTTAATGGTGGCTTTCATAGTAATAAAGGTGATTTTTCTTGGCTAACGTCCCTCGTCAGGTATCGCTGGCTGGCGGTGTGGGTGGATCGCAGAGAATGGGAGTGAAGGCACTCGGCCTGCTCTTCTGCCAGCAGGCCCTGTGACTGAGCGGTGGATCGTCAAATTGGTGTTCATCGAAACTCCTGACGGCCAGCGATTAGCTGGACGAGTCCGTTAGCCATTTTTGTTTTTGATCGTGGGCGCATGAAAAATACCCTTGTCGTCTGGGGCTGCTGCGGGTCGTCGAAATATGCCATCCGATGAGCGCATAGCGATGGCGGACACACGGGAATCATTATCAAATTGAATGTATAGAACCCAGTCTGTGGAGCCAAGTTCAAAAGGCATGCTGATGTCCCAGGTGTCAGTATATGCATCGGTCCGGAGGTGCATTCCGCCTGCTTGATCTGCTTCGCATGCCGCAAGCGCATCACCCCTTGAAAATCCAACTCCGATCTTTTGATGTATTTGGAGTAGGGCATCTTTGCAATGATGACTCGGTGATCGAGATGTTGATACGAAATGTGCGGCGACGCCCAGAATGATCGCGGCAGCAATAGTAACTAAACCAATCTCAAGGGGCCTCTTCATATTCTGGGCTGCACGAGCCCGTCAGCCATTTTATCTTGGGAAATAGAACTTTGAAAACTTCTCATAGGTCATGTTGAATGCTGGTATCTCTCCAGCATATACCGGAATTACAGCTTGAACATGGAGCGGTCCGAAAAATATATACCGCGGGGAACAGAATACGAATAGTGAATCCGGCTTTCGTTCCAATGCAGAAAAATGCCCCGGCGCTGAGGTGAAAGCTGTTCCTGGAGTTGAATGAAATCGAATATCTGATTGTCCTTTGAGGACAGAGTCAAGAATCCACGTAGGGGGAGTGGTCGAATAGTTTGGTGTAACCGTGTAAATGACTGGAGAGCGACGAACCAAAGCGCTCGCATCGAGAAAAATGTCCTCAATCGTAATCCAGCTCAATCCGCCAATAAAGATGAGCGCAAGAGCGGACAACACCGCATAAAAGAAACGCTTCATATTTCTTGGCTAACGTTTCGGATCAGGCGACGGCGAGCGCAAGACGTTGCTGACACGACAGACAGCCTTCGAGCCGTTGCCTGCATCCGTTTTGTTAGCCCTTGGTGGCATCGCGGGTGATCTTGTTCGTCTTGAGGTCATACTCGAGGTGAAGCCGGACTCCGGTGCCTGACTTCTTGGCGTGCGAACCACGGAGCGTAAACCGCAAAGTCTCACGGTCCGTCCAGGTCCAGTCATCAATACCCGTGTGGTAAAGCTCAGACATCTTGTGGTCTGAAATCGTGTCTGAAAATTGCCAGGCCATCCAGTCCAAACGCGACTCACAACGCAACACACGGCCAGCATCGTCAACCGTGTAGAGCCAAGCGATGTTGTCGCCTGAACCTTTCTTCTGAACATAGAGAATCCATCTTCCATCAGGTGACGTCTCGAAGAGGGGCTTCCAAGGTGGACCCGCTTCATCATCGTAGATCAATGTCACAGCAGGATGAGATGCGTCCGTAAACTTCACTTCCGCTCGCCATGCTGCTTCGACCTGCGAAACATCAACGGTGTAGGCGGGCGGAGCAGAACAAGCCATCGAAGCCGCAAAGACCAGAGTCAGGGCGATTGCGGAGCTGGCAATGGCGACACGCATTGTTGTTTGGGCTAGACTTTATGGCTGCGGACCCGCTTTGAAGTGGCGAGCGCGGCCTTGAAAAAGGTGGTGTGTTTG
>Ga0209085_1001967_pt1 | contig 12081 bp, 13 predicted proteins | sample C_131016_EF_Meta_FD_187310 | JGI IMG/M metagenome (GOLD analysis project Ga0209085, IMG submission 187310) | Freshwater microbial communities from Lake Croche, Canada to study carbon cycling - C_131016_EF_MetaG (SPAdes) (version 2) | ecosystem: Environmental > Aquatic > Freshwater > Lake...
AGGGCGAAATTACTTCCAATAAAGCCGGCGCCACCTGTTATTAAAATCATGATTTACCAATAAATGAAGTGCGAAATGTAATACGATAAGAATAAGTAGTGGTTTTCTTAAATTAAAGCTAAACCCATAAAACCTAGAGCCATTACTTATAAGCGCATTTTAACAAAACATTGCCCCCATTAAATCGTGAATCCTGATAAATACAGCCTGACATTTGCCTGCTACAACTCTGTTGAATACACCAAAATGTGCATTGATAGCATGGTGAAGCATGGCACCCCCCTAGATAGGCTCGTAGTGGTGGATAACTACTCAACTGACGGGACTCGCGATTACCTTGCGACACTGCCATTGGGTGGAAGAATCCTGAACTCCACCAACCTAGGGTGTGGAACTGCTTGGAACCAAGGGGCACTTGCACTCCAAAGCGAATGGAGCATCATCATGAATAATGATGTTCTCGTCTCACCCCTGTGGATTGAGAACCTCATTCACGCTGCAGAATCCAATAATCTCAAAGTCATTAGCCCGGCACTCATTGAAGGACCGCTAGACTACGACTTTGAAGCATTCAATTTTCAAGCTAGTTCAGAAATGAAGGATGTACATCGCTTTGGCAGCAAGCATGCGGTATGCCTCGCTATTCATAAATCGGTCTGGATGGATGTAGGTTTTTTTCAGCCAATTCCTAAACTCCTAGGCTATGAAGATACCTTGTTCTTCAATGAACTCAAGAAGTCCAATATTCAAACTGCGATTACTGGTGCATCTTGGTTGCATCACTTTGGCTCGATTACCCAAACTGCTATGAAACGAGAAAGAGGACTCGCAGAAAAAGATGGTTTGGCTAATCGCTACAACTACAAACTACTAAATCAGAGCTGGATACAAAGAAAGCTAGCCAAGATTCAAGCTAAAAAACATCAAGTAGAAGCTTGCAAAAATGAAGTCAAAGAGCATGGCATGTCCATACACGGACTCAGAAAAAATAATGCTTTTGAATGGATTTAATTAAGCTTTTTCAAGCAAGCTAATAAGACTTTTAGTATTGGCATTGAGAGAGAATTTCTCAACAACCATTTGTCTTCCTGCTTTTGCCATCTGCTTTGCAATCCCCTCATTAGATAGCATCCAAATGATAGCATTAGCCCACTGCTCAACATTGTCAGGCTCAATCATAAGACCCGTCTCCTGATCTAGCATCGTTTCTGGAATGCCGCCCACTCTGCTGGCAATTGTCGGCACCTCTAAATATTGCGCCTCGATTTGGAACATACCCAGAGGCTCAACTAAAGAAGGTAAAACAGCTAGATCACTCCTTCTTAGTAATGGCGCTATTTTTTTTAATATCCCCGTTAACAGCACGTTCTCACCAAGACCAAGGGCCGTGATCTCAGCCTCAAGTAGTGGCTTGTCCTGACCCTCTCCAGCGATTAAATAGCGGACGTTGGGGATCACTTTTTTAACCTCAATAAGAGCCTTCAAAATCGTGCTGTGTCCTTTTTCACCCCTCAGAATTGCACCGTGCGATATCACGGGGCCAGGACGCGAAGCAAGCCAACTCAAGACATGATCTGGCAGCTGCTCTGGTTCACTATCGAGCGCTGAAAAATCAATTCCCGGATAAACAACCCTAAGCTTCTGGGGGTTGATGGCAGGGTTAGCCAAAAATCTTGAACGTAAATAGCTACTGGGGATGATCGTTCCTGAAAATAAATAGTTGTAAGCAAAAGATAGGGGATACCCATGCTGAAAGGTTTTTACCCGAAACACGGGAATACGCTCACGACCAAGAAGCACTTGCGCCATACCTACTAATGCACAAATCAAAGCATCATGACTTCCATGGCAAAACATAGCAATTGGATTTTTTGCTTTAACCAAACCAAACAACTTCATCAGACTCGGTATGTGAAAAGCGTTTCGGAAAGGAATTTCTTGAACCGCGATACAGTCGATTCTTGCGCGAACTGAGATTGCACTCTTAGGCTTGCACAGAAAAATTGTTTCATAGCCTAAGTCATTGAGTGAGCGCATTTGCTGCAAAGCTTGCAACTCTTGACCACCAATATTGATAGATGAGTCAGAAAATAAAATGATCTTTGCATCAGCCATAGATCACAGCCATGTTAATTTATGCGCCCTGCTGAAGGCTTACGCAGCACCTGCGCCAACAGCACAGCAATCATCAGACCATAAAAAGTGCAAAGATACTTAAGGGACAACTGCTCATTAGATAGCCCAGCAATAAATATGCCGGTAATATAAAAAAGGCCAATTCTGGCAGCCTGCTTTACATTCAAATCCAGTGCGTTACGACACTTCCAGAAAATAGAAAATGGCACTAGCAAAAGGCTTAAGTAAGCACCCAATCCAAAGAGACCTGCGGACAGGAGCTTACTCAGAATATCGCTGTGGGGGCCAGTAAAGGCCATTGTTCCAATAGCGAGCTTATTTTCTGGAATATTAAGCGCACTATTTTGCAATGATTGAAGCATATTCTTTTCCTCACCATACCCAAAGAGCAGACTCTCGTTAGCAAACTGAATACCAAACTTCCACATGCTTAGCCTGATTCCAGCAGAGCCCTCTAAATTTACGCTGGTGAACCAGTTTCGAACCTCAAAATAGCCATTAATTATTCGCGTAGACAACTTATCTGAAAAATAAAAACTAATGGTCACAATGCCAAGAATTACAAGGACAGAGCCCATGGATTGGAGAAGCATTCTTCGTTTTCTGCCCTTACTAGCAATAGCTATATCGCCAAACTGAAATATCAGCAGCAGGAGAAAGATAAATGGCATGACAAGCCAGGCGCCACGAGATTGAGATCCAAGCGAAAGATAAAGCCCTGCCGACCCACCCACTAACTGCAGAAAAATTAATGCTAACGCTTTATTACCATTTAACCCAATCATCAATAGGGACAATATGCCAAGAATAAAAGCCTGAGATCCCAAGGTATTTGGATCAACAAAATAGGTGGCATATCGATCACCCCAATACGCTCCTGGGTTTAGTTGCACACTGAGAAATATGCATATCAATCCAAATGGGATGGCAATACTCAAAATTTTGATATTTGGAATACTCAGACGCTTCAGCAACAAGAAGACTACCCCTGCGAGCAAGATTCGGGATGGGCCATCAAATGCGGCAAAGTGTATGGCACCTCGGAATGCCTGAGAAAGTAAAACTGATAAAAATAATCCCGCAAACATGAGAAGAACAAAGGCATCGAGCGGATAATTCAACTCAATCTTCGGCGTCTTACCACTCCAGAAGTGATATGCAGCTAAAAGTACAAGTACAAATAAAGAAACATGGACACCATGTCGGACTGTTAAAAATGTCACTGGGAACATAAAAATACAAAAAATTACGAGCCAGTCTAGCTTTGTATAGGAGTAACTTAAGTTATGTTTCATGGGTATTTTAGAGATTTACCGCAATCATCGGCCACCGGGGATTATTATTTACAGAAATAATGTCTAATTAATACACTTTCGGCTCAATAGCGCTACGCTTTATAGAGAATAACATTAGGAATTGAGCGACCCCTTACTTTTAATATTAAGAGACACATGAAGACAATTTTGGTTACTGGTGGGGTGGGATATATAGGCTCACATACTGTGGTGACTCTTCAAGAGAGTGGTTACAAAGTCGTCATACTGGACAACCTTTGCAATAGCAAAGCTGTCACCCTTGGCAATATTCAAAAAATTAGCTTTAAGGCCCCTATTTTTTACCAAGGCGATATCCGAGACCGAGCCTTGTTAAGTGATATCTTTGTAAATCACTCCATTACAGGCGTCATTCATTTTGCAGGATTAAAGGCAGTTGGCGAGTCCCAAAGTGAGCCACTGAAGTATTACGACAATAATGTTACTGGCAGCATCACACTCTTAGAAGAAATGATTAAGGCAAAAGTGGATACCTTTGTATTTTCCTCTTCTGCAACAGTATATGGAGAGCCAGGCGCTACGCAATACGAAGAGGGCATGCCTACAGCTCCTATAAATGTGTATGGCCGCACAAAACTCATGGTCGAGGAAATCCTTAGGGATAGTGCAAAAGCCAATCCTGGCCTTAGAGTCGCCAGCTTACGCTACTTCAACCCTGTGGGCGCTCACATATCAGGCTTGATTGGTGAGAACCCCGTTGGGACCCCTAATAACTTAATGCCCTATATTGGTCAGATTGCCTTAGGCATCCTCCCAAAATTGAAAGTCTTTGGAAGTGATTACCCAACACCAGATGGCACCGGGCTCAGAGACTATATCCACGTAGATGATCTGGCCCATGGTCATTTACTTGCCTTGCAGTATCTAGAGGATCACCCTGGCGCCACTACGGTCAACTTGGGAACCGGAAAACCCTACAGCGTTCTAGAAATGATTACCACCTTTGAAAAAGTCAGTTGCAAGAAAATTCCATACGATCTGGTGGAGCGAAGATCTGGAGATTTGGCGGAGTATTATGCAAATTCAGACTTGGCTAAAGCAGTCTTAGGGTGGCAAGCAAAACATGGAATTGAGCGAATGTGCGAGGATACTTGGCGCTTCTATAAACAATTAGGTTCAGCACAGTCTTAAATATCACTTACTGAGATTTAAATACTTTTAGATGCATAACTACAAAAAGATATTGGTGGTTTGCCCAGCTGGAGCAGTTACTGGCGGCCCCGAAGCACTGCACCAACTAACAGCGCATATGAATAGCCTAGGTTTACCGGCCTACATGTGCTATCTCCCTTTCTCAGAATCCGCAAAACCGCCAACACCATATGAGCGCTACCAAACTCAATCAGCACCATATGAAGATGCACCAGGTAATCTAATCATCTTCCCTGAAGTCGAACCAATGCTCGCACTGAAGGTCAAGCAGGCGAAAGCAGCACTTTGGTGGCTATCTTTGGAAAACTTCCTAGAACGCCGACACATCTGGCCACTTCATGACCGCGTGCGCTACCTCAAAAGAGTCCTACAAAGACGCAGGCCTTGGGGTGGCGCAAAGAACCTCAAGAGTCTCCTGCACTTTTCGCAGACCGAACACTCCACTCAATACCTTAAATCCTGCGGTATCAATCCTATTCCATTGATTGACTCCATCAATGAAGATTTCCTCACAGATAAATATCTAGATAAGATTGATCACAAGCAAAATATTATTTTGTACAACCCAACCAAGGGCTGGAAAGTTACAGAACAACTAATTGCACGCTACCCTGAATGGAAATTTCTTCCTCTCAAAGGCTTGAATCGTGACCAGCTCTCAGAAAAACTCTACAGTGCGAAGTTATATATTGATTTTGGACATCATCCTGGTAGAGATCGTATGCCACGTGAAGCAGCAATGCACGGATGCTGCTTGATTACAGGAAAGCTGGGTTCAGCCGGAAACATCATTGATCTGCCAATCCCACCGCAATACAAATTTAATAGCAGCGCGCCAAACTTTGTGGAAGCCTTTGGTGAACTCGCTAATGATGTGGTGGAAAACTTTCCAAAACACTATTCAGATTTTGGTGCTTACAGAAAGTGGCTGCAAGATGAACCGAGAATATTCAAGCAACAGATTGCAGACTACTTTTTAAAAAATTAGGCGTTACTTTTCCCAAAAATCTGCCGCACTTTAGTAATTTGCTGACGCAAATAAAATCGAAGCTTAATTGGCGCTACAGTGGTGCTATAAAGTTTCAAGGAAGGCTTTTGAGCGTGCCCAGGCATTAAATTAGAGCCCCCAAGAGAAGCAATAATCTCCAAATATTCATCACACTGGGCCTGCACAGAAAAGTGGTTAGAAACATATTGACTTGCATAATTCCATTGAGCCTGTAGGTCCGCTGATGCTGATAAGTCTCGAAGCTGCCTCAAGACACTCAGAAGACCTTCAGGAGAATCAAATAGATAGTTTTCTAACCCTAACTTTTTAAGTAATGCGCAGTAATTGGGAGTATTACTGCAAATCGGAATCATGCCACTCATAATTGAAGAGCAAGCTTTGTTTGGGCTTTTAATAAATGTATTTAAGTGCAAATCTAACGGTATATGACTAAGAATTGTGAAGGTAAATGATCGCAACTTCTTAGCGAATGTATTCGTCTCGTATCTAATAAAAGTAAATTCAGGGGGCAATTGCCCCTCCAGTGAATCGCCGGAAATAACTGAAAAGGAGCTAATAGACTCATCCTGTAAAGCACTAATAATGGCCACCTCTAATGCAACCATGCTTTTTTGATAACTCTCCGGAAAACCAAACCAGACAAGATCAACACTGTTTTTTTTCAAATTCACCGAGTGAGTGCTCTCTAGAATAGGATCAAGGGCCTCCCTAAGGCAATAAACTGGTAAATCAAAGACGCACCGTAGAACTTGCTGATGCATTTCGCTTGGGCAAACAAATACATCAGCCACCCGATAAGCATCGGCATAATCCGCATAAGAGTCAATATCAGAGCAGAATGCAAGAGAGAGAAAATTTCCGTCTGCCACCTTTTTAATTGACTGGATTGCATCCTTGTCTTTATAGAAAAAATTGATTGCGGCCGGTCGATTTTTAGAAATATGGCTAGATAAATCCTCCTCTGGAGATATTAGCTTTACAGAAAATCTACGGCAAATTAGCTGTGCGCAAAGGGTATCAAAATAAAATCGATGTAACGGATCATCGTGATCACGCCTACCCAAAAAAATAATATCGGCCTTAATATCCATAAGTTATTATAAGTTCATGCTGGTATATATAAACCTCGGTCAATAATCGCCATATGAAACAAATATCCAAATGGAAAGCCTCCTATAGACTATTAAAATACGGTCTATATGCTCCGAAAATAAAGCCTGAGCGCCTATATCAATCTTATGATGCAGATAGACTAGGGCTGATGGGTTCAAATACATTAGATTTAGGCTGTGGCAGCACCCCAAGAAATCCTTTTGGGGCCAATAATTTTTATGGCGTTGATCTGTTTGAGCAGCATGACGAAAAAATTAAAGTTGCTGATTTGGCAGTTAATCCCATACCTTTTGAAAACGATACATTTGACTTTATTACGGCATATGACTTCATAGAGCACATCCCCAGGGTGATCTACTCACCGTCTAGAAGTTTTCCATTTATCAATTTAATGAATGAAATATTTAGATGTCTAAAGCCTGGTGGATACTTTCTTTCGCACACACCAGCATACCCTTACTCCCCCCTATTCAGGGACCCCACTCACGTCAACTACATCACCGAAGAGACGTTCAGTATTTACTTTGATGTAATAAATAATTACGCCAAAATATATGGATTTAATGGCGGTTTTGAAATAACAGAGCAGGGATGGAATGGATTTACGCTGATCACACTAATGAGAAAGCCTGTTATCAAAGTCTAAATTGATTCATCAATAGATCATAAGTCGAGCCAGCCTCTGGCTTAGTCCGCCAATTGTTATGCCAATGGTTAACAATGTATTTTTTAGCGAAAAGCTCATCAACCATTTGCTGAGACTGTACAGATTTAATGAAGAACTTCATCGCATCTCCAGAAAGTAAAGACTCTGGATCCCACATCGCATCAAATTGATTCTTAGGATAAATTTTTATGTTTAACTTTTTACAAATAGCATTTGAAAAAAGATACCAAGGCCTGAAACACTCTATAGAATTTCCTTCTGCAAGAATGTTCTTTGCAAGCTCCGAATTAGGAGAATATAAGATTGCTGAGTTTGCAAAATCATAGCCCTCCCATTCATACACAAATCCTTGATCGTGACAAATTTCATTTAAATTACTTAAAAAACAAACATCTAAATCAGAATAGAGTGATGCGCCACTGTAATGAGCTGGCGGGATAATACATCTAGCCAAATCACCCCTATAAACTAAATCTTTTTTATAGGTAAATAGCGGGGAAGAATGTTTGTAATTGATCTTAAAAAGTGGGGCATAGTAAGACTTAATATTGATGTAGCGCAGAATCTTTTTACTATGAATAAACCGTAAGATATCGTGTGTCTTTGAATCCGCGTCCCTAGTAAGCGGCTCAACATAACGCTCTATGAGTGCTGAAAGTGAAAAATTGCGGATGCAAATTTGCTTATGACTCTTAATCCAATTTAGCTCTGCAGGAATACTACATCCAACATCCTCATCCATCCATAAATCATATTGAGCGTCAGGGTGAAAATGAATGAAACTTTTAAAGTGAAGATCTGTTACCACAGGTAAGGATCCACCCCAATATCCAAAAAATTGTGTCATGAAGAGCGCCTTCTTAGTAATTCAAAGAGGTAAAGTTAAAGGGGACGAATTGTTGATTAATTCCCAGCCACAATCGACATCACTGCCATCCGCACCGCAATACCAAAAGTAACCTGATTCAGGATTACTGATTGAGGGCCATCGGCCACTACTGAATCTATCTCCACACCACGGTTCATCGGGCCTGGATGCATAACGATGGCATCCGATTTAGCTAAAGCTAAGCGTGTAGGCGTCAAACCATACTGCTTAAAGAAAGCATCGCCTTCAGGTACTTGACCAGACTCCATACGCTCTTTCTGAATACGCAAGGTCATGACTACATCAACGCCCTTAAGTCCCTCTTCCATACTGTGAAATACCTTCACCCCAAGCATATCTAAGTCACTTGGCAAAAGGCTCTCAGGACCAATCGCACGAATGTCGGTGCAACCCAGGGTCCTCAGGGCGCAAATATTAGATTTTGCAACACGACTGTGAACGATGTCTCCAACGATGGCGACCTTGAGACCGCTAAAGTCTCTCTTAAAATGGCGCATCGTGTACATGTCGAGCAAGCCTTGGGTGGGATGCTGGTGACTACCATCGCCAGCATTAACCACGTGCACATGTGCGGGAACATGCTGGGCTATCTCAATAGGTGCCCTAGAGACGCTATGGCGCACCACAAAAATATCGGCCTGCATAGCAACCAAATTATCAATCGTATCAAGCAGACTCTCACCCTTAGCCGTAGAAGAGGTTGAGATATCCAGGTTAATGACATCGGCTGATAAACGTTTGGCTGCAATCTCAAAAGTAGTGCGAGTACGGGTAGAGTTTTCAAAGAATAAATTGAAGACGCTCTTGCCACGCAGGAGTGGTACTTTTTTGACTTCTCTTGCCGGATCAGTCACACTCACAAATTGCTGGGCCGTATCAAGAATATGTAAGATCTGCTCTTTCGGCAAACCTTCCAGAGTCAATAAATGGGTTAACTCACCGGTGCTATTGAATTGATTAACAGGGCTAGCTGTCGGGTTAGTCAATTCACTCATTGCGCACGCTCCTCCAATTGGAAGCTGAACTTACCAGCACCGTCTTTTTCTAAAACTAAAATTTGATTGTCAGGAACGCTTACTTGCTCTCCTACAAAGTCTGCGGCTATGGGTAACTCACGATTTCGTCTATCAGCCAGTACCATGAGTTTTACATCTGCTGGTCTGCCAAAATCAAATAACTCATTCAGAGCGGCACGAACCGTACGACCAGTGAGCAAAACATCATCGACCAAAATCACATTTGTGCCATTGACTTCAAAAGGGAGATGGGTGGTCATTGTGTTGGCTGTGCGAAGTGCTGTCATACCCTTCTCTGCATAGTCGTCTCGATGAAACGCCACATTGATTACACCAAAGTGCGGCAGATTTAAATCCATGGATAAGCGCTCTGCAATCCAAGCCCCACCCATTGCAAGACCAGCCAACTCAAATACATCGCCAGCCTTTTTGCGCTGACTCAAAGTCTCTAGTAATTTCAAATAGGACTGCTCTGCATTCATCTCAACTAAACCAATTCTTTTCAAGAAAATACTGCTCCAAAATCAAGGCCGCAGACTGCGCATCCAAATTGTCTCGCATGTCTGGATTTCCCTCTAAAACAGCTGAGGTATAGCGCTCATCCACCCACTCCACAGGCAACTGGAAGCGTCCCTGCAGCTGATTGCCAAAGCGGCGCGCCTTGGCGCTCATCTCATGCTCGGTGCCGTCAGGATGACAAGGCAAGCCAACCACTAGGTGATTGGGTTGCCATTCCTTCAAAAGCCCCTCAATGACTTTAAATACAGCATCACCGGATGATTCCGCGATCGTTTTAATTGGCTGCCCCAGACAAGTGAGGGTATTTCCGACGGCAACACCAATCCGCCGAGTCCCGAAGTCAAAGGCCATGACAGTCAACTCTGCGCTTTTCTCAATACCCTCAGGCATGCCCTGCCTCGCCAGATAGATGGGATGGATCAAACCCCAACAGGCCCATCGTCCGCTCATAGCGCTGGCTAGAGGGAGTATTAAAAATAATCTCAACCATTTGCTTCTGGGATAAGGGGACATTGATCCAGCCATTGAGGGTAATCTCCTCTTCAAGCTGACCCGCACTCCACCCGGCATAACCCAAGGTCATTAAGAACTTACTGGGTCCAGAACCTGTTGCCACAGCCTCAAGCACATCCTTGGATGTTGTCATAGTCAAGCCCCCTGGAACCGCCAAGGAAGAGCTATATGCCAACTCTGTGGTGGGCTCGTGCAAGACAAAACCACGCTCGATTTGCACTGGACCACCAAAATAGACTGGTTGATCAGATACCGGTTCAGCCTCCAGCTTGACCTCGATTTTCTCAAATAAGGCACCCATATCAAGCTCGGTCGGGCGATTGATCACCAAACCCATTGCACCCCGCTCAGTATGCTCAAAAAGATAAATAACTGAACCCGCAAAATTGGGGTCAACCATCCCAGGCATAGCAATCAGGAATTGATTTGCTAGATGGTCAGCAGAATAAGCAATTGAGGACCCAGCAGCGGAAGCTTGGGAAGTTTGGGTGGGTGCTGCAGCTTGACCCACGGGGGCTTTTTTAGCCATGTTCATGTGGGATTATTTTACCGAATTCCCCTGCCAGAGTTAGATCTTTCCAGTAATCCAATAAGCTGAAAGCCCAACCCCTTCATGCATCACCTTATTCCAGTTTTGCACACCATCTTCCAAATCAAACTTACCCCAGCGAGGCTGGTTGCTAGTTTGGTAGTCCACGGGGACTGGAATCACCTCAATCCCTTGTTTTTGGAAAATCTTTACTGATCGGTACATATGTGATGCCGAAGTAATCAGCAACCAAGGTTTTGGGGGCGTATCAGCTTCTTTGGCGCTCCTGGCCCCTAACCCCAAGATCATGGGCTTCATCAATACGACATTTTCATAGGTATTGCGGGACTGATTTTCATAATGGGCATTTTTGTCTGGCAAACCCTGCTCAGCAACCAATTGCTTAAAGGCATCTGCCTCAGACATTCCGACAGGCGACAGGCGACCAGAGAAGCCGCTAAAAATAAAGGGTAGATCGGGAAACTTGCGAATGAGTTCAAAGGCTTTGGTGACACGCTCAGCTGAGGAGTAAATGGACACCTCGCCCCGATCGAGAGCGATTTCACCCCCCTCAATCGCCCCACCCAAAATAATGATTCCTCCGAAGTCCGCCTCTGACATCTGCACAAGCTGGGCCTTAGGAACACTATCCTCAAGAGTCCTTAAAAAGACTTCGGAAGTTGGCAACCATCCAAGCAGTAGTAAGTCCGCCAAAGCTAACAGCAAAAGTCGTTTGCAAAGATGTGGTTTTCTAAGCCTCAGAAACAATAAGCTGAGCGCTACAAAAACAATGACCCAGTTGAGAGGCTCAATACAAAACTGCACAATCTTAGAAAAAACAAAAAATAAAGTATCCATAAATTCGTAATCTATTAATAAGCAGGATATTACTCGCAAGCCAAGCAAGTCAGGCTAATTAGCCCTAATATAAGGGCTATGAAAAAAGCTCTCGTTTGGCTCCGCCGTGATTTACGCCTGTATGACAATGCCGCGCTTCATCACGCCCTAAAAAACAATGCCCAAGTTTGGCTAGCGTTCATCTTCGATACCGGTATTCTGGATCTGCTAAAAACGGAAGATCTGGATGCAAGCGGTCTCAAACATGATCGGCGCGTAGACTTCATATGGCAGGGCCTGCAACAAATAGATACACAATTACGCAAACATGGTGGCGGACTGATTGTTCAGTTTGGCAAACCTACTT
>Ga0209085_1001970_pt1 | contig 12075 bp, 8 predicted proteins | sample C_131016_EF_Meta_FD_187310 | JGI IMG/M metagenome (GOLD analysis project Ga0209085, IMG submission 187310) | Freshwater microbial communities from Lake Croche, Canada to study carbon cycling - C_131016_EF_MetaG (SPAdes) (version 2) | ecosystem: Environmental > Aquatic > Freshwater > Lake | place...
ATTGCGGCCGGATCCGGCACCAAGGTGGAAGACATCAACCGGCTTTTGAAAATGCATCGCCAGACAGCGGATATGATGAAGGCTATGGGCCAAGCCAAGCGCGGACCCATGGCGGGCATGGCGCAGATGTTCGGTTTGGGCGGTGGCATGCCCTCTGCCGAGGAGATTGCCAAATTGCAAGCCCAAGCAAGTGCCGGAGGGAGCGGCTTGCCGGACTTTCCGGGCGCTCAGGGCCTGGGACAGCAAGGACTTACAGGCAAGCCGCCTATCGGCTTGCCGACAGGTTTGCCCGGAATGGGCGGCAAAGGATTTGGATTGCCCGGATTGGGTGGATTCAATCCCTTCGGGGGAAAGAAGAAGTAATCAACCGGCTTTTCGCTTTCCGTTCCCGTCGGCGGCAGCGAGGCCTTTTTCAACAGACGGGAAATGATGTAGGAAATTGAACACATGTCTTTGAAAATTCGTCTTGCACGCGGTGGTGCCAAAAAGCGTCCTCACTATGCGATTGTTGTCGCTGATAGCCGTTATCCCCGTGATGGCCGCTTCATCGAAAAAATCGGCACTTTCAATCCCATGCTGGCCAAAGATAATGCCGAGCGCGTGAAGCTTGATCTTGATCGTGCCAAAGATTGGTTGTCCAAAGGGGCGCAGCCGACCGATCGCGTCGAGCGTTTTCTGGATGCCGCCGGTTTGCTGAAGCGCAAAGCCCATAGCAATCCTGAAAAGGCAAAGCCGAAGAAAAAGGCGCAAGAGCGTCTTGATGCAGCAGCCGCAGCCGCAGCAGAAGCCGCCGCCGCAGCCGCCGCTCCTTCAGCGGAATAAGCTGTCGTCAGACTTGTTTTATGGCGGGCTTGTTTTCTGGCGGGCTTGGGGTCAAATTCCCTTGCCCGCCATTTTTATGCCCCCTGTTCATGCAATCTTCGGGTGAGGGAGACTGTGCCGATGTCGAAAAGGCCCGTTGATAGGACACGCGCAGACGCGCGATCATCGCCTCTCGGCAAGCCGAAAAGCGATGCGCCGCAGGGTGGGGACATGGGCCCGATGCCCGATGACCATGTCGTGGTTGGGGTGATCGGCGCAGCGCATGGGTTGCGCGGCGAGGTTCGCTTGAAATCCTATACCGAAGATCCCACGGCCGTTGGCGATTATGGGCCTTTGCGGCTACAAGATGGCCGGTCCGTGACGGTCAAGCCACTGCGCTTTTTGCGGGATGATCTGATCATTGCCAAGCTCGTTGGAATCGATGATCGCACGCAGGCGGAAAGCCTGACAGGACTGCATTTATCGCTTTCGCGCGCGCGTTTGCCAGCGCTTGCTGATGACGATGAATTCTACCATGCCGATCTTGTGGGCTTGAAGGTGGTTGATCCGGCGGGCGATGTGCTGGGTCATATTGTTGGCCTGTTCAATCATGGCGCGGGCGATATGCTGGAAATCCGTTTAACAAAGCCTGCTCCCACTGATTTTCTGCCCTTTACGAAAGAATTCGTGCCGAAGATCGATATCAAAGCCGGATATGTTGAAGTTGTCTTGCCCAAGGATTTCGGCAAGCCGGCGGCACCACCCCCCCAAGCGGTCAAAGGGCGCTCGTCCTCGTCAAAGCCTGTGGGAGAACGCAAAGTCAGGGAGCCTGACGCTTCATGAGTTTTCATGCCAGCGTGCTTACCATTATGCCGGATATGTTTCCCGGCCCGCTTGGCACCTCCTTGTCGGGAACGGCGCTGCGCGAAGGCTTGTGGCGGTTTGATGTGCATGACATCCGCAATCATGGTCTCGGTCGTCATCGGGCGGTCGATGACACGCCTGCGGGTGGCGGGGCGGGCATGGTTTTGCGGGCGGATGTGGTTGCAGCCTGTCTTGATGCGGTGGTTGCCCCAGATGATCCGCGCCCGAAATTGCTGATGTCGCCGCGCGGTGCGCCACTATCTCAGGCCCGCGTCAGGGATTGGGCGGCAGGATCCGGTGTGGTGATCGTTTGCGGACGGTTTGAAGGGGTGGACGAGCGGGTTATCGAAGCCCGCGGCCTGCAAGAAGTCTCGATCGGCGATTATGTGCTTTCGGGCGGCGAAATGGCCGCCATGGTGCTTTTGGATGCCTGTGTGCGCCTGATTCCCGGGGTAATGGGGAAGGTCGTTTCAGGTGAAGACGAGAGTTTTGAACAGGGTTTGCTGGAATATCCCCATTACACAAAGCCGCGGGAATGGGAGGGGCGTCCGATCCCCGATGTGCTGCTATCGGGCAATCACGCGCTGATCAACCAATGGCGGACGGAGCAGGCCAGAGCCCTGACACGGCTTCGCCGCCCAGACCTGCTTGGCCTGAAAAAGTAGATTTTGAGCCGGATTAGAATCCTTTATCCTTGTTTTATCAGCGTTTTTTATCTGTGAAGACCCTTGAATCTGGCATAATGCTTGCGAGTCCTTGTCAGGAAGACGAGGGCAGATGCAAAGGGCATGGTGAGCATACCCACGATAACGAATAAGGTTGCGACAACTTATTCGGCTCCGGTTGTTGCTGCAAAACCAGCAGCAAGCACGAACACGTCTGCCTCTGCCCCAGCCGTCACCGTGTCTTTGTCGTCTGTCAAACAGGCCGCACCGGCGCTGGCAGCCCCAGCCATCAGCGGCAAGCCAGCCATGCCCGTGGCCAAGCAGGGTGTCGGGCAAGGGGCACGGATTATCACGATTACCAATTACAATCCGGCCAATACGGTGACGATTTATGATGGTGCGACAGATGTCACAAGCGCCTTCAATCCACCGGTTGTGACAGGCAATACGGCGCAATTTATTCTCAAACAGGCCAATATTGTCGATCCGTTTTTCCAGACGGTTGCAGCAGGTCCCTACAACACACCGGCAGCGGTGCCCAGTTACGCGCCGCAATTCACGGTCACCTTCACCAATGCCATCGGTGCATCGCCTGCATCGGCGTCCATGCGCAATCCGGTGCCAGCCTATGATCTGACCGCCGACGCCAATGTGAAAAAATATATCGCAGCGCCCGCGGCCACACCATTCAATCAAGTGCCGATTGTCGATAACGGCGCGGCGATTTCGAAGAATTTTTCAACTCTGTTGGATATGACGCAAGATATGACCCTGAAGACGGGTTTATCTCAAGCCATCACGGGTATTCGCTATACGGAAATGAACCGCCCGACTTTGTCGTTGAGCCCGACGGATATTTTGAAAGGCGATGCCCTCAAAATAACGTCAGGACCCTCAACGGGAAAACCATATTTTTATTCCATTACATCGGCGACATCGGGCCTCAATCCTGTGGCTATTCAGGCGACCGGTAATTTTACGCTTGCGGATGCCGTGAGCCTGTCCCCTGATACGGTCAAATTGATCAAGGGCATGACCATTGATGTGAATGCGGGGGATCTCTCTCCGACCAATGCGCCGCAACTGGCTGAAAAAATTGCAAAATTGAATTCCTTGTTTGCCACAGAAGGAACAGTGGGCAGCGGACAGACTTCCAAATTCAAGCTCAATATTACGGCGGCGGTCTCTGATGTGCAGTCCAATATCGATGTTCTGGGTCGCTTGACACGATTGAATAAAATTTCGCTGGTCAGTGATACGGATCCGTCCGTTGCGATGCCGTCAACAACACCCTTTTCGATTTCGGCGGATCAATATCGGTTCAATAAAAATGTGCTGGCTGCGATGGGCACCAATTATCAATTGCATCTGAGCGGCGTAAAAGCGGCCGATGCGAATTTGATGCTCAAAGATCCGCATGTTCTCGACTTTGCTGTCGAAGACAAAATGTCCAATGTGCTGGCCAATGCGCAAGCTTTAAATAAAATTCCCAAAAACTTTACGCTTTCGATCAAAGACACGATCAACAATGTCGTGGCTTATTCGAGCAATCTGGGATCGCTGACCAAGCCTTATACACTCAATATTACAGATGCGAGCCTTGATAAGGTTTTGCAAAACAGCAGCGTATTGAGCAAGTTGAAGGTCAGCTATAATCTGCGTGATAAAACCAGCGAGATTATTTCTCACGCCGACGATCTCGTTAAATTCACCAATAGTGTCACCCTTGCACAAAGCCTGTCCAACTGGGCAGGTGGCCCCGTTTTGCAAACAAATCCGGCTGCGATGGTGGGTAATATCCAGATCGATAACACCCAAAATCCTCCTGTCACGACTTTGACGGTCTCCAACCAAGTGTCGGGGACTTTGAAAGTGGGGTCGGTGTTGTCCGGCGGAGGTGTGGCTGATGGGACAGTGATCACAAATGTGATCAATGGCACTACCTTGCCCTATACATATGCGGTCAGTCCCGCGCAGACGGTTTTGGCGCAAAGCGGTGGTGATGTCACCATGACGGCGAATACGCCTTCCGATTTTTCGGCAACGGCGGATATTCTGGCCAATGCGAGTGATCCCGCGCATAGTCTTTTGCGGGTGACGCAAATGGGCTTCGGCCAGCTCGAGGTTGGCAGCACGATCACCATCAATGGTGGGGGTACTGCAAAAATCATCGGTTTGGGAACAGGCGCAGGGGGACTTGGAACCTATGTCCTGGATCAAAACCTCGCGGCTGCTTCGGCTGTAACGGTCACCGGAACGACAACGGTGCGTTCTGCCACAGCCAATGCCCCGTTTGCGATCTCGATTACCCAAGCCTATAAGCGCGACGTCACAGGCAACCTGATTGATAACACCGGTGCTCCCACGGCAACGGGTGTCAAAATACCCCAAATGGTCAGCGTTGTTGAAGGGAGTTCCGCTGTCGATCAGATTGTGATCGATACGCCAGACGCCAATGGCAACTCCAATTACTACAGCGGCATCACGATTGATAAGAGTAATAATCTGATTCAAAACGGCCGAGTGGTCGGCAGCCTGTTGAAAGTGAAAACAGGCAATCAACTGATTTCACAATATACGATCAATAAAGATGCCAATGGTGTTCCTGTCGCTATCTCCAGTGGCAAGATGACAGCCGATGCCAATGGCAATCCCTCCTTTAACTGGGTGCCGCCCTCCACCTTTGTACCGACCGATGGAGCACATAATTACCAATTGGTCGCAGATCCCCCTGCCTATGCCGGTGTTGCCGGTGCCGGAGCGGATATATTTGGCCTTAAAATCAACGACCAGATGACAACGCGCAGCACGACCTTGTCGCGCAGCTTCACCATCAATGTTGTGTCGGCCTCCGTGGGCGGCACCAATGGCTTGCCACCCCGTTATTCAGCAGTCGATCCGAGCTTTTATATGATCCATGACAGCGAGAGTGCCTTGGCACATCTTGATTTGTCACAGTCATCGCCTTTCTCGGCACTCTTGGCCTCCGGACGGTTGCTGGGGGCCATCAGTGCGGATGGAAAGCCCAAAGGATTGAGCACGGGAACACCTCCGCAAGCGCCTTCTATCACGGTTCCGGGTCAGCTCGATTCCAATGGAAAGCTCAATACCACGATCATTCCTGTCATCGGCTATGACCAGACGGTGGTCAGCAATGACGGGATTACCTCGAAGTTTAAAAACGGTCTGACGCTGAATGGTGTCACATGGAATGATGCGCCGGTTCTCGACAGCCAGACCAGTGTTTCTGAAATGGTGATCAATAGCCCGATTTCGTCGATTTATAATCCGGCAGCCAATATCGATAATACGGCCATCATGAAGTCGATCAGCAAGGTCCTCAGGATCAATGTGCAAATCGACAAAAATACAACCGCTGCGCAGATCACAAGTCTGCAAGGCGTCAGCTCGGTTCCGGGCAAAGCCATCGCGGGTGCGACCAGAAGTACGCCGCCTCTAGCCGCCGACCCCGCCGTTGTTAACTTGCCGTCTTTGACCATTCCCAATCAGAATGTTGCCATTCTTGATCCCAATGTGACGATCAACGGCATACCGATTTTCAAAAATTATGATTTGACATCGCATAGCTATTTTGACCCGAATTCTCCTCCCGCCAGTGTGACACCACCTGTGTTGAGCATGCAGGCCAAACTCAAAACCGTTCAGGATGTCATCGACAGGATCAATCAGGCCGTCACAGATTATAAGGATTATCTGAAAACGCATGAGGCCGCGGCGGGCGCGGATCAGTCCTATCAAAATGTTGATTTGACCGCGACTTTCGATGCCTTGTCGGGAGGTATCACCCTTTATTCCAAATCCACGCCGACCATTAATGTGGTCGATCAAGATAATATCATGGCGTTTACGGGCTTGAATTTCGGCAGCGTGACGCGTGTTCAAAATGCCTCGGGCGTCATCAGCCTGACCGGTATGCCTGTTTCAGGCACGCCGAATGGACAGGCAGGCGGCCCTATTGTGATTGCGGTTAAAGACTCGCAAACGGGTGCCACCACAAGCCATTCGATTAATTTGAACCTTGGTAATAATGCTCAAAAAAATATCACGAACATCATCAATGCCATTAACACCGCTTTTGGTTACACAAGTTCAAATAATAATTTCTTACTGCGTGCCACATCTGACGGGACATTGAACGGGGGCGTCAAATTGACCTCCGCCGGCGGTGACCAGATTACGGTTTCCTATCCCAATGATCTTTCCAATGTGCTGGGCATCCAATTTGGATCCATTTCGAAATATCTACAGGTGAGCACCTTGGATGCGTCTGTTTTAGCGCCGCCCGATATTCAAAACGCATTGGCTAACTTCCAGAACAATTTTGTTCTGACTGTCACGGATACGCAGTCCAATATCACAGCCAATCAGCAGGCGATTGATCAGGCAGGACGAAACCAAGCCAAGGTCACGATCCAAAACTAAGCGCGGGTTGGATTTTTTCCGTTGAAAAGTATTTAAATTAAATTTTTGCTATAAAATTTGAATTTTTAACTATTTTTAAAATAAAAAATTATTTTTATTAACTTAAAAATCAATAAACGATAAAAATTATTTATCATTATTCATCTAAATTTAAATTATATAATAATTAAATTTTTTATATTTTAAAAATCATAATGAATATCGATTTATACATAATTTTGGTATCAGGCTTCAGGATTTATTTTTAAAAAAATTTGTTTTATATGTGTGTTATTATGCGAATATTGTTAGTGATTCCGCTTAATCATCGTTTTTATGTGGTTTGATTGCTTTTTATTGTGCGTTTATAATGTATATCACCAATTTAATTTGAAAGCAATGTAATCAATAATAGTCCTGTTTTATAAGACATATTTAATGAGCTTAATCGGCGTGTTTTGTCATGGTGTTGCGTGAATGAGTTTGGAAAAACATTTTTTTAAAGAGAACAGACCAATGGCATTTAATCTTGAGCGGTTTGAATCCTATGCTTACAGCCACAATCTTGAAATGGGCATGCGCGAATTATTCGCGCTCCTTCAGGATCTTGATAATAATTACGGACATCTCGGGGCCAATTTCCGCGCTCAGCCCCTGCGGGCGGTCCATCAAGAAGAGATCGATCAGCATGTCTGGACAAGGACAGCGGCTGCGGCTTCGGCTCTGTTGGCCGACAGCGAGCTTTTTATCGCGCCGGAATGGCAATTGCGGATGATGACCTATCACCGCTGGTTGCAGACTTTGTTTGCGGCCAGCCCCTTTCAAAATGCCGATCATGTGATGCGTGCCCTCAATCAAGGGGAGGGCAAGGACGATCTCAGCAATCTTAAAATCCAGCAAAAGGATTTGCTGAAATTTTGCCTGCTCTACACGCCGGAATCGGAAGTGCCTTTGGATCTGGACGCGCTGTGGGAGCAAGATAAAAATCTGGCAGCGAGCCTGTGTCTGGTGTTGTTGTCGCCGCGTTTTCTTGGCTCTCCCTCAGCCCATGGCAAACGCGAACAAATCCTGCCATGGCTGGCCAGCCGTCTGGATCAAGTCGATGATATCGAAAAATTGCCGATTGGTGTTTTGCATGATCTTTACATGCATTGCAGTTATGCGGACCGTGCCTACAAGCATGACATCAAAAAACCCATCAATACGCTTGTGAGGCGCAAGCTGCGTGAACTGGGCTTGAAAGACAGAGCACTGCACGAAACAGCCGGATCGGTTTTCAATGAAACCGATAAGCCCGTGATGATGGTTGTGCATGAATGGTTTACAAGCTCCCATTCCATGTATCGCACCCATTCGCGCACGATCGAGGCCGCACGCGAGCTCTTCCATGTGATCGGCATGGGCTATGAACAATGATTGGATGAGACCACACGCAAAGTGTTTGACGAGGTCATTTCCATTGATAATACCACCCCGATCGTTGAGCAAATGAAACATATCCAGCGCGAGGCCCGCCGCAATAAAGTGGCGGTTTTATATATGCCGAGCGTTGGCATGTTTCCATTGACCATGTGGCAGGCTAATTTGCGTGTTGCGCCGCTGCAGCTCATGGGGACCGGACATCCCGCAACCTCCCATGCCCATGCGATGGATTATCTCGTGGTCGAGGAGGATTTCGTCGGGGAAGAAAAATGCTTCAGCGAACAAATGATCAAACTGCCGACCGATGGCATGCCCTATCGTCCATCCGCCTCTTCAACCCTTGTGAAGGCCTCGCGGCCGCCGGTTAAAAAGCCGGATAAAGTTGAAATTGCGGTATGCGCGACGACCATGAAATTAAACCCGCAATTTTTGAGCGCCTGTGCACGGATCGTTGATGGATGCAAAATCCCCGTGCATTTCCATTTCTTGGTGGGCCAAGCGCAAGGCTTGATCTATCCCAATGTCAAACGTGTCGTGCGGATGTTTTTGGGTGATTATGCAACCGTTTATCCGCATCAGGAATATAAATCCTATATGCAGACGATTGCCGATTGCGATCTGTTCATCAATCCGTTTCCCTTTGGCAATACAAACGGCATTATTGATTGCATCACCGCAGGTCTTGTCGGGATTTGCAAAACCGGTCCGGAAGTGCATGAGCATATTGACGAGGCTTTGTTCGGGCGGCTCGGCATGCCGGATTGGATGGTCGCAAAAACCGTTGATGACTATGTTGAAGCCGCTGTGCGTCTGATTAATTCTCACGAAGAGCGGTATAGTTTGCGGCAACTCATGTCTGGACCCAGCAAAGTGGAATTGTTTTTCAAAGGCCGTCCCGAGGTCATGGGACGTCTGATCATGGAGCGTTTGAAAGAAACGGTCAGCAATGCAAAGCAACCGGCTTTGGCGTGAGCTGTCAAAGGCTTTTTGAGTGCACTGCAAATAAAGCCAGCAAACCAACAATCAAAGAGCGGATCTTCGGGTCCGCTCTTTTTTTGATTTAATGCGGGCGTTTGGGAGGCGATTTTCCAAGCTTGCCCATAATACCGGCGATGCGGTCGAGTGAAATCTCGGCCTCGGCTGGCGCTGGTTCTTTGACGAGACGATCCTCAAGCCGCTTGACGGCGCGGGGTGTATGCGGTCTTTCTTTCAGAAATTTTTTAATTTTATCCATCACCAGATCTCAATCATCAAAAAAACGGGCACGATAAAAACCAGACTAGCATGGTCTTTCCTGATTTGTGCAAATATAAGGCCAGTTTGCGGGATGATCAGCGATCAGCTGGCCAATAGCGTCCCCCCGAACACGGAACGGGTACACCTGTTGTGCTGGGCAGGCTGAGCGGCAATCCCAACCGTGCGCGTTGCGCGAGATAGGCGAAACATTCGGCTTCCAGACTGTCGCCGCGCCACCCGACGCTTTCGACAGGGTCGACTGGCACCTGCACTATCTGGGCAAGGCCCTGCATAAAACTGTCATTGTGGCGCCCGCCACCGGCCACCAACCAGCGCTGCGGCTTTTGCGGCATATGCTCGAGTGCTTTGGCTGTGGCATGAATGGTGAATGCGGTCAGTGTGGCAAGACCATCCAGCGGCGTGAGCGTGATGTCATGGTGGATATGCGCATGGAAGGCATTGCGATCAAGCGATTTAGGGGGTGGCAGCATAAAGAAAGGATGTGCGAGCCAATGTTGCAAGACAGACTGATCAATGCGGCCTTGTTGTGCAAGCCGCCCGCCTTCATCATAAGGCAAATGGAAATGTCTGCGCGTCCAGTCATCGCACAGGGCAGAAGCAGGCCCCGTATCAAAAGCCAAGATCGTGGTTTCATCGAGATAGGTCACATTGCCGACGCCACCCCAGTTCAAAACCACCAAGGGTTTAGGCAGCGCGCTGGCCAAAGCCTGATGATAAAGAGGCACCAAGGGTGCGCCTTGCCCGCCTTGTGCCACATCATGGAGGCGAAACTGGTCAATCACCGCAATGCCAGTTTCTTGTGCCATTTGCGCACCCTTGCCGAGCTGCCGCGTAAAGCGCTTGGCGGGATTGTGATAGACGGTTTGCCCATGCAGGCCGACAAGATCAATGGTGTTTGGGTCGAGCGCGTGCTGGCGCAAAAAATCCATCAAAGCCTGACTAAAACAGGTGGTAACTTTACGGTCGAGATCATGCAATGGGTCATGCTGCGCGCGGGCGGGATCTTGCAAAAAATCAATCAGCTCTTGCCGCAAACTTTCGGGGTAGGGCGCTGTTGCCGCTGGCCCGAAGTCAATATGCGCATAGCCATCGGTCTCAAGCAGCGCAATATCAATCCCATCCATGGATGTTCCGCTGATCATGCCAATGATTGTTTTGATAGGGGAAGACCGCATAAAAAATCAAATCCTCACGTGATACGCAATAAGCCTTTCAAACAGTGATAGAATAGCAAGGTTGTTCGGGCAATTGTGAAAATGATCAGCGGGACAAGCACAGAATGCCTGATCTCTAGGCCCTTGTTTGTCTGTTACCAGTGGCCATGCTAGAAAAAGACCGAAGCGTTGATAAAATGGCAGGTGTGGTGATGAGCGTGACAAGTGTTGAACCGGAACTGACGTTTGAGATTGAAACCCATTTGAAACTCGGGGAAAGCCTTTATTGGGCCGCCGAGGAAAAAGCGCTGTATTTCGTCGATATCACCGCGCCTGCTCTCTTTCGTCTTGATACCGTGACACGTGATCTCAAGCGCTGGTCGATGCCGAGTGATATCGGTAGTTTCGGGATGGGACGGGATGGCCGTCTTGCCGTCGCCTTGCGGGATGGCGTTTATTGGTTTGATCCGAAAACCGAACAATTGGATTTGTTGGTGCGCCCCGAACCCGATCGCCCCATGAACCGTTTGAATGACGGCAAGGTTGGTCCTGACGGTTGCTTTTGGGTGGGCAGTATGGATGACCGGCCCGAGAAGGAAAAAACCGGCGCCCTGTATCGGATTGACATCGGGGGCCAGTGCACACGCATGCTGGATGGTTTGATTATTTCCAATGGTCTGGCATGGACGCCCGATGGCCGCACCATGTATCATGCGGATAGTCGCGGGCCTTTCGCGCAGGCCTTTGATTTTGATCCGCAGACCGGTGCTTTGTCGCGTCAGCGGATTTTGCGGGTTTTGCCCGAGGCCGAAGGACGGCCCGATGGGGCGGCGTGCGATGCCGAAGGGTTTTATTGGGTGGCGGGTGTCACAGCGGGTTGCATCAACCGGATTGCGCCGGATGGGCGGTTGGATCGGAAAATCAAATTACCACCCTCTATTCCGGCACCGACCATGCCTTGTTTCGGCGGAGCGGATATGAAAACGCTTTATGTCACATCTTTGGCGAAGACAGTGGATGGTGTGACGCATCCCGGACGGCTCTTTTCATTCCAAGTCGATGTCGCAGGGGCCAAGGTCGGCCGTTTCGGTGACCCCGTGACTGTTGCCTAAAGGTGCGGATGGGCCATGAGTGATCCCGATCCGCAACATCCATTTCACTTTGATTCAATTGCCTGCCCATGGGGCGGCCGGCTTTATCTGATGCCTTGTCCGGGGCGGCAAGGGATGGATGATCAAGGGCGGGTCTGGCAGCGCGATCTTCAGGCGGATCTCGATCAATTGGCCCATCATGGAATCGAGGCCGTGATCACATTGTTGCCGGAAGAGGAGATGCAGCACTATCAGGTGTTGGATTTACCGCAAGCCATAGCAAAGCGTGACTGGGTGTGGTGGCACTGGCCTGTCACCGATCGGGCAATAGCCGATGAGCACATATCCAAACAGATCCAAGCAACGGCCCCCAAATTGCGGGACATCCTGCAAAAGGGC
>Ga0209085_1001972_pt1 | contig 12064 bp, 24 predicted proteins | sample C_131016_EF_Meta_FD_187310 | JGI IMG/M metagenome (GOLD analysis project Ga0209085, IMG submission 187310) | Freshwater microbial communities from Lake Croche, Canada to study carbon cycling - C_131016_EF_MetaG (SPAdes) (version 2) | ecosystem: Environmental > Aquatic > Freshwater > Lake...
ATTTACCTACACCAGCTAACTGTAATTGAATAGCTGCATTTGTTACACCTGTACCATTAAAAGTAGCCTGTAAACCTGTTCCGCTATGTATATCTAATCTATTACTTTCTGGTATAGTTGTTCCTATACCTATACCATTACCACTTGTTGAAATTCCTACTGTTGTGCTGCTTCCGTTTGTTGTAACTTGTTGCAAAGTTCCAGTAGTTCCAGCACCAGAATCTGCTATCTGTATCCATGAGCTACCCGTATCTCGATAAATTCCAGTACTTGGTGAATCTGAATCTACAAATAACCTACCTGTAAAACTTGCCGCTGGTCTGTTTGCTAATGCAGCAGCATAAAGTGCTGGTGATGCTAATTGGTTTAATACATCCAATTTTACTTCTATGTTGCTTGCCATTTATTAAATATTTATATATCTTTTTCTGATAATAACGCAATTATTTCCTGTTGCACTAGTTCCAAAATTGACAAAGAATTTTTGATTTGTTATTTCTCCAGCATTACCGCTAATGCTAAAAGATTGATTAGTTTGTAATGGTACATTTTCAATATTTACTACTGATGTACCATAATTTATAAATGTAACAGTATTACAATCTGTTTCAACATATTGACTTACATCAACAGTATAAAAATCAGTTGCATATTTAACTACATCAATATTTATGTTTGTTGCCATTTTATAAAGTTTGTGGTAATTTAAATTTTACACCGCTTAAACTATATTTAACATTATAAGATGCTTGTTCACTTATAGGTATTATAGCTTCTGCTACTTGTTCTGCTGGTGATACTAACTTTGATTGATTTAATATAATAGGTGTATCAATACTTGCTGTAACAGGTTTATAATATTTTTTGTATAAATAAAATAAAGCATAAGCACCTAATGCATAATATATGTAATTACTTTTTTTCATATTAAATTGTTTGTATTTCATTTGAATAAACAAAACCAGCTAAACCATTTTGAAAAACATCACCAAATACTATTGAAATAGTTCCATCTGGGTTATTTTGTGTTACAGTCATGCCTAAATTAGCAGTATCATAAGTGTAAATCAATTCACCATTACGATTATAAACTTTAGTACCTACTTTACTATATACTTGTTGTGTTCCACTTGGTGCATCTGTTTGGTCAACATAAACAGTGCCTTTTAATTTTTTACCTTTATTTTTAAAAGAAGAAAAAAGAACTATTGCACCTATTAATAGAAAACCATATAAATATAATGATGTATTTTTTTTATCTATCATTTTGGTAAGTTTGAAACGTAATTATTTAATGTTGTTAATTCTGAACTGCTTAAACCATCCCAAAAAAATAAACCACCACCTGTTTTAAGAAATTCGTAAAAATCTATGTTATGCATGCTATTAAAGGCTGTAACCATCATATTTACATCACCTTGTGTTTTGCATTGTTTAAATGCATTTAAAATATAACTACTTGCATTAATACCAAAAAAATTAAAAGCACCATACACATTATGTGCTAATGTTTCTGCTGTTGTTTTACTTATAGTATATGTATAACCAGATCCACTTGGGTTATATACTGGTAATTTAATACCAGCCTGTTCTGCTGCTAATTGAGCAGCTGATTTAACTAAACCTAATTTTGTAAGTATAGGCTTAACTATTAAAAAATAGGTTAAACCAGCACCAGCTGCATAAGTTGCTACTTTTATAATAATATCCTTGTTAACTTTTGCCATATTATAACATTAATAACAATGAATTTAATTTAACATTACTCATTTTATTTAATGCATGTAAATGTTCCAATGTTACACCTTTATGCATTAAACTTTCAAGTATTTCAATAGCTTCTGAATATTCTACTTCACTTTTAGGTATTCCAGCAATAGCTGCTGGTTGTGGTGAATTACCAGAAATAAACCTACCAATAGCACCAATTAACATAGATTGAACTTCTGGATTCTTTAAAATACCAGCTAAACCATCTTCTTCTGGTTCTTCAATATCTAAATCATCTTCTGCCTCTATTGCTGAAATTCTACTAACTAACATTTTGTTTTGTTCTAATAATTGTTCTAATAAATATTCTGTTTTACTAGAATGATTATTTTGATTTTGTAGAACAGCACCTAAATGTTGTGGTTTGTTAAGTTGAAAAGTAATGTTAGTTGTTTCTGGCTTTTGACCTTTACGACTAACATTACTAAACACTTGTATCAAATATTCGTTTGCATTATCACCACAATTTTTTAAATCGTGTAATGCTCTATGTAATTTTTCTAAACCATCTTCTTTAGTACCAACAAATGAATATCTACAATAGCTTTCTGTTGGATTCATTCTAGCATATATTTTAAAATTTTCGCCATCTGAATTTTCGTAAAAATCCATTACTTGCTCTATGCTATAAAGTTCTGCCTTAAAGTTTGCCATTGTTATAAAATTTAAAAGTGGTAAAAAATACCTATTGAATAAGCTACGTTTGTAGTACTTAATGCACTAGGTAAACTAATAAATGATTTAGTCCAGCTTATCGTAATTCCATTAATATCTAATGGGTCATTTTGATAAGGGTCTGTTGCACTGTTTACAATGTTGTTAAATTCTAGAATTGGTATTCGATAAATTAACTGTAAATCACCTTCGTACAAAGTAATAAAACTTTTTTTCATATCAGCAGTAGTAACTGGTGTTGAACCTGTTAATGGTGTTGCTGAAATAGTACCAGCGGTGTAAAAAACGATTCGGTCAATTTTTGCATTTCGCAAATTTGGTAAATCGGGCAGATTAAACTGGGTTAAGGTCGAACCACTTGGTACATTTACCTCAACACTTTCAAAACGTGTTACTTTCATAATAATTTAATTTTAATGTTTAAAAAAGTGCTGGTGTTGACCTACACCAGCGAAAGTTTTTCACTCTATTTAAAGGTGAAATAAGAACATTCAAATTATTTTACAGAAGAACAGTTTTGCAACAATATACCTCTAAAAATTGCACATACATAAGTATTAGAATCTAAAGTTGTTGGAGCAGCTGGTAAATTCAAATTAATTTGATAGTTAGCAGCACCATTAATAACAATATTAGGTTCAACACTATATACAGTATCTTCACTAGCATCTACTTGGTTAATTGGAAAAACTGTTTGAGCAGTGATACCAACACCTTTTTGTGTTTGTGGAACAAAATAATGCTTCAAACAATCCCATGCTGGTAAAATTTGTTGGTTATTTGCAATAATAGAAATATTACCATTATATACGTTCATTAATTGAGCATAACCAGTAGTAAATACAGTTGGGTCTGGGTATTCATAGAAAGGAGCAATACCAGAAGATGCAGCACCAGAAACCAATAGTAAAGAAATTTCAGAAATTACAAATAAATCTTGAAGATTTAAAAGTTTTAGTCGAACGTTCGTATTTGAACTATTTTGGTTTACCAAAATTGGTAAATTGTAAGTTGCAGCAGTTGTAGTTAACAATGCTTCAGAACGTAAATATGATTGAGTAGCTACTGCATGACTAGTGTCATATCCTAATTGATTAACAAGTGCCTTGCTTTGTTCGTAAACCAATCTTGCCCCCATTTGTGAGTTTGCCATAATTATAATTTTTAAATTTTATTAATTGTTTTTAATTTTTTAACATTTTTCCATTTCTGCCATTGCTGCAATACCAGCTAAATAATTACCAGATGCAGTTGAATAACCTGCCATGTAATTACCTTGTGGTGTTTGGTAACCTGCAATTTTAGCTACTGGTTTGTTAGCATAAAAATCCATTGCTCCAATTCCAGCCAATGCTGGTAAAGCAGTCTGTGCTAATTTTAAACCACCTACTGCAATCATACCAGTTCCTAAGTTTTTACCTAAATCTGATTTAATAATTTTAGGTAAAATTAAACCCAATGCAATCGGTGCTGCTCCATCAATTAATGTTTTAGTTCCAGCAGCTGTTGTAGCTGGTAACATTTTATCAACAAATTTACCCAATGCTTGTGCCGCTACTGCTCCAGCAATAACTGTTACAGCTGACATAATACCACCTTTTACACCACTCATTGAGTGACGGCGGCGGCTAACCTTTCTTTTTGCGTGATGCTTTTTTCTGCGTGCCATTTTGTTTTTTTTTTAATTTTACTTTGCTAAATAATCAATATAATTTTTAGCGTTACTTAATGTGATAAATTTTTGGTCGATTAAATCAATAACAAAAAAGTATTTTGTATCAATTCCATCTGTAAACTTTTTCCTCTCAATGTAAAATCCATTGTAAAAAATGACTGGGTATTTCATTTGTTTTTGGTTTGGGGTTTATTAAATATAGTTAAGTCCATAGTATTTGATATGCGTAATATCCAGCTGTTCCTTTCACTAATCTATCTTTTTTATGCCTAATCTTATACAATCTTTTTCTTTCTTCTGCTACCTCTTTGCCGTAATACTTTAAATAATATGCAAAATCCATTGAACCATAAGAACCAATACTAACTAAAAAATAACCTTTATTATTGTAAACATCTATTTTTTTAGTCTTTTTTAAACTAGGTCTTACAATTACTTTTAATTGTTTCGCTCTGGTTCTAGTATGTGGTAGTATTACATACATTAAATATGCTTTTTTAATTCTCTTGTATGTGTTTTTAATTCACTTATAATTTTTTTAAATTCACTTATAAGCTGCTTTGCAATAATTTTTTCTTCTTTATTGTAACTTACCATTTTTCTTTTTAAAATATCTATCCTCAAATCATACATCGCAATATCTTTATTATTTTTTATTAATTTTTCAATTAATTCATGTTTAACAGTTCCAATGCTCATGTGTTTATGTTGTGCTTCGTCTAATCTATCAACTTCTTTTTTTACTTTGTGAATCTTGTTTAAAATTGTTTTTTCACTAGGTTTTTTTGCTGCTTTCTTTTTTAATGGTGAACGAAGAACTTTCTTTTTAATTACACCAACTTTTTTAACTACTTTCTTTTTTGCTGCTTTTTTAACTGTTACTACTTTTTTAGTAACTGTCTTTTTTCCTTTGACATGTGCAAATGCTTGTTTAAGACTGCAACCAGTCTTTTTCCTGTATTCTATTGCTTTTTTAAAGTTTTCTCTTGCTTTCTTTTGTGCTAAACTTTGCATTATTTTTTTATTTTAGTTATAGCAAAAATAGCTGCTCCAGCTAATGCTAATATTACATAAATATTAATACCAGCTTTTTTAACTGGTGTTCCTGTTGGTGTTATTTCTATTTCTGGTGGTGGTGTTAATGAATTTTTAATTTCAATCATATATTGTTGTTTAAAAGCATTTGCTTCATCTACAAAACCACCTCTTTTTAATTTATCTGCAATATCATCTAAAGTAATAGTTCTTTTAAACCATGTACTATATCCTATTAAATTTTTAAAACCTTTACTTTTTATATAACTAATTATGTTTAAGGCTTCATTTTCTACACTATCACCATCCAAAATAACCCATTGTAAAACATTAGTACCTGTAGGAGCTCCAATCTGTTGGTCTAATGCATCCCAACCTACCCAATCATTTGGGTTTGGTTTATTTGCAAATAAATTAGCTAATAATTTTATATGTGCTATTGCAAAATTAATATCTGCTATTGGATTTAAACCACCACTTGCTGCTACTAATGCAGCAGCTTCTGCATCTTTTATAGCAGCTTGTTTTGTTTGTTCATCCCAATTTAAACCTATAAATGCCATTATATTATTTTTTTAATTTTGTTATAGCAAAAATAGCTGCTCCAACTAATGCTAAAGTAATAAATATGTTTATACCAGCTTTAGAACCTGTTGGTAAATTACCTCCAGATGGTATTGGTGGTTTTGCATAATAAGTAGCTTTTATTGCTGCTGCTTCTTGTGGAAAACCTCCCCTTCTTAATTTATCTGCTATATCATCTATTGTAATAGTTCTTTTAAACCATGTACTATAACCTATTAAATTATTAAGACCTTTAGATTTAATATAACTAACTATGTTTAAGGCTTCATTTTCTACACTATCACCATCTAAAATTACCCATTGTAATACATTTGTTCCAGTAGGTGCTCCAATCTGTTGGTCTAATGCATCCCAACCTACCCAATCCCGTGGATTTGGTTTATTAGCAAATAAATTAGCTAATGTTTTAATTACATCAGCAATTAGTTTACTATTATCTTGTTGACCATCATCTGTGCTTTCACCAATTCCAGAAAGTGCTACTAGTGCCATATTAATATTTTTATCTTTATAAATTGAAGGTTGTTTCTTTTGATTGAAATTAGGTAGAACTGCATCACACCAAATTTCATTGTTTTTATTTGGATTTATAACACAAAAAACGTGTTCTAAATTGTTTGAAAAATCATTATAACCTGCAAAACGAAATGACAATTTACAATCAATTAAACCCTTTCTTCTTAAACTGTCTAAAATTCCATTACTAAATAAACTGTATGTTTTACAGTCTGCTGGTACTCCGCTAACAATAGAACTAGGTGAACGCAAAGTTTGCATATCATCAGATTCTATTTTGTATGGTACATTTTGTTTTAAAAATGACCATACATTATAACAAGTACTTTCTAAATTATTACCTAAAAAAAACGTGGAAATTTTATCGTACTGGCTTTTATATTGTTCATGTGTGTTTAAAATGCCTGTAATAATATCTCCTACGTTTTGATTTTGCATGATAACCCTTTGGTTATTCATGAAGGGGGGTAATTTTTGTAATAATATGTTTTTATTTACCATTATACGTTTATATTAAAATGGTAAGGTACAGGTATTCCGTCAACAGTAGCATATCCAGAAATATCAAAGTTTTCTGCTTTGTTATAAAAAAAATCTGCTACTGTATTCAAAAGGCTGTTTGTATTTGTTTGAATATTTAAAGGAACTATTATAGAACTACCAGCATCTATGCTGTAAATTCCATTTATTGAAAGAATACCTATCTTATTTTTTTTGCTATCTAAAATGTAACCATCTAAACTGGTAACCCTCGCTGTTAATTGTGTTGGGTTACTTACAACCAGATCTACTTTAATGTTAGGATTCAATAAACCACCATCAAATTTTACATTTCCAACCTCAATCTTCACATTTTGCAATAAAACGTATTTTTTCCATGCCCACCATGCCGCAAAACCAAAAATTGCTACTGTTAACATGATTTTACCTTTCATTGAGTCAAATTTAAATCAAAATTATGAATTTAATGTTAAATTTTTGTTAAACAGGGTGTATTGGTTTAAATCTTTGGTTTAAAAGGGATATCTTGCGGCATACCTATGGGATGACGCAAGGATACCTAAATATACCCTATTTAGTTTTTATACTAACCCACATTTTAACCCACTTTACATAGTTCTTATTTCACCTTTAAGAATAACCTTTAAGTATAGACATAAAAAAACCAGCATTTTAGCTGGTCTTTTAGTTTAATCGAGTAATTGAGTAATCGAGTAAGTATTTTTTATAGTTTTAAATAATCTTTATCTGCTCAACAAAGGCTTTAGTTTTTTTATTATATACATTTATTGCTTTTGCTCCTATAGTGGCTGCAAAGGCTTTAAAATTGTCTAAATGCCTAATATTGTGATACTTTGTTGGTCGGCGGTTTATTTCTTCTGAAAAAAATAAAATGCAAGTGTAGTAATTCATAAAAGTTTATTATCTTTGAAATGAAAGAAGAACCTTCTCTTAATAAAGGGGTTTATTAGAAAGGAGCAGCAATTTATTGCTGCTTTTTTTATTGTTTATAAGTTTTATCATAGTAATTAAATGCTAATGGTATTTCATCATTTATTGTATCTTTTGCTCCTTGTAAATAAGCTTCAATTATTTGATATTTTTGTACATTTTTTGCTAGATTATAAACATTCTGTAAATCTTCATGTTTAATAATATATGTAGGTTGTGGCATTTCTGTATTAACTAAATTAATTACAAAAAATTTAAGTGCTAAATCATTGTTTTCGTTTGTCATTTTTTTAAATTGTTTTTGTTTTTATTAGAAAATTTATATATTCTAATGCATCTGATAACTGCATTCTTTGACCTTCTAAATGTTCCAATGTAAATCTATCTTCATCAGCTTCAGCATACATTCTTTTTTCTACATGACGTAAATTTTCTAAAAAATAAATTTTCAATTCTAATAATTCTTGCATTTTGTTTAGTTTTTAATTTTGTATAAATCTGATTCTTTATAAATCCAATTTTTTTCAATCCATTCTTTAATAATTCCTTTACTGGCTGAAATACCTTTACCTGTTAATTCCTGTAAATCATTTACCAGCTGCTTATAACTTTTAGGTGAATACAAAGACCTATGCAATAAATCCTTTTCAGATAGTTCTGTTTTCTTTTGTTTTGGTTCTTTTGTTTCTTTGCCATAAATAGAAACTTGTTGCCATTCACCAGCTACATTAATTAAAGTAATTGGTTCAAAATCATCTGAACTTCTTAAAAATCTACTACTCATTGTAAAAGTTTGTTTTTCTTTATCCTTTACAATCTCAATAGTGCTTTGTGCATATCTATCTGTATTGCTACCTAAATGCCCTAAAGTTGTACCAGCTTGTCCTTTGCCTTGATGCAAAACACCAATGATGCAGCAATTATAAACTTTCGTTAATCTCTTAAACCAATTTATTAATTTTCTGCTTTCTATTGGATCGTTATAATCGAAAATACAATCCAGTAATCCATCCAAAATAACAATAGGAGCTCCAGACATGGCTAAATAATATTCAACCATTGCCAAAATAGCTTTTGGTTCATCTTCTCTAACTGTATATAAACTACACCAATCTGGTATATTATGCATCCCCGAAAACTTTTTTATTCTATCTACTTGTCGGTAAAAATCATAATCAGAACTTTCTGTATCAAAATAGGCTATTTTCCGCCTGTCTGCTGGTAGATGCAACTTCATACCAAATAAATCAGATGCAGTAAATACTGTACTTATTAATGCTGACAATATAGTTGACTTACCTGTTTTTGGTAAACCCGTAATGACTTGAAAATTTTGCGTCGTTGCTATGGTATGCTTACCAATAGTCCATAAAATTTGGTCTTTACTTGGTAAATATTCGGGTTTATACTTTCTATCTTGTAGTAATGTTTCAATGGGGTTTATTATAGTTTCTTCCATTATACATGGTTTTCAAGGATAGCACAAAGTATAAAAGCAATTATTAATACTATAATAGCTTCTAAAGTTTCTTTTTTCATCTTTTAAAATTTAAGTTTTTTAAAGTATCTGGTTAGCATTCCTCGCAAACGATATGTTTTATAAGCTGGTTGTAACCAGTATATAAGTCTATACCGCCAAAATCTAAATTTCATAAACATTTAGATAATTGCAAAATTTCATCTTTAATAGAAGCAATAGAATCTTCCATAAAAATTTTAATTTCACCAGATAAAGAAAAAGGAAAATCAATTTGTGTTAAAGCATTGAATACACCATTTGAGCCGTAAAAGAATAGGTTAACATTGTTGAAAGGATAACAGGAGAGTACCTGTTCTAACTTGTTGATTTTGTCTTGCATTTCCTTCATGGTTGCAATAACTTGTGCTTTCTGTGTCATAATAAAAGGGTTTAGGATATAAATGTAATAACATTTTTGATATTACCAAATTTATTTTTTTATTTATGCACAAAAAAACCTACTAACAAATGTTAGTAGGCTGAACCATCTAAATACACAAACTATTTCACAAAAAGAGCAGCTTCTGCTGTTCTTCTAGCTGTTAAACCATTCATAATGGTTAATCTGCCATTAATTGTAGCTTTATTCCAGTATTGAAATTGATTTGCAACTGTTGCTTTATCAGTTCCAGCATTGAGTAACCTCAATAAAGTACTAGACTTTAAAGCACCTATACCTAAATTGTATGTAAAGCTGGTTAAACTGTCTAATTGATTTTGATTTATAGGAACTTTAACCACTTTTTTAATATCTGCTATAACAGAACCCATTTCTTTGCGTAAATACTCAATGGCTTTATCTTCTGTAATAATATCACCTTGTTTAACTGGTCTTTTTAAATCATAGTTATATATAGTACCATATCCAATAGTCCATGTTCCTGTACCATCATCATAAGCATTTAAGTATTTACCCTCAAAATGCTTTATAAGGCTTTCTGCTGCTGTTGCTGTCATAGTTCCTAATGTTAATATTAATGCTATTGCACCAACAATTAAAAATGTTTTAGTCTGCTGGTTCATCTTTCACTATTGATTTAAACCAATACTAGCATCTTTTGCATGAAATAAACCTATACCCGAAATTATAGCACTAATACCAGTTACAGTATCACCTTTTACAATTTGAGCAATACCTGTAATAATTGCACCAAAACCAAATAAGGATGTTTTCCAATTTTTTAACATATTAATTTTTTGATTTAATAATATAATATCGAATAGCAAATACACCAGATAGTATTGCAACTAATGCAGCAGTAATACTTACATATTGTTGAATAACATTTAAACTTATAAAAGCAGTAGAACCACTAATTAATAATAAAGTATCACCGCTTTTATTCTCCATCTGGTTTAATTTCTTTAATAGCATTTGCAACTAGATTAAATGCTTGTGCTGCTGTAAATGATGCATCCATATTAGGAAATATACCTCCTTTAATGGCTGCATCTAATACTTCTTTTAGTACTTGTAAGGCTTGTTCGTTTTTCATTTGTTTGTGTATTTAAAGGTTAAAAAAGAACTTTATATTGTTGTTGTATAATTACCAGTTATAGTTAAATTTAGTTGTGTTGCTGCCCAATTATAAGCTGCGTCATTAGTAGTCCAGTCTGTTGTATAATCTGGTAAACCCATTACAAGGTTACCTTGTGTTAATTGTAATAAAGATGAATCTAATAATTGATAGTAAAATGTTGCACTATCTTTTAAATTATCATTGATACAGATTAGACTAAAAATTGTTGCTGTATCAGTTTTTCCATTGTACCAAATAGTTATAGGTGATATAGTTTTCATAAATTATTTTTTATGTTGATGATGTAGATGCTAATAAATAATATTGTACACCGTTAATTAATATCGATACTTTAGTTGTTACTGTATTTAAAACTGATGCTGATACTGAATTTCCAATTTGTATAGGTACACTAAAAATAGCATTTGTTGTACTCATTGCGAATCTTGTAGTTCCACCTATTGAAAAATCAATACCAGTTGAATATGAATTTGAAAATCTTATATTACTAGCTTGTATAAAAATACCCATATCTGCATTTGTACCATTACCACAAGCAAATGCTTGTCCATTGTCAGACCTTCCTATGAATATTGCATTTGTAGTTAAATTGCTTGTAAATAAACTAGTGCCATTTACTATTAATTTTTGCCCTGTATCTGTTGCAGGATTACCCACTAATAAATTACGAGCTGCTGTTATTCGTACTGCTTCTTGAGTATTAGTACCATTATAAATACCAAAAATAATAGGAGATGCCGTTGTATTACTATTAAAAAAACAAAAATCACCGCTCACTGAACTTTGTATAAAATTATTTGCTGCTGTTGATATGCCTATACCACAACTTAAAATACCACCAGTACCAGCATCTCTTAACCTTAAACTTGGTGCATTAGCACCTATTGCTACAAAATGATTATCACTTGTTGAACTATTAACTACTAATAAACCGCTACTAGTTACAACTGTACCAAAAAAACTTTGTCCTGTATTTTTTATTGTTAATCTTGGTAATGTATTTAAAACATCAGTAATAACAAAATCATTAGCTGCTGCATTATAATTGTTTTGTAAAGTCCATTTACCTACACCAGCTAACTGTAATTGAATAGCTGCATTTGTTACACCTGTACCATTAAAAGTAGCCTGTAAACCTGTTCCGCTATGTATATCTAATCTATTACTTGCTGGTATAGTTGTTCCTATACCTATACCATTACCACTTGTTGAAATTCCTACTGTTGTGCTGCTTCCGTTTGTTGTAACTTGTTGCAAAGTTCCAGTAGTTCCAGCACCAGAATCTGCTATCTGTAT
>Ga0209085_1001973_pt1 | contig 12062 bp, 13 predicted proteins | sample C_131016_EF_Meta_FD_187310 | JGI IMG/M metagenome (GOLD analysis project Ga0209085, IMG submission 187310) | Freshwater microbial communities from Lake Croche, Canada to study carbon cycling - C_131016_EF_MetaG (SPAdes) (version 2) | ecosystem: Environmental > Aquatic > Freshwater > Lake...
TAAAACTTCGCCAGCAATTATCAATCATATTTTCAATTATTACAGTATTAGCTGTTACTTCATCAATCTCAGTCCAGGCAATTAATAAAGCAGATCAGATTGCACAAGATCTAATTACTCAACAAGAGGATCAAGCGGCAACTCAAGAAGATCTTGGTAGCACCACTGGTCTTTGGGTAACTGGTGATTCGGTGATTTTAGGTATTAGAAGCAAGTTGGAGAGCAAAGAGCACATCTCATTAATTAATGCTCGCGTAGGCCGGCAAGCACCTGAGTTATTAGCGGTTATGCGAGTAGATCAAAGCTCAGTTCCATCATCTCCAGTTGTATTTAATCTTGGTAATAACAACGCACTTACCGAACAAACAGTGGTTGATATCTTTGAAGTAGTAAAAAATCAACCTCAAGTTATCGTAGTTAATACTGCAGTTCCTCGGCCATGGAAAGATGCAAACAATGCAATTATTTCCAAGGTGGCATCACGTTATCCAAATGTCAGATTAGTTGATTGGGATCGAGTATCAAAAGATCGGCCAGAACTTTTTGCACCAGATGGTGTTCACTTAAGTCCGGCTGGCTCTGATGTTTATGTTGATTTAGTTTTAACAGTTTTAGTTAAAAATTAATTATTAGAAATAAAATAGCCCCCAATCTCTTGGGGGCTATTTAAATTACTTTACTTTTTTTATGACCAACTGCCTGGTAGTCCGTGAACTTTTCCAGCAACTACTTCACCATCTGAGTAAACAGTTGAAACCTTCACCTGTACCCAGCCAGTTTCGTCATTCTTAGTAATCTGTTGCTTAAATTGTGTTGCTGGGACAGTTGCTACCAATTTCCAATCGCCAACGCCATTGGTGCGAAGCTCAACGTTGTAACCGGTGATTCCTTGTGTTGCAGTAGGTGCCTTCCAGTTAACAGTTGCACCGCTTGCGTTATAGAGCGAAACAATTCCTACTGGTGCTTCATGAGCTGCAAGTGGTGCTGAACTTGGTGCAGCACTTGGCGCAGCTGAGGTTGAAGCGCTCTCAGATGCAGCAGGTGTTGGGGTAACTGTTGCAGTATCTGAGGATGAGTTCTTAGAGATCACAACTACAGCAAGAATTAAAATACCAACTACAACTGCAGTGATAATTCCCCTTGATGAGCTTGAGTTGCTGCCACTTGATTTTGAAGAGTATGAACTACCTGAAGATTTTGGGGTAGTTGAAATTGTTGAAACAGATGAGCGAGATGAACCGCTTACTGGTACAGCTGGAATTGAATAGCGAGATGATGACTTTGAAGAACGCTTTGCACTCTTCTTAGTACTGCGCTTGGCAGTTGATTTTTTAGCGGTCGAACGCTTTGCAGCTTTTTTAACACTGCGCTTTGCGCTAGAGCGTTTAGCTGTCGAACGCTTAGCTGCTTTCTTCTTTGCGGCCACTTAGAACTCCTTATTGTTCAGCACTAGTTATTTTTACTAGTGAGTTGGGTTTTCCAGGGAAGGATGGCTAAAGGATACCTCACCGAACTTCTTATTTACGCTAATGATTAGAGATGATCACGTAAAAAAGGTGCAATTGCCCGTAATGCGATACCACGATGGCTAATCTCATCCTTCACCCCTGGTGAAAGCTCGGCCAAAGTTTGATCAAAATCATCTGGTGAAAATATCGGGTCATAGCCAAAACCAGCATCACCTTGGGGGCTTGAAATTATTTCACCTGTTAATACCCCAAGCTCCTCCTTTTCAATAACTGTTCCATCTGGATTTGGTTTATAAAATGCGACCACCGCTTTAAATTGCGCCCCTCTTTTTGGCTCCGGCACATCCGTTAATAGTTCAAGCACCTTTCTTATATTGGCAAGATCGCGCTCTTTGGAATTATTGCCGGCATATCCACTAAAGCGGGCTGAATAAACTCCAGGCTGTCCATTTAAGGCATCAATAAATAAGCCACTGTCATCGGCTAAAGCTGGCAGATTAGTAAATTGCGAGATCGCCTTGGCTTTAAGTCTGGCATTCTCACTTAAAGTTACACCCGTTTCTTCAACCGCTGGCATATCCGGGTAATCACTTAACCCTAAAACTTTAATATCACTGGCAAATTGATTAAGCAGGCGATCAAACTCTGCAATCTTTCCTAAATTCTTAGTGGCAAGTACTAATTGGCGCATATTAAAATTGTTTTAACGAAAATTACTTAGCTAAGGCTGCTGCTTGCAACTTGGTCAGTTGGGCACACCCGGCTGCTCCTAAATCTAAAAGTTGATTTAAAAGTGCGCGATCAAAAGGTTCACCCTCTGCCGTTCCCTGCACCTCAATAAAATTACCATCACCGGTGCAGACAATATTCATATCAGTGCCAGCTGTTACATCCTCTTCATAACAAAGATCAAGAAGGGCTTTGCCATTAATAATTCCAACTGAGACGGCCGCTACTGATTGCTTAAGCGGATTAGCACCTGTTGCAATATGTCCTTTTTCCTTCGCCCATGAGATTGCATCTTGCAGGGCAACATATGCACCAGTAATTGCTGCAGTTCTAGTGCCACCATCTGCCTGCAAAACATCACAATCAATCACAATTGTGTTCTCTCCTAAGGCTTTCATATCAACCACACCGCGGAGAGATCTACCAACTAATCTTGAGATCTCCTGTGTTCGCCCGCCCAACTTTCCTTTAACACTTTCGCGATCACTTCTTGTATGTGTTGCTCTTGGCAACATTGCATACTCACTTGTTACCCAACCCTCACCCTTGCCAACTAACCAACGCGGAACTCCTGGGGTAAAAGAGGCAACACATAAAACTCTGGTGTTACCAAACTCAACTAAGACTGAGCCTTCAGCGTTATTTAACCAATTACGGGTGAATTTAACTGTCCGCAGTTGATCATTGCCTCTGCCATCTACTCTGCTCATATCTCTCCTTTAAATCTTTGTGGTAACTTTTAAAACCTCAGGGCCTAAGAACCTGCGGGCTAAGGTGGCAAACTTATCGGCATCTGCGGTGGCGACAAACCGGTGGGTTACAAGAGCACCTGGGGTATTTAGAAGATCAGCTTCTACTAAGTTGCGATATAGATCCTTTGCCGTCTCCTCTGCGCTTGAAACGAGAGTGACATCATTTCCCATTACATAGGAGATCACACCAGTTAAAAGTGGGTAGTGAGTGCAACCTAAAACCAAGGTATCAATATCTGCTTTTTTCATCTCTGCTAAGTAATCCTGGGCTATCTTGGTGATCTCATCCCCGCTGGTCTTGCCGGCTTCAACATACTCAACAAATAATGGACAAGCTTTGGCGGTAATTTTTAATTGGGGGGCGGCGGCAAATGCATCAAGGTATGCCTTTGATTCAATAGTTGCAGCAGTTCCAATTACACCGACCTTGCCACTTCTAGTTGCGGCCACCGCTCTTCTAACAGCAGGTTGGATTACTTCGATAACTGGGATCTGATAGCGCTCGCGAGCATCTCTTAACATCGCCGCACTTGCAGTATTACAAGCAATCACAATTGCTTTAACGCCAGCTGCAACTAATTGATCCATAATCTCAAGGGCATAGGTGCGAACCTGGGCTAAAGATTTTGGTCCATAAGGACCTCGGGCGGTATCGCCGATATAGAGAATTGATTCCCCCGGCAGCTGATCGATAATTGCCCGAGCAACTGTTAAGCCACCAACGCCGGAGTCAAAGATGCCAATTGGGGCGCTCTTCTTATCTATTGGATTAGTAGCCATTTGTGTAAGTGTAAATGGCGAGCGCTGATATCACCCGACCCGGCCAATCCAGCGGAAAATGTCCGATTTACCCCTTTTTAAGGGAAAAATACTTAAGAATTAATGAGAAAAGAGCGTGGATGCAATTGTCTGACTGGCCGGTAACAGCCACTATATAGCCAGGCGGTTAATCGTAGTTTGCATATGAAATTACGAATGATCGCTGGCTTGTATCCAAAAGGGTATGAGCAACCTAAATGCCTATGGAGGCTTATTTAGATGGGTATATCACTAACAGACGGCCAGTTCGGCATTCTATACAACATCTTTTCATTTGGACTTGTATCGATGCTTGCTTGCACCGTGTATACATTAGTTTCACAATCACGAGTACTACCTAAGTACCGTGGTGCATTAGTAATGTCATCAATGGTTACATTCATTGCTGGTTACCACTACATGCGAATTTTCAACTCATTTGATTCATCATTTGAGGCAGGAACATTAAAGACAGGCACCGGAATGGGTGCATTCAACGAGGCTTACCGCTACGTTGACTGGATTTTAACTGTACCTCTACTACTGGTAGAAGTAATTGCAGTTCTAGGTCTTGCTAAGGCAGCTTCATCTTCATTGATCAGCCGCTTAGTACCAGCATCTGCTGCGATGATCGCACTTGGTTACCCAGGTGAGATTTCAACAGTTAACAACACCAAGGTTATCTTCGGTGTGCTTTCAACAATTCCTTTCCTATACATTCTTTACGTATTATTCGTTGAGCTTTCAAAGTCTCTTGATCGTCAACCAGCAGGCGTTGCAGCAACCGTAGGTCGCTTACGTCTTCTATTGATCGCTACATGGGGCGTTTACCCAATTTCATACCTACTACCAATCCTTGATTCAGCTAACGCTGCATCACCAGGTGCATTTGTTAACCGTCAAATCGGTTACACAATTGCAGATGTATTGGCAAAGTGCGTATTTGGTCTAACAATCCTAAAGATTGCAAAGATGAAATCCGTAGCAGAGGGCATGAAGGATTCAGATTAATTATCTGATCTAATTAGAAATGGGGCCAAGAGATTGGCCCCATTTTTTATGCCTAAATACCTAACTTATAAGTGGTTAATTAAACTCTCTTGAATGCCGCCCAGCCAGAAGTAAACGGCAAAGAGTGGCTTTTGGGTATCACTTTCTTTCATTAACTCATACATTTCATAAGCATCCTGCTTAACATCTAATCGGACCGCTAAGGCAAGACGCAGATCATTAATTGCAATTAACCATTGGGTGGGGTCAGTAACTGCAATATCAGCCTTTGGTAGCTCATGATCTACTGGGAAAACTAACTGCTCCCGCAAATACATTAAGTGCTTTTGCTTCACCGTTCTAAGTGAGCTTTCCGTATATTTACGAAACTCTGCCGCACTCTCAGGATCTGCATAAGCATTTGGCAATAATCTGCGAAGAACTGGATCCTCTGGCTGCTCGATTGCAGATTCAAGATTTCCAATTGATGCTGCCATTAATTGCGCAAATGGATCATCTGATTGATAGTGGTGGGTGAAGTTTCGCTCCCCTAATAACTCAAGTAATTGTTCAACCAAATTAATTAAAATATGTAATTCATCATTTGATAATGCAACTGTTAAATCACCTGCTTTAGAAGATCCCTTAAACTCGCCCATGATCATCCCTTTGCAATGTTGCCCAAAGACCATGTTCATGAAGTTGCTGGACTGCTCGCTCCATCTCTTCCCTAGTTCCAGATGCCACCACCGCTTTGCCTTCGGTATGTACCTGCATCATTAACTTATGTGCTTTTTCTTGTGAGAAGTTAAATAATTTTATAAATACATAGGTTACATAATTCATTAAATTAACTGGATCATCCCAAACAATAGTTACCCAAAGATTGTCAAAGAACTTACTTAGATCTAGCTCTTCATCTAATTGGGTCTGAGAACTCATGGGCAAATTATCTAACTAAAATGGTTATCTCATCACTAACGCCGGCGGTATTTTTTTCACCAGCGGCAATTACTACCTGATAACCAGCTAACCCAGTTGCAGTAGGTGCAATATTGAAGGTAAAGCCACCAGATGTATCGGTTACGAACTCTCCTAGTGATTTTCCATTTTGTTTAACAGTTAACTTAATTCCGCCAACCTTAGGTAGCACTTGGCCGGTGACAGCATAAGTGGTTGCTACTTTAACTGAGGCAGGAAGTGAGAGTGAAACACTTGGTACAACTGAAATAACTTTTTCACCAGTCTTACCCTCTAATCTCTCCCAACTACCCTCTGAAACTAATCGAACCTGACTTTTCTGCGCAATTATTACTGGCACAGCAATTACGCCAGTTACATCGGTAACACCTGCAGCTAAGGTGCGCCAGGTGTTATCGGTGCTATTTTTTATTTCAAATCTAACATTTAGCGATGGGATTGGGGTTTTATCTGGCAATTTAAATGTGCCGGTTAGGTTAAATGCTGAGCCATAGCCAATCTGCTCTAAGTCGGTAGTGATTGTTCCTAATACTTGATCTGGGGCAATTGATTTTGCAATATCTCTGATGGTCGTAATTGCGGCAGCATTTTCCATCCCAAAGGTCCAGACCGCAATCCCGCCTAATCGATACTTACCAACAAGATTTGTGCGAGCAGTGTAACTGCGTTCATCTGGATACCAAACTGTTCTACTGGCAGTGCAAAAACTAGCTGAGTTAGTTGGATCAACATATGTTTTTTTGTAAGTAAATGTTGATTCGGCGTTAAGGTCACTATAAGTTGGAGTTGCGTTGTTGCTAGTTGCAAGTGCTAATGCCTCCCGCATAATTACTGCAGCCTTTGCTCCAACAACTACTGAGGTGGCAAAATCCTTGGGACAAACACCATCTACCTTTGTAATCCAATCTCGGCCATAACCTGGAATTCCTAAGTAAACCTTTGATGCAGGCATTTGAGTAACTGCATACTTAACGGCGTCCTCACTCCACGGCAGTGGCCCAATTGGCCCAGGAGATGTTGTTGAAAAGTCATATGCCATGATCCGAAGCCGATCAATTAGTGGACCAATCTCCGCCCAGGAGTAAACCGAATTACCTGCTCGCTTTGTCTCTGGTGCAAAATCAGGCGGAGTTGTAACAGATAAAAGTTTTCCTTGATCATGCAGTGCGGTGGATAACTCTTTAATAAAAGCAATCCAATTTGGTTTTAAAGTTACCCAAGAAGATCTGCCATCTTGGGTATAAAAGGTTTCAAAATCAAGATCAATTCCATCATAATTATATTTGATTACTAATGATTTAATTGTTTGAACAATATTAGTTCGAGAGTTTGGGTTTGCAAGTAAGTTAGCTAATACAAGTTTAGGATTATCATCTGTAATGGTTGGTAAAAGTAATAGACCATTCGCCTTAAGACGAGCAATTACCTGTTCAATTGGGGTGGTGTATTTTCCAATTGCATACTTATCTTTAATAGTAGTTTCGCCAGTTAACCCATACCAAAATGGCGAGATATCTCTAATTAAATCTAGATTGCCTTCTACAGTTGGCAGATTTCTTGCTAGAGAGTAATCCGGTAGCCAGCCTGAGAGAATTTTTCGTGGTGGGTTATCCGCGTTGGCGGGGGTTAATGAGGAGAGTAAAAGTATGAAAGAGGTTGCAACAATAAGTAATTTGTGCGATCTCATATATTTTAGGGTATCGGTTTTAACTGAGAAATTACTTTAAGCGAGCGTGTATCTCTTTACATGTTGGACAGATTGGAAACTTTTGTGGATCACGATTGGGAATCCACTTCTTGCCACATAATGCTCTAACAGATTTGCCGGTAACAGCAGATTCGGTGATCTTATTTTTATCTACATAATGAGAAAACCGCTCATGATCACCCTCATCGGTTGGGGCGAGCAGCTCTTTTTCAAGCAGGCCGCCTTTACTTGATTTACCGCGTAAATCATCGAGAAAACCCATGGGCAAATCTTAATCTAAATTTATCGCCTACCATTTACCAATGAGCGCACCTCTTAAAGATCTTCTTCGCACCTCAGATCTTTCTAAAGCAGATATTGAATTACTGCTTGATACTGCAGCTAAGTTTGCAAAAAAACCACTCAGCGCAAAGAAAGCATTAGCTAAGCGAAGCGTTGCTATTTATATGACTAAGTCCTCAACTAGAACCAGATTAGCCTCAGAAACTGCCGTGGCCCACCTTGGTGGCACACCAATCTTCTTAAGAGGTGATGATCTGCAAATTGGTCGGGGTGAAACTATCTCAGATACTGCCAAAATTATCTCTGGCTTTTGCAGTGCTTTAATTGTTCGCACCTTTGCCCAAAGTGATGTTGATGAGTTAGGAAAGTATGCAAGCATCCCAGTAATTAATGCTTTAACTGATGATGATCATCCAACTCAATTACTTGCTGATTGGCTAACCATCAGAGAAAACTTTGGAAAAGATATTAAGAATCGAAAATTTGTATATGTTGGCGATGGAAATAATGTGGCAACTGCTTGGTTAATCATGGGTGCAACAATGGGAGCACATGTTGTAGTTGCAACTCCTGGTGGTAAGTGGGCACCTAAATCTTCAGTAGTAGATCAGGCAAATAAAATTGCAAAACAATCGGGGGCTGTGATTGAAGTGGTTACCGATCCAAAAGATGCTGTAACTGGTGCAAGTGTGGTTTACACCGATGTTTGGATGTCAATGGGTGATTCGGAATCAGATCGAGCTGAAAAGATGGCAGCCCTTAACCCATTTGCAGTTACAAATGATTTAATGAAGTTAACTGCAAAAGATTCAATCTTTATGCATTGCCTACCAGCCCACCGTGGTGAAGAGGTGGCCTCCGATGTTATTGATGGCAAAAAATCTGTCGTCTGGCGACAAGCCTTTCACCGTCGCACCACTATTCAGGCCCTGCTTTATCACCTAACTAAAGGTGATTTAACGGGTAATAAATAAAGGCAAAGTTCGGTAAAGTAGGCAAATGCGAGTTTGTGTCCCAAAGGAAATTAAATCTGGCGAGAAGCGAGTTGCGCTAGTCCCAGATATTATTTCAAAGTTAACTAAAGCAGGTCTTGAAGTTGTAATTGAATCTGGCGCAGGAATTGCTGCTGAATACTCTGATAAGCAATTTACCGATGCAGGGGCTCAGATTAAATCTGGGGATGTATTAGCAAATAGTGATGTTGTGCTTTCAGTTCAGCCCTTAACTCCTACCCAAATGAAAAGCCTTAAAAAGGGTGCAATTACAATCTCATTTTTATCTCCTATGACCGGCGCTGATTCAATTGATGCAGCTGTATCTGCCGGGGTTACCGCACTCTCACTTGAGATGGTGCCACGAATTTCACGCGCTCAATCAATGGACGCACTCACCTCACAAGCATTATGTGCTGGCTATAAAGCATCCTTAGTTGCAGCTGAGTTATCACCAAAGTTTTTCCCACTATTAATGACTGCAGCCGGAACTGTTACACCAGCAAAGGTTGTGGTCTTAGGCGCTGGTGTTGCAGGATTGCAAGCAATTGCAACTGCAAAAAGATTAGGCGCAGTTGTTTCCGCTTACGATGTTCGTCCAGCCTCTGCTGATGAGGTTAAATCAATGGGTGCAAAATTTATTACCTTAGAGCTTGAAGCATTAGAGGGTGCTGGTGGTTATGCCAGAGAGATGACTGAAGAGCGTGCGGCAAAACAACGTGAACTACTTACGCCATATATTGCTTCCGCTGATGTTTTAATTACTACCGCCGCTGTTCCAGGTAGAACTGCGCCAAGATTAGTAACTGCCCAGATGGTTTCCCATATGACACCTGGTTCAGTTGTAGTAGATCTTGCTGCTGAAAGTGGCGGCAATGTTGAGGGCTCAGTTGCTGGTGAAATTACTACTACAAGTGGTGGAGTTAAGATTTGGGGCGGAAAAGATGTGCCAAGCCAATTAGCATTTCACGCTTCAATGTTGTTCTCACGAAATGTAGTAAATCTTCTATTGCTTATGAGTAAAACAGCAGATGGTAAACCAACTGGTGTGATTGAACCTGATTTTTCAGATGAGATTATTGATTCTGCAACTCTTACACATAATGGAGCAAAAAGAGAGAAGAGTAAGTGATGGTTAATGAAGTTATGAGTAATGAGATTGCCTTACTTGCGATATTTTTATTATCAATCTTTGTTGGTTTTGAGGTAGTTTCTAAAGTTTCAACTACTTTGCACACTCCTTTAATGAGTGGAGCTAATGCGATCCACGGCGTTATTCTAGTTGGCGCAATTGTGGTGGCAGATCATGCAAATACAAATCTAGAGTTAGGCCTTGCTCTTGCTGCTGTTATTTTGGCAACTATAAATATGGTTGGTGGATTTGTTGTAACTGATCGAATGCTGCAAATGTTTAAAGGAAAGCCAAAGGTTAAGAAGGATGCTGGAGATAGCAAATGAGTCGTAACCTCTATGATCTAATTGGCTTAGCCGCTGGTATCTGCTTTATCTTGGCATTAAAGGGATTGTCTTCACCGAAATCGGCACGTCGTGGAAATCTAATTGGTGCAGTTGGTGCAACAGTTGCCACAGTTATTGTTTTCTTCTACGCAAACGGTGGCAAAGCACTTAATCACTTAGGACTAATTCTTGCTGCAATTGCATTTGGCGTATTAGTTGGAGTACCGGCAGCCCGTAAGGTGCAGATGACTCAGATGCCGCAATTAGTAGCACTATTTAATGGTGTTGGTGGTGGGGCTGCAGCATTGGTCGCAATTGTTGAATATTTAAAACTAGGAACAGGTGCAACAACTGCTGAAGTTATTGCAACAGTGTTTACCGTAATTGTTGGTTGTGTTTCATTCTCTGGCTCAATAATTACCTTTATGAAGTTGCAGGAGTTAATGACAACCCGGCCTGTGATATTTCCATTTGGTCGTCAATTAATCGCACTTACTTTAGTTGGTGTATTGGCAAGTGGTGGTTGGGTTATCTCATCCGGTGGTTCAACACCACTATTAGTAAACGGTTTACTCTCACTACTATTTGGTGTTTTGTTTGTTCTACCTGTGGGAGGAGCTGATGTTCCAATTGTTATTTCACTCCTTAACGCCTTTACCGGTTTAACAGTTGCTGCCTCTGGTTATGTACTGCAAACTACATTGTTAATTGTGGCTGGAACTTTAGTTGGTGCCTCTGGCACAATTCTTACTCGCTTAATGGCAGAGGCGATGGGAAGATCTTTATTTGGAACTTTGTTTGGCGCATTTACCGCTAAAGCACAAGCAAGTACTGGCGCAGTTGATGCTCGCCCAGTTAAATCAGGATCTCCTGATGATGTTGCAATTCTTCTTAACTACGCCCAACGTGTTGTTATTGTTCCTGGCTTTGGTCTTGCAGTTGCTCAAGCACAGCACACCGTTAGAGAGTTAGCAGATCTACTTGCATCAAAAGGTGTTGAGGTTGCATACGGTATTCATCCAGTTGCAGGTCGTATGCCAGGACATATGAATGTATTACTTGCTGAAGCAAATGTGCCATATGAACAATTAGTTGAGATGGAAGAGATAAATCCAACCTTTCCACAAACAGATGTTGTCTTAGTTGTTGGTGCAAATGATGTGGTAAACCCGGCAGCAAAGACCACACCAGGTTGTCCGATCTATGGCATGCCAATTTTAGATGTTGCTCAAGCAGGAAATGTGATCTTCTTAAAACGCTCAATGCGCCCAGGCTTTGCTGGTATTGAAAATGAGCTCCTATATGAGGCAAAGACCACACTTTTATTTGGTGATGCAAAGGATTCGCTAACAAAGGTAGTTAGCGCTCTTAAAGCTTTATAAGGAATATAAGTTCGCTAGAAGTAGTTATACAATTACTTACTTAATACAAATATTGGAGAAATGTGCCAGCGATAACCGTTCGTGATATTACTGTTCTGCCGCGGGTTGTTGCTGATATGAATTTAAGGCCACGTCGGGTAAAAAGTATTACTACCGCCCCACAAGGACATGAGGGTGAAGGCTTTCCAGTTCGACGTGCATTTGCCGGTGTTGATTTAGCAGATTTAGATCCATTTATTCACCTAGATCAAATGGGTGAGGTTGAGTACGCACCGGGAGAACCTAAGGGAACTCCTTGGCATCCACATCGTGGTTTTGAAACAGTTACCTACATCATCGATGGCATCTTTGATCATTATGACAACCATGGTGGTGGTGGAGCTATCTCCGATGGTGACACCCAGTGGATGACTGCAGGTGCTGGCATATTACATATTGAAACTCCACCAGAACATTTAGTTGTTAGTGGTGGTTTATTCCATGGTTTTCAGCTTTGGGTAAATCTACCGGCAGCTAAAAAA
>Ga0209085_1001974_pt1 | contig 12057 bp, 9 predicted proteins | sample C_131016_EF_Meta_FD_187310 | JGI IMG/M metagenome (GOLD analysis project Ga0209085, IMG submission 187310) | Freshwater microbial communities from Lake Croche, Canada to study carbon cycling - C_131016_EF_MetaG (SPAdes) (version 2) | ecosystem: Environmental > Aquatic > Freshwater > Lake | place...
TTTCGATATTGATTATCAGGGTGCACAGCAGGTGCGGGCCAATGCGCCAGACGATGTTGTGAGCGTTTTTATTCTTCCGCCTTCTATTCCCGAATTGAAATCACGCTTGCAACGGCGCGCGGAAGACTCGGATGAGGTGATCCATCAAAGGCTGGTTGCGGCCAAGGGTGAAATCGACCGTTGGACGGATTATGATTATGTGCTGGTCAATGATGATCTCAACCGGACCTTTACACGTTTAAAAGCCATTTTGGTGGCGGAGCGGCTCCATCGTGACCGGCAATTGGGATTGAGAACCTTTATCGCCGGACTGGTGCAGGACTTGTCAGAGACAGCGTGACGGGGCGCTCAATTTTTCGGCGGCATTGGCCAAACTGACAAACCCCTCAATCGGAATGGTTTCAGCGCGGGCTGTCTCATCCAGTCCGGCATCTGCAATCAATTGAGCCGTATTAAGACCAAGCGATTTGAGGCTTTGCCGGAGCATTTTCCGGCGCTGCCCAAAGGCTGCCGCAGTGATGCTGGTGAGCCAAGCCATGGAGCAAGGTAAGGGATTTGATCTTGGAACCAGTTGCACCACGGATGATGTGACTTTGGGCGGTGGAGTGAAAGCACTGGCTGGCACATCAAAGAGGATTTTTGTCTGGCATCGCCAATTCGATAAAACAGCCAAACGCCCATAGTCTTTGGGTTGGGAGGGGCTTGCGACAATGCGTTCGGCAACCTCGCGCTGGAACATTAAAACAAGACTGTCAAAACGCGGGGGCCATAGCGGCGTTTCAAGCCATTGGATCAGCAAAGCCGTGCCGATATTATAAGGAAGATTGGCAATAATGCGGCATTGCTCGTGAGGCTTGAGGTGGCTGGCCCAATCACAAGACAGGGCGTCATCATGCAAGACTTCCAGTTTGTTGTTGTAATGTGAGCTGATCGCAGCCAATGCGGGCAAAGCGCGCTGGTCGCGCTCAATCGCAATGACGCGATGGGCGCCTTGCGACAGTAATGCGCGGGTCAATCCGCCGGGCCCAGGGCCTATTTCTATGACGGTAACATTTTGCAAGTCGCCGCCAGCCCGTGCGATTTTTCCGGTCAGATTTAAATCAAACAAGAAATTTTGCCCGAGCGATTTTTTGGGATCAATGCCCCATTCGGCAATCACATCGCGCAAAGGAGGAAGGCCGTCTGACGCGTTCATCGGGATGACTGGGCATGCGTTGCAGCTGCCATCATCATGGCATGTGCTTTTTTAAGGGCTGCGATCATACTGTCAGGGCGTGCTTTGCCGGTGCCTGCCAGATCAAAAGCCGTACCGTGATCAGGCGATGTGCGAATGAAAGGCAGGCCCAACGTGATATTGACTCCATCGTCAAATGCGAGTGTCTTGACGGGGATCAGCGCCTGATCATGGGAAGGGCACAAGGCAATGTCATAAGACTGGCGGGCTTGCGCATGAAACAGGGTATCGGCAGAAAAGGGGCCCTTGAGATCAAAGCCACGCTCTTGCAATTTTTTCACAGCCGGTTTGAGAATGCGCTCTTCTTCCCAGCCGATATGCCCGTCTTCACCCGCATGCGGATTGATCCCTGCCAAGACCAGACGCGGAGCGACATTGTTTGAAAACCAGCGGCGCCAATCCCGATCAATAATGGTGACACTGTCTTCAAGACATTCGGCTGTCATGGCATCTGCCACTTGGCGCAAGGGTATGTGGATGGTGAGTGGTACAACACTCAACATTGTGGACCAAATCATCATGACGGGCTGGGCTTTTTCTTGATAGAAACGCTCTGAAAGCTCGCCTAAAAATTCGGTATGGCCGGGATGGGTAAAGCCAGCCTTTTGCAAGACGGATTTGGCAATCGGCGCGGTTACGAGGGCACCGGCTCGGTGGGCCTTGATCAGTTCGACGCCGGTTTCAATGGCTGCGATGATGGTTGGTGCTGAAGCTTGCGAAGGATGCCCGGCTTCCACCTCTTTGCAGTCACCGACTGAGAGAACGGGGAGGGCTTTGGAAAAGAGGTCAGCGGCGTTTTCAGGTGTCGCTTCAATAATTGGGATTGATAGGCCCAGCTGTTTTGCACGGTGTTGGAAAATAGCAGCACAACCCAGAACCAGAAACGGTTCTAATTGGCAGGCAATCCGCTCTTGGTAGGCTTTGAGAATAATGTCGGGGCCTATGCCTGCGGGATCTCCCATGGAGACAACCAGAAGGCGTGATGGGTTGGGCTTTTGGATCATGTAGGGGCCCTCCCGTCAAAAAATTTTGTCTTCAATATAGTGAGTGGTAAGGCTTTTTATTCGGTCGCGCTTGATTGGCTGAAGCGCGTGCCGCCCAGCGTTCTCAATTCGATCCGGAACATCAATGTTCTGTTGCGCTGAGTGACACCAAGTGTTGCACCACCCATGGATTCGGAATAGCTGACTTCGAATAAAGAGCACTCGTCTTTATAACCCGCCCCGCCAAACACTCCGGATACTATCGGCAGGCCTGAGGTTCTGTTGCTGGTTCCAAGCAAGGCAATTTCGGCTTCTTTACGCGCCATGTCCACAGCAGTGCCACCAAAGACATAATAGTTCTGGTCGATGGCATAACGGGCTGAGGCCATAGCCCCTTCACGCCGATAGGCATAGCCGTTTTCAGGTTGAGGCGCATAGCGACCGAATGTCAAATTGGTGGAGAGGCTTCCAAAATTGACGGCACTGGTAAATTCAAGGCGCTTGGTTGCGCCACTCATCTCATCAAAACGCGCCTTTGTTGTGAAGGAATAGGCGCTGCTGGGGATCACCTGAACACGGCCGACATAATCGGATTTGCTGCGATCCAGACCCGATTGCGGACCTACGGATGCGGCACCACCTTGGGTAAAGGAATTGATGCCTGTCAGATGAAAAGACTGGCCAAACAGCACATTGCCGCTCATGCCATTATCAGCCGTCACAGAATATTTTGCCCCGACATTGGCGCGCGTTCCACCTTCCACACGATCATAACCTGAAAATTTATTGACCGAGAACAAGTTGGTGTCATCGAAAACGAGGCTTTGGGAATCCTCGTTCGGTATCTTGTTCGCCATCCATTCATTCGGGCTCGCAATCAATTGACCGATCGGCTCGATCACATGTGTCATATTCCATTGACGTGCCACGAAGGGGAAACGATAGGTGATGCCGGTCGCAGCCGTCGGGCGGGCAATGGCTTGGCTGTCGGCATTGATGAAATTGATCTGATTGCCATTTACGCCGCTTTTGTCATAGGCCATGAAGCTGGCATCGGCGCGCAAAGAGCCGAACGGGGTCCAGGACTGACCGAAATCATCGATAAAGGTTCTGCGCCACGCCACTTCGGTCGTCGCACGGTTGGAAGAACCTGCTGCGCCGCGCAAGACGCAATTGCCTTTGGTGAATTGGTTGAGCTGGCAGGTCGAGAAACCGTTATTCGTATAATCCCCGTAAAGTCCGACGGACCTGTAGATGCTGTGAAAGTCGGCATATTCTCGGCTCAGGCTCGTGAAATTCATGGTCAGGCGTGTTTCGCCGCCAAAGGCCAAGGGTGTTTCAAAGCGGCGGTCATAATCCATCACCGGCAGCACAACGGGCTGGATTTTCTGGCTATCATTGGAACTTGTCAGGGATTTGAAATAATAGCTGCGCATATCAAAGAGACTGCGTTCTCCTTCGCCGGTCAAATAGGCCGTGGAAGTCGATGTCTGCAATGAATTCGTGATAAATGAAGTGAGGCTTTCGCTTCTCAGTTTATAATTTTTGATGAACCAGCGATCAGAGAGAATGGTGGCGTCCCAACCGGCTTTCCAATGTTCATTGAGATAGAAAAGGCCGGTCGTCTCGGCCATTCCACGAAATTCCCGCCCGCCGGCACCACTGGGTGCGGGTGCAAACGCTGACTTGTCCATTTGATCAATGCCCGTCAGCTTGATGGTGTAAGTTCCATAATCCAGACGCTGACGCCAATCGGCCTGCATAAGCAACCCCTGCCGTGACAGGAAGGTCGGGGTCAGCTTCAGGTCATAATCAGGTGCGATATTCCAGAAAAACGGAATACTGATGCCCGTCCCCAATGTGGTATTAGCAATATAACGGGGGGGCAAGAACCCTGTTTTTTTACGAACCGTCGGATCCGGCGCTGACATATAGGGAATATAAAGCAAAGGTAACCCGCCAAATTCGACAGTCGCATTCTCGTAATAGATCATACGCTCTTCATTTTTGTGGATGATGCGTGCAGCGCGCACCTGCCATAAAGGTGGTTTTTCCGGATCATCCTTACAGGGTTCACACGCTGTGTAGGTGCCTTTGTCGAAAATGGTCGTATCACCATCAATGCGCTGCGCTTGCGGCGCTGCAAAGCGGGATTGATCTTGACGGACGACACGCAAGGATTTGATAAAGCCGTCCTTGAAATCGCTTGTTAATTCCATGAAATCGCCGTAACCGATCTCGCCTGTCGGCTCGCGCATCCTGACATGGCCCGTGGCAATCACGCGCTTGCTGGTACTGTCATAAACAACTTTGTCAGCCTCAAGAACCTTGCCCTGATAGTAAAGTTGGGCATCGCCGATGGCTGAAACCGTGTGCTTGTCATTGTCATAAACGATTTCTTTTGCCTCGACCAAAAGGCGGTCTTCATCATTTGCTTGGGTCTTTTTGGCAAGGCGATCGCCAAGCGTCTGGGCAAAAACAGCAGAAGCACCGCTGAGCATGATGCTCGCAGTGATCAATAAAGCCCATAAATTCAAGGGTTTAACCCTCATTTTTTCATTCCAATACGCATGCGAAACGTCAGATCGTCCAATAGAATGCCTCAACCATCCTCTTGATACAACAAGGCAAGGGTTCCTAGCAAACCCCCAATGATGGAAGGAAGCCACGCGGCAGCGGTTGTGGACAAGATTCCGGCAGCCCCTAAATCCTCGATCAGTTTGGTGGAAATATACAGCACAAAGCCTGCGGTGACACCCGCCAAAACCATGCGGGCCACCCCACCAAACCGGAAGAAACGCAAGGATACCGAGGCTGCAATCAACACCATGGCCACAAACAACAGGGGTCTGGCTGTAAGTGTTTGATATTGTTGTTTATATCGTGTTGAATCGAGCCCCGCCATCTCTGTAGAACGGATATATTCGGGCAAGGACCAGAAGGGAATACTATCGGCTGAGGCATAAGATTGTTTGATTTGCTGGCGGCTCAAATTGGATGAAATTTGAAACGTGTCATGCATCTCCGGTTCATTGCCGGGAATGATGACTTTGGCACCATAAACAAGCCAGTAACCATCTTTTAAAAAAGCTTCCGAGGCTTCCACCCGCTGCATGAACGTATTGTCATGATCAAAGATAAAAAATGTCACAGGGGCAATGCGGGCATTTAATATATCGAGTGAGCCGGCACGAATAACCGCCTGTCCATCCACGCTTTTTTGTCTAATCCAGATATCATCCAACTCGTTAGAACGACTCTTACCGAGTAATTGTGCTTCGACGCTGACGGCTTTTTCCTTCAACCGAGCAGAAATAGGATTATAAATGCCGATCAGGAGGCCGCCAAAGAGTATGGCGACAACCAGCGGCGCCAGCAAAAACTGCCACGCTGAAAGACCGGCAGCGCGTGCAATCACCAGTTCCAGCTTGCGGGAAAGATCCAGCAGTGTCAGCATGGCTCCGAAAAGCACAGCAAAAGGAAAGACTTGCTCGGCGATGGCGGGGGTGCGCATCAAAGAAAGACGTGCAAGAGCCAGACTGGTGGCATTCGGAACATCGCTGGTCCGGCGTAAGAGCTCGACAAAATCCAGCATATAAATCAGGGCAAAAACCGTCATAAATACGATCAACATGGCCCGCGCAAAGCGTTTACCCAGATAAAAAGCCAGTGTCGGCGAGCCAAATAATGCCCTGATCATCGCGCCATCCCATGATGTGGGGTGATTTTGATGGGCTTGGCCATCAGGCTTTTCCCTCCGCACCCGATGAAAATAGCGGCCAACAAGGCCGAAATGGGCAAGACATAGGCAAGAGGGGTCAGGACTGGAAAGCGGATCATTAAACTCGAAAGTGCGAAGCTTGCAATTCTCAGCGCCACAACACCCAGAACCGCAGCAGCCATGGCCAGACCGCGCCCCTGGCGTGTCGTGCGGGCAACGCCCAAGGCTGCAAAACCGATCATGCCAAAGGCAAGCGCATAAAGCGGTGCTGTAATCCGGTCATGCAATTCAGCCCTGATACGACCGATTTGCGTGGGTGTCAGGTTTTCTGTGTCGGGGAGTGTCAAAAGTTGCCACGTGGTGCGCTCGCGCGGCTTGGCATAAACAGATTGTGCCTCAGTGCTGAACTGGCTGAGATCAAAGGCATAACGCTGGAAAGAAACAATTTGCGGGATCGGATTGGTCTTGTTTTCGCGCTGGACACTTCCGTTTTCCAACAAAAGATAGGATTGGCCCGCCGCCTCGATGGTTTGGCCTCGTTCGGCAACATAAATCGCGGTTTTGTCAGGATCCCGCCGGTCTTGGATGAAAATACCCAGCAGAGCAGGTCCGGATTTCTCGCGAAAATGGAAAATAATGCCTTTGTCGAGTTGGGAGAATTGACCTTCTCGGACAATATTTGAGACAACATCGGCACGGATTTTGGTTACGACATCGCGCAGGATCATAAAGCTTTGGGGCATGATCCAGAGGGTCAGCAAAGCCACCAAAACCGAAACAATCAGAGAAAGAATAATGAAGGGGCGTAAAATGCCGAAAGGCGAAAGGCCGGTGGCCGTCATGACAATCAGCTCGCTGTCGCCGTTCAGGCGGTTCAAGGTGTAAAGAATGGCAATAAACAGGGAGACGGGCGCAATAATCGCAATCAGCGACGGAAAGGACAGGCCGGTCACAGTCAGAAATATAATCAGGGATTGGCCTTTGGTGGTGACCAAATCAAATTCGCGCACGGCTTGGGATAGCCAGACGACCCCTGCAAGGACAGTCAGCGTCACAAATGTCGCAATAAAGGCATTTTTGAAAAGGTAACGCTCAATTAGGGTCATACAAACAGTTCTGCTAGGCTTAAAGGATACGCACTTGCTCTCATCCAGCAAGGGTTTAAACCATGTAGCTGCGTGATTCCAGAGGCGGACGGCATATTAGATATCGGCAAATCTGGTATAATTGACATGTTTTTATCGATTGGGAGCAATTTGCCATGACAATGGACATTAAAGTTTCATTTTCAAAAGTTTCATTGCCGGAAACAGGAACTCTGGTCCTGTTTGCCGCAGAAGGCGCTATTTTAGGGCGTGAAATTGCAGCCTTGATTGGCAAGGAAGCGCATGAGGCTCTTAAAAAGGCAGCCGAGGCCGAAGATTTCAAAGGAAAATCAAAAAGCGTTTTGGTGATTCCGGCGCCCTACGGTTTTGAAGCGTCCCGATTATTGATTGTCGGGATTGGGGATGAAAAGCAGCGCAACGAGATATCGTTTCTGACTTTGGGCGGGATTATTGCCAAACATGTGGATAAAGGCGGCAAGGCCACCATTGTCATGGTTGGACCGGAAGATTGGAAGCTCGATGGCAAAGCGGCAGCCGATATTGCATTGGGTGTTCAGTTGCGCAGCTATCGGTTTGATCGTTACAAATCCCGCAAAGCCGATGATGACAAGCCCGCTAAAATTAACCTGCATGTTAAAATCGTAAGCCATCATACAGAGCAGGCGCGCACAGCCTATGTTCATGCAGGCGCTGTTGCAGACGGTGTCAATCTGGCGCGTGATCTCGTCAACGAGCCGGCCAATGTGTTGACACCGGAAGCCTTCGCCAAAAAGGCCGCAGGCCTGTCCAAGCTCGGGGTGTCGATAGAAATTCTGGATGAAAAGCAGCTCGATAAATTGGGCATGCGGGCCTTGCTGGCTGTTGGGCAGGGATCGCGTCAGCAAAGCCATGTGGTCATCATGCGTTGGCATGGCGTCAAGGGACACAAAGACAAGAAAAGCAAGCCCATAGCCTTTGTCGGCAAAGGGGTTTGCTTTGATACGGGCGGCATTTCCATTAAGCCCGCAGGCAATATGGAGGATATGAAGGGTGATATGGCCGGTGCCGCTTGTGTGGTGGGCTTGATGCATGCTTTGGCTGCGCGTAAGGCCCATGTCGATGCCATAGGCATTATCGGCCTTGTCGAAAACATGCCGGACGGCAATGCGCAGCGTCCGGGTGATATTATCAAATCCTATGACGGGCAGACCATCGAGGTGATCAATACCGATGCCGAAGGGCGTCTGGTCTTGGCAGATCTGCTGGCTTATACGCGTGACCGGTTCAAACCGGAATTCATGATCAATCTGGCGACATTGACGGGCGCCATTCTGGTGGCTTTGGGACAAGAAAATGCGGGTCTGTTTTCAACCGATGATGGCTTGTCAGAACGCTTGACAACAGCCGGTTTGGCGACCGGTGAAAAAGTATGGCGCATGCCTCTTGGCCCTGCCTATGACAAAATGATTGATAGTCGTTTTGCGGATATGAAAAACTCTGCGGGGCGCTATGCGGGCGCGATTACAGCGGCGCAATTCCTGCGCCGTTTTGTGGGAGATGTGCCTTGGGCTCATCTTGATATTGCAGGAACGGGCATGGCAGCGGCCAATAGTGATTTGAACCAGAGCTGGGGGCCGGGTTGGGGTGTGCGGCTGCTTGATCGGCTTGTGGCCGATCATCATGAATAAGGCCTGTCTCTCTTGCATCGCTTTCGTTTGAAACAAAGTGGATCGACTAAGGTTTTCAAATGACTGAGGTCTGGTTTTATCATCTGCAATCAAGGCCGCTTGAGGAGACGCTTCCGCGTTTGCTGGAGCGGTCGCTAGAGCGTGCCTGGAATGTCGTCGTGCAAACCCCAGATCTGCAACGCATCGAGGCTTTGGATCAATCTTTGTGGACCTATCGGGATGATGCCTTTTTGCCGCATGGGCGGGAAGGGGATGCCTTGCAAGCCCATGATCCCATTATCTTGGCTACGACTGCGGCCAATCCCAATCAGGCTGCGTTACGCGTGTTGATCGATCGCGCGCCTTTGCCTGATGATGCAAACACCTATGAGCGCATTGTATTGATGTTTGACGGGCAGGATGAAACTGCTTTGGTGGATGCGCGGGCCCAATGGGGGGTAGCTAAAAAAATGGGGCTTGATATGACCTATTGGCAGCAAGATGACAACGGGGCTTGGGGAAAACGCAATGTTTAAAAGCAACACCATTCGTTCCGAACAAGGCTTTGTGGCGATCCTGTCTTTGATTTTGGCTGGCTGTGTGACGTCCTCACAGCCTCCTGCGCCGCCCCAGCCGGTTGCGGGTGCCTTGCCGGTGGTGGCTGTGCCCAATTTTGGTCCCGTCATTTTGGAAAACGGACAATGCAGTGAAGCCGTGTCTTTTGATCTCAACGCTTTGCGCGCCCGTCAAACGGATGAAAGCCTTCAGGGTTTGAATGAGTGTGAATTGGTGGCGCTGAAAGGTGTGCCACTGAGCGTGCAAACAGGCAGCAGTTCCAATTCAAAACGGGAAACAACCATGCTCTATATGGAGCCCAATGGAAAAGCCGTTTATTTATTTGCGGACAATAAATTAAATCGCGTTATTCGCGCAGGTCAATAAAACACAAGCTTCAAAGCGCCGTGTCCAGAGCATCGCTGGCTTCAAGCCATTCATTTTCAGCTGCTTGCAAAGCCGCTTCGACATCCCGCCTTTGGCTGGAAAGTTGTGTGGCTTTTTCTGTTTCTTTGATGAAGGCCTGAGGGTCTGATAGAGCAATATCAATTTTTTCCAGCAGGCCTTGGAATTTTTCCATTTTGGCTGCGGCAGCAGCTACTTTTTTTCGCAAAGCCGCCACATCGATTTTTGTTTTTTGCGGCGGGATTTGCTGGGCCGAAACTGCTTTGATTTTGTCAGGCGAGGTCGGATTTTGCTGGTTCAGCAATACTTGGCGATATTGATCAATGTCGCCATCGAAATTACTGACAGTGCCTTGATTGACCAGCCATAAACGGTCCGCGCAGGATTCGATCAAAAAGCGGTCATGCGAGATCAGGATAACAGCCCCTTCATAATCATTGATCGCTTCCATCAGGGCCAAGCGCGAGTCGATATCCAAATGGTTGGTGGGTTCGTCCAAGATAAGCAAATGCGGGCCTTCAAAGGCCGCCAGTCCCATCATCAACCGTGCTTTTTCACCCCCTGACAAGCGCGTGATCGGCGTATCGGCTTTGGCACCGGTAAAACCCATGCGGGCACAGCGTGCGCGGATGCGAGCTTCCGTTCCGTCCGGCATGCGCAGGGCTACATGCGCATAGGGTGTCCCGCTGTCGGATAATTCGTCAAGCTGGTGCTGGGCAAAATACCCAACTTTCAATTTGCTGGATCGGCGTAAAGAGCCACCAAGCGCTTGCAGTTTTCCGGCAACCAATTTGGCAAAGGTTGATTTTCCGTTTCCGTTTGATCCAAGCAAACCAATGCGGTCATCATCGGCAATCACCAGATTGAGTTTTTTCAAAACCGTCTTGTCACCATAGCCGGTGGATACGTCCTCCATGGCGATGATCGGGGGCGCGAGGGGCCGCTCGGGTGAGGGCATGTCGAAGGGCAGGACATCCTGATCCGTGATGGTGGCGATGGGGGCGAGTTTTTCCAGCCGTTTTACACGTGATTGCGCTTGGCTGGCTTTGGATGCCTTGGCTTTAAAACGGTCGACAAAGGCTTGCAGATGACGCCGCTCATCCTCTTGCTTCTTTTTTAATTTGAGTTGCAAGGCCTGCTTTTCAGCGCGTTGACGCTCGAATTGCTCATAGCCGCCGCGATACAAAGACAGTTTGCCTTGTTCCAGATGCATGATGTGATCAACCGATTGGTTGAGCAGATCGCGGTCATGGCTGATCACCAAGGCCATATGGGGATAATGGGCGAGGTAATCCATCAGCCAGAGGGTGCCTTCCAAATCCAGATAGTTGGTCGGCTCGTCCAGCAACAACAAATCGGGTTCAATAAAGAGAACAGCTGCCAAAGCGACACGCATCCGCCAGCCGCCGGAAAAGGATGAGCAGGGCCGCTGCTGGGCCTCACTGTCAAATCCAAGACCATTCAAAACGCTGGCCGCGCGGGAAGGGGCGGAATGGGCCTCGATATCGGCCAGCCTGATTTGAATTTCTGCGATTCGATGAGGATCAGTCGCTGTTTCCGCTTCTTTGAGCAGGCTCGAACGCTCCAGATCCGCCTGTAAGACGACATCGAGCAGGCTCTCATCGCCACCGGGAGCCTCCTGCGCGACCGCGCCGATCTTCATGTGCCTGCCGATGGTCACCGAACCGCTTTCGCCGGCCAATTCGCCCAAAATCATCCGGAAAAGGGTGGTTTTACCCGTTCCGTTACGCCCGACAAAGCCCACCCGACCCTGCGGCGGCAGGGCAACAGTCGCAGAATCAAACAAAAGTCGATTGCCCAGACGATAGGTAAGGTCATTAATATGCAACATTTGGCCTGTTTGCAGGATATCAAGGCGTCACGCAAGGGAATGAATGAATTTTATAGGGAGGATCGGGCAGTCTGGGCTTGATCCTTCTGCGCTGACAGCGTATCTGAAATCTCGTTCGGCTGATTTGTCGGGGTATAGCGCAGTCTGGTAGCGCATCTGCTTTGGGAGCAGAGGGTCGTGGGTTCAAATCCTACTGCCCCGACCATTGGCTGGATCTGATCGGGGGCAGCTCAGGCTTTGCCTTTCGATCGGCGGTCTCTCTTTCAGGGAAGCAAGACGTTCATGACGGCTAGGATCTCTCGTCCCGCACGCACCGCAATGCAGTCTGGTACGGCCAAGACCCATCGTTGGTTGCTTGAATTTGTTCCCGAAAAGCCACGCGCGGCTGATCCGTTGATGGGCTGGACGTCTTCGTCCGAAACCCTCACACAGGTCAAATTGTGGTTTGATACGCGCGAGGAGGCGGAAGCCTATGCGCGCAGTCACGGTTTGGCTTTTACGGTTGATGAACCAAAAGACGCTGTGCGTCATACGGTTTCTTATTCAGATAATTTC
>Ga0209085_1001975_pt1 | contig 12051 bp, 9 predicted proteins | sample C_131016_EF_Meta_FD_187310 | JGI IMG/M metagenome (GOLD analysis project Ga0209085, IMG submission 187310) | Freshwater microbial communities from Lake Croche, Canada to study carbon cycling - C_131016_EF_MetaG (SPAdes) (version 2) | ecosystem: Environmental > Aquatic > Freshwater > Lake | place...
GCGAAGACAAGGATATCTCTATGGCAACCCCGGCACCATCCCAATTCACGTTCGGATTTATTGGACTTGCCCCTTCCTCGGGCAGCGCGACCTTTAACCAAATCGACATCGCAGTTGGAGCGTCGAAATACTTCAACTACGGTGACCTCGTTACCATTGACGCAACTAGCGGCCTTATTTCTCAAGCTCTCACGGCTCCGTCGGCTAGCGGTTTGACGGCGGGACAAGTTACTACTTCTTCGGCGTTCTCTGCGTCAGGCAAGCTTTACGGCGTTTGCCTTGACAGCATCGCGACCAACGCGTCCAGCATTGACTCCAGTTCTGGTTTCAACCGCACGACTATCCCGGTTGCAATCTTTGACGGCAACCTTCAAATCTGTCTTCGACTTATTGGCGCTACCTCTTCGGCGGCTCCGGTTTCGACTTACACCAGCTACGCCAACGCTTTTATTGGCGAGCATTTTCAGATTGTGCGCGTGACCGGTTACGGTGGAAACAACACCACCGGCGTGGGTACGTGCTACGCGCTACTCGGCCAAAACAGCGACACGGGCGGTCTGCTCGCGGTTGCGAAGTACAGCGGTTACAGCGATACGGCAACGTTCGCTCCTATGTGGGTTAAGGAAATTGCAACTCTCCGTTCGGGAAGTGACGTCTAATGGCAAGGATTCAATCAGTCGCCCCTGACCTGCTTCACAGCGGTCTCGACAAGGTTATCAGCATGGCAACTAAAGATGTCAAGCTGGTCTCGGCTCAGTATGTCAGCCCTGCCACGAGCAAGGAATACTACTACAAGATTCTCGCCGCTGGCGGTTTCCAGGTAGCTACCCAGCTTGATGAAGCGGCGGGCATCAACTTCCAGGACTTCCAGGTCCCGTTCCGAAAGACGACGACCTTCCAGAAGTACGCGATGGGTTGGTCACTCTCCAACGAAACGGAGGAAGCCGACTATTACCAGTTGATGAAGCAGCGAGCCAAGGACCTCGCGATGGCGGTCGAAAAGGCTTACGAGTACGACTGCGCTTCGTTCCTCAACCTTGCCACGAACTCCGGGTTTACCTCGATTGACGGCGTTTCGTTCGCCAACGTCGGTCACCCAATTCTCAACGGTACGTTTTCCAACATCCTGTCCGGTTCCAACTTGGGACTTAACCCGACGTCTCTTGCCGCCGCGATTGCGCAGTTGCAGATTCAGCCGGAATACTCGGGCGGTATGCCTTACATGAACACGATGACGGTTGACCTTTTGGTTCCTCCGGCATTGTCGGATCAGGCTCACCGTATCGTGCGGTCTTCGCAGATTGCCCTTACCGGCAACAACGACGACAACTACGTCGGTAGCCAAATTCGAAACATCATCGTAAACCCGCTCTTTGCGGCTCAGTACGGTGGTTCGGACACGGCTTGGATGATCGTTTCCACGGATAAGGAAAACAACCCGATGCTTTCGATTAAGCGCGGCGGATTGTCTACCGACGTGTGGGCCGACAAGGACCGACAGGTTATGAAGCACTCGGCCTCCCGACTTTGGCGAAATCAGCCGACGCTCGGTAACGGCATCGTCTACTCTGCGGGAGCGTAACAATGGCATCTGGCGCAACTAGGAATATCTACGGAACAGTTCTCGGGGGGCCTTACGGCCCCGGCGCAGACGTCCTCAAGGCGGGCGTATATGCAAGTGCAGACTACGCCTCCTGGGGATTCAACGACTCAACGGGTACGCCTCAGCTAACGGTGACGACGGCGGGTGTGGACTTTGGTTCGGTTACCGCCGGTGCGATTACCGGTGACTCGGCAACGTTCTTCCTTGCTGGTTTGGCAGCTACGACGACCAACACGGCGGGCGGGACCATTTCGGTTACGGGTGGTGCAGGTAACGGAACCGGTGCGGGCGCTACGGCATCGCTTATCGGTGGTGCGTCGGGTGGAGGTGCAACCGGTAATGGTGGCGCAGCTATCCAGCGTGGTGGCGCGGCGGCTTCAACCAACGGTACGGGTGGCGCGGCTTCTCAAACGGGTGGCGCGGGTATCGGTACCGGTGCGGGCGGTGCTTCTTCGGTAGTCGGTGGTGCCGGTGGCGCTTCGGGTGTCGGTGGAGCGGTTGCCATTACCGCAGGTGCTACGGGTGCCGGTACCGGTGCCAGTGTCACGATCACGGCGGCGGACGGTGCGGGCGGTACGAACGGCGGCGGTAACGTCAACCTCGTGCCGGGTGCGGCGGTTTCGACGGGTACCCCCGGCGAAGTGCTTGTTGCTGGCACGGCGGGTCTCTTTAGCGTTGGTTGGCAACAGTTCTTGTCTACCTCTGCCCCGGTTACCGGCACGTCTTACCCGTTCTTCCTTGCGACCCGTGCATTCCGAGTTAAGGCCGTTTCGGTCTACGCTTCGTCCACGACAACTCCTACCGTGGATATCGTTAAGGACACGGGCACGAACGCCCCCGGCACAGGAACTTCGGTTCTCACCGGTGTTATCACGTTCTCGAACGTCGCTAACACGGTTGTGGCGGGTACGGTGTCCAGCACCATTGCAACGGTCACGATGGCGGCGGGAGATCGACTGTCGGCCAAATGGGGCAGTACGGTCGGTGCCATTACCGGCGCGGTTATCAACGTCCTTTTGACTCCGGTCTAAGGCTAGACAATAAGGAAAGCGCCACGGGTGTATGCTCGTGGCGTTTTTGCGTTAGAATAGGGGAGTATGTTGGAAGACACGCTAATTGAAGAGAAAACCGAACCCGACGAACTCTGCGCACTGGTCCCCAAGTCTTTGCTGGTTACGGTACGAGACGAATACCTCGCCCGAATTGATTACCCGTATGCGTACAACGTGGACGGGGCGCGTATGGCGGCGGTTGCTATCAACCAATTGATTCAAAAGTTTTTTCCGAAACCCGAGAATGGATCCGTTAAGGATGCTGACCCTTCCTAGCGCAACCGAATACTTAGACCTTTACCCTTGGTCGCAGAACTCCACGGACGGAGTTCTGCCCATTAACTAGCGTCTTTAGGATAAACTAAGGCTATGGCGGCGACGGACTCTTATCAATTCCCGGTACAAGGGGCAGCCAACCAGATTAGCGGTTGGATCACCAGCGCCACAACGTCTAACCCCATCACCGGAGGATTGACTGCACTTGCCGCCACAATCTCCAAAGATAACGGGTCTTTTGTTTCGACCACTAACGCCCCGGTGGAAATTGGAACGACCGGTTCGTTTTACGTTTTGCTTACCTCCACGGAATGCACTTGTTCTACCGCACTTGTCACGGTAACGGCGTCCAACTCGAACGCGGTGTATGCGCGGTTCCGATTGGTGTTTGTTGCCCAAGACGTTAACAAGTTGTTGAAGCTCAACCTAAACAAACAGATTTCGGGCGGGACCACGATTGTTACATACGAAAACGATAACTCCACTACGGCATTTACCCAACAGGTTTCCGTAACTGGCACCGACCAAACGGGAACATTTACGCGGAGTGCGCCCTACTGATGGCCGAATTCCACGCGGGCAACCCTGGGATTATGTGGACCGGCGCGGGTTCTACGATGATCGGCTATAAGGGTGGACCCGAATGGATGTATCGCGCGTTGATGTGGCCGATTATGACCAACGGGCGCATTCAGCTGGTTGAACCCGAACGATTGCAGGACATGATCATCCGACGCAGCCAATTGTCCAAGGGTCCGTCGGTTGCCACAATTTACGGGATGCGGGCACCAATGGAAGAGATTGTTTGGGTTGACGGGTTGCCGTTTATTGACGACGAAGCGCCCAACCGCGTCAGTAAGGAATACATGTAATGGCAACCGTAACCGACGTCATTACCCAGTTTCGCTCCGGTGGCTACTACCCGCAAGCGACCGCTGCGCAGGGCCGCGTAGAGTTTGACCGCGCGTTCCAAGCGGTGATGAACGCGATTGAGATTCGCAACGACGAAGCCGTCATCACGGTTACCGCAAACCAGGCGACGTACGATCTGCCCGTCTCCACGTACAAGACCTTTAGCGCGTATTGGGAAACCAGCTCAAACCCCGGCGATTGGTTCCCGCTGGAATCCACGTCTACCGACTACCTTGATGCTCAATCGAAAGGGTGGCGCATGATTCAGTCGGTAAGTCAGCCGTACAACTACTATATTAGCTCGGGCACCAATGGCAATACGGCGAAGCCTACGTTTGGACTTTACCCGGCCCCTAGCGTGACGTCCTCGGGCGGTTATCCGCGCGTTCGGTTGTACGTCAAAAGCTACGCGACTCTCGCCGACGGGGACAGTATTCCCACCAACCTGCCTAACTATATGTGCATTCTTTACAAGATGTGCCAATACTGGGCAGTTGCCAACGATCCCAACAAAAAGGATTATTGGGAAGCCGTGTATAAAAACGAACTTAACGAAGCCCTAAGTTTTGTCCAAAACCAGCAACAAGACGAAGCCGCGATTACGATTGTGTCTCCGTTCACTCGCTTGATGAGTAGGGTGAGGTAAAGGGTGTTGGGCGTGTTGGCCGGGAGGCACCTCGGTTCAAGCGCCCAATACCCCAAGCCGGGAATTTAAGATATGCCTACCGGAAACTTTTACCAGCTATGTAGCCCTCTTAATCCGGTAACGGGACTCTACACCACGTTGCAAGGTCCGTACCTTCCTGCGGGCGGGTGCGAGGTGCTTGATAACTTTCGCGTCATTCGCGGTTACCCGATCTTGCGCTACGGCACGGCATCCATTACCCCCACGTACCCGTCACTGTCGGGCACGTACACGCGCGGGGGAGAGGCGGAGGTCATCCAAGACGGGACGACCAAGATATTCACCGCATTGAGGCAGTCGGGCACGTCGGACGTGTTTTACTCCAGCGACGATGGTTCCACGTTCTCAAAGATCACCGCAAGTTCGGGGCCGTACGGTGACACTAGGCTTACTCAACTTGCCGACTATCAAGCGACGTGGGCACTGGTGCGCGACCCGGCACGGGCGGGCGTTACGTCCTACGACTGCCTTGTCATCCAGGGCGGCAACGGTAAACCGCTAGTGTACGCGAAGATGGCCGAAACGGGCGGTTATTCGGTCGGCACGTACGGCGTCGCAAAGATTAGCGCCGTAGATGCTCCACCGACGCCGACGGTTAAGGCAAGCATGGGGACTTACCTAGACCTTGCTTCACCCACGTACACCAACTCAAACGTAGCGCGTTTTTACGGTGGCGGCGTTGAATACATGTATTGCTTTGCCAATACAACCGTAGTGTCCGGGGATAAGGTTACGTGTGATGTTGGTGCGCTTTACATAACCGACCTCTCGTCAGCCAAAATGATTGTTTTTTACATTAAAGACGGTTTTGGAACGGCTACCGGTCTTTTTAATAAGTGCAAGATTGAACTAGGCGACAATTCCGGTCATTGGTGGACGGCAATTCCCGCAGGTTCGGCGGCATCTTTGGCGGCTTATGTTGCCGTTACGGACGGTAATTCAGTTCGGTACCAAATCGGCGTAACCCCTGATACCAACATTACGTTTAACTACAATCAAGTCCGATATGTGCGCGTCACTTACGAAGGGGGCACCCTTGCCGCCGTTTCAGCTTTTGCCATTGAAACTGTATGCAAGAGCGGAACCGTGGTCGGTCAAACGTTCTTTGGCGCGTCGTACATGGGTTCGGATTTTCGCACTATCGGGCCGATGACGGTAGCGTCCACCCCCACCCCCAGCACGTTAACGACTACAACCATTGTATCTGACGTGCCTTGGATATTTAGCTATTTGTTCCCGTGGGATTACACGATCACGTATACCAAGATGTCCACGACTCAGCGGGACCTCGGGGTAAACAAGGTCTTGCTATTTGTCCAACAAGATACGACGTCAGCCCCTTACTACTACGCGGGAGTCACGAACAACGAATGCACGTACACGGCGGGCGCGTGGGCATACGATACGGGTTCTTCCACTGGCACGTTCTCGTTTACGTCGGCCAACGTCATCGACACGATTACAACCGCGCCACCAGGCGACGCGATACCCCTACCGGGTTCGTCGGGCACGGGCTATACGCCAATGTCCACGGCAAACGGGCGGCTATTTGTCGGCAACAACTACCGGTTTTACTATTCGCAATACCTTAACCCGTTCCAATACACCTACATCGTAGACCCCAACGACTCCAACTCGTCGGGTTCGTTTGCGACTCCGGGTGAGGCTATTTGGGCCGTACGGTCTATCTCGTCGGTCAACACCAACGCAGAGGCGCTAGGTTCGCCGCAACTGGGTACGGCGTCGGTGCTTTTCTGGACGTCGCAGAACATGAACCTTATCAGTGGTTGGGACTCTACATCGCTTAACAAACGACAGGTGGTCTGCGATTTCGGTACCGAGTCCCCGGCGTCGGTGGCGATTTCTCGCAACGGCGTGTATTGGTTCACCAACGAGCGACAGGTTTACTTTTGGGATGGGACTCAGGCTAGGCCAATGTCTTGGAACATCGTAGATAGCCTGTTTGACGGCATCCCAACGGCACGTATCCCGTACGTGGTGGGCGCGGTTTCGAACGCGGCGTACTACCTTTCGATTACTCCGTACGGCGGGTCAACCAACACGAAGCTAGTTGTATGGGATGAGACTTCGACCGTTTGGAGTACCGACACGCCCCCTAATTCTTTGGCCTACGATGGGTTGCTACCGTACCGAAAAAACGGCGCTACGGTTCTCTACGCGTTCACCCCGTCGCTATCGGCGTCGGCCCCGCGAATCTACAAACACGACTTACACGGGCAGACTACGGACCTTGGCAGTAACATTGTCGGGAACATTACCTTTCGGGAGATTGACGGCGGCGGGTCCGTGTCGGTATCCGTTAAGGAAATGCGGATTACCTCCACCATTTCGACCGGGGGCACTATCACGACCACGCGAACGGTGCGGGACGGGCTATCGGCGCAAACGTCTAGCGGCACCCTTTCCCTTAGCGGGAACACGGGCGACGGCACGGCGTTACGGATTGTGCGCACCGACTCGGGATCAGGATTCCCCGGCGTTATCGGCGACGCGGTGAGTTGTTCAATGACGGTAAACGCGTTGGCGTCGTGGGCATTGCTTTACGCTTTCGTTGATGTGGATTCCCAAGGCCCGGATCGTTCGGACAGTTCTACTTAATTGGCGGTTTTTTGCCTTGGCATTGGCCTATAATAAGGTATGAGTTGGCTTTCTTCCGGTTTTGGTTTAAAATCGGCGCTTGTTGCCCCGGGCAGCGCAGCAAAGCGTAGTCAGGAAGAATACATTCGCAGTTTGGCGTCTAAGCTAGGCGACTTATTCAACCAGAACATCGGTAACGCAAGTGCCCAAGTCGGACGGCAAGGCCAAGTCCTTGATACAAGTTTTCAACAGCTTATGAACTTGTTGGGGGCAACTAATGCGGGCGGGTCAGCCAACCGGGTAAGCCAGTTTAACGCAAGTGCCGATGCTCAAGCGGCCCAGGAAGAAGCGAACGCGGCCCGAGAATTGGGTCAGTACGGGTTGGGTGACGGCGCGGTACTGGGCGCTAAGCGTAAGGCAAGGAACACGGCGGCGAACGCTAAGAACCAATTCTTTTCGCAGGAATACGACCCGGCCAATATCGCCAACCGACTAAACGCTACAAACGGCGCGGCGTCAAATTGGATGGGTATGTCTAGCCAACCGATGAACTCTTTGCTTGCACTTTTTGGGGGCGTTAACAGTCAGCAGCCGGTACAAGTTCAACCTGGGTTGGGTGAGGTCATTGGCGGATTGGTCCAAACCGGTGTAGATGCGTACAAGGCGGGCAAGGGGAAGTAAATGCCGAGTATCCCAGGGTTGGCTAGTTTGGCGGGTCTGTTTAACGTAATGGGTAACGGCCTCAACGTGGGCGGCAATAACCTGCCTATGCAACGTGATCCCGGCATGTTGCGCGGGGGCAACGTAGCTTCGATGGGTGCCAACCCGTCGATGTCTTTTGGTGGCAACCCGTCCGGTATGCCGACACTTCCGACGTCCGAAGACTACAATGCCGAACCCGATCTTACCCGCGCAAATGAGCTAGAGAAAGCGGCGTACGAGATGAAACCGACTGAAGTTCGGTCTAACATCGGCACCAAGGACATTTTAGCCTTACTCTTTGCCGGTCTAGCGGGGTCCGAGGGCGGCAATGTGCTTCAAGGCTACATGCAGGGCAAACAAGCCGCACAAGCCCAACGAGAGGCGTTAGCGGCCCAAGAGTATCAACGAGCGCAACAGCAGAAGTTACAGGAAGCCGCGTCTATTCGTGCCGGGATTCCAATTAAGCAGTCCCGAATTGCCAAACGTAACGAAGAAAAACTCAAACAGTTTCAGACGCAAGCTGATATTTACAACAAGGGTCAGTCGGATTTAACCAAAAGAGATCTTGCGGGGGATACCGACGAGACCAAGCGGTATCTAGCTGACCTCGCAAGCCAGGACCGACGGCTCAAGGCAAACAGCGACTTGCTTATGAAAGTGCCCGTAGAAGGTCGGGCTGATTGGGCGCGGAATAGACTTGGAATTACCGACCAAAAGCTATTGGATAGTCTTCCGTATTTGACCCCTGGAGACAAACAAAAAGTTGCGGCGGCGAATAACCTCAAAGCCAAAACCGACACCATCGTCGCACTTCGACCGGGTCAGATCAAGAACCTCGACAATCGAAACGCGTACCTTGCGTCTCAGTCCGGCCTAACCGACAAAAAAGCGATTACCGAAGTGGCGCGGGCTACCGTGTTGCTTCCTGCTGAGGCGGCGTTGAAATTTGCCGACGCAAAAGCAAAGGTGATGAACGCTAACACTGCCCTTAAACGCGTTAATGACGTTATTGTAAAACAAGGAGCGGACCGCAATAGTAAGCGGTATCAAGACGCGGTCGGAATTGCCAAAACGTCTTTGATCGCGGCAGACAAAGCTATTTCGACCGCAACGTCCTACGTTACTCGCGCAAGGACCGAAGCGGGCATTGTAAACCACGACACGAACGCGACCCCTGCGCAGAAACAATTGGCAAACCAAGCACTGGAAAACGCCAATACTTATTTGAACACCGTAATCGCCAACAAAGACCGGTATCAACAACAATTGGACCAGCTTCAAACAATGGGCGGAGTTATTGACCCTAGCGTTACCCCATATGTTCCGGGTATGCCTAACGCTTTCGGCACCGGACCAATTGGCAAAATTGGAGTAACGGATTTAGGCATACCGCCCGCCCCCGGCAAAGCTGACGTCTCAATGGGTACGGGCATCCCTTACAAGACTAAGAGTAAGCCCGCCGCCCCGCCCAAGGGTAAGCCGGGCAAGATTCCTTCTGGATTTAAGAGGATTCAATAATGCCCCAAGACCCTACCGGAAAAGTTCAGCGCATTCAGGGACCCAGCGGGGCCATTTACGAATTTAGCCACGAGCCAACTCAAGAAGAATGGGATCAACTTGAAGCGTACGATAAGACCGTAAAACCCGTCACCTCGCCCCCCACCGGCAACGGTTCCATGTTGCGACCGGTGGCAGGTATGGCGGGTGTGCCGAAGCCGAAGGTTAGGGATGTTTCGGTTAACCCCGACCCGGTGCTTCGGGGGCTGATGGACATTAAGCCCAATCCCCCAACGCGTCCCCAGAAACCAACGACGCAACCCGCACCGGTGGCTAAACCGGTCGCTAAACCCGGCGACGGCTCCATGCTTCGACCGGTGGGTGAATTTAACCCGACAATTCTTATCCCCCGATCCGCGTCCCCTAACTACACCGGAGAAGCGGACGCGGTAACCGCATACGGCAAACTCCCTGCCCCCAACCAGCGACGTGGAGATTCTGGCGAACAAGGGCGGTCCATGATCCAAAAGGGTCTCAACAAGATTGTGGGCGGCACACTGGCGGCGGCTATGCCCCCAGGACTTGTGGCGGATAGTGCGCGGGAATCAATGGGCGCGGCAACAAACCGTGCGGCAAGTGATGCCGCCATGTTTGTTGTTCCCGGTTACGGTGGCGCGGTTATCGGTTATCAATTTGCCCCAATGATCGCCGAGTCGCTAAAGACCGGTAGTATCAAGCCTCTTCAAGAAGGATTGTACGGGTTTGCCGAAGGGATGGACGTGCTAAGCGACAAACCGTTATACGACCGCATCCAATCCGCAATTAACCTTGTCGCCACGGCGTATGGCATTGGGCATGGTGTTACCGAACTTAGGGCAATGCGCGACAGATTTTCAACGGGTCGCATTACGGCTAAACAAATTGCCAAAATCGCTAAAGAAGACCCGCGTGTTCACCAAATCTTGACGGAGGCTGGGTACAAGCCGCAAAAAATTGCGTACATTGTTAATCAATCGGCAGAAATTACCGCGCCCGAAGTCAGCAACAAACCCAAGATTACGGGCACCGAACGCCCCGCGCCCATTCTTGGGCAGTCTCGTGGGGCAACCGTTACGCCAAAACCGACAACGGAATCTACCGTCAGACCTAAGCAAACTTCCCCTGTCAAACCAACCGCCCAACCCGAACCGGTAGCTGCTACCCCCAAACCAGCGGAACCCGTTGTTAATCCAACCGCTACACCCAAAGCCAAACCCGCCGGTCTAGAGGCATTGACTGACGAAGCGTTGGCCGCGCAACTCAAGAAAGCGGAAAGCGATTTATTCAACAACGACCCGGCGGTATCGGGTCCTGCGTCCGCACGTCGCAAGCAGCTAGCCGCCGAGGTAGCCCGTCGTCAGTCGTTGCCTAAAGCGGAACCGGTTGTTGAGGCTAAGCCCGCACCCCAAACAAAACCGACCCCCGTTGCCCCCGTAGATGCCGCACAGCCCGCGAAACCGGTTACGCCTGTCGAAACGCCTAAAGAGACGGCAAACGCGGCAGAGGTCGAACCAGTTGTTACCGAAAAATGGTATCCAGAAACGCAAGCTAACGCACACATTGGCGAAGTCAACGCGGCAAGAAAAGCGCTTGATGCACTAAAGCGACGCGAAAAAGTTTTCTTGGACAATTATCAACCGTTACGCGACAATCCGGTTGAAAAACTAAAACTTCGAAACGCAGTAAAAACGGCTGAGGCCCGTTTGCGTAGCGCGGTTGACACGGCAAATTTAAGGCAGGCTGAGCTTGGCCTTAAACCCATAAAGGCCCCCAAACCGGGCGGATTCGTGCCTGCCAATTCATCGTATGGCATTAGCCCTGAACCCACCATCAAGGAAACCCCCAAGGAAACTCCCAAGGAACCCATCAATGAACAAACCAACCAAGTACGACAAACTCGTCAAGAAACTAGCCAACCAGGGAGCAACGGACCCGAAAGCACTAGCGGCGTCAATCGGACGCAAGAAGCTGGGCAAAGCGGAGTTCCAACGGAGAGCGGCGGCGGGGCGAAAGAAGGCGGGGTAGCGGGGGCGGTAGAGCCGACAACGCAAAAGACGCCACGACGGGAACTGACGCCAAAGGATCAAACGGCGGCGCGAATTCTTGAGGCTGATGCTGCATTGGATCAAGCGTTAAACCGCGCATCGCGGCGTACTCGCGGGCGGCAGGCGGGATCATTTATTATCAACAGCGAAGTGCTGGAAGCGTTGGCAAATTCCGCAAAAACGCGAATTGATCATGGCGTTGAATCGGTCAAAGAATGGCTGGGTGAAGTTGAATCTAAATACGGCAAATCAAACCCTGCATTTGTGGCTGCGGTTCGCAATAGGTCTGACGAAATATGGGAGAAAGCGGGCGGTAAGCCTGTCGCGCCAACGGAACCGGTAGCGGAGACACCTAAGCCCGCAAAGCCCACCCCTCTCACCGGCACTTTGGAATCCGTGGTTACCGGGGACAAGATTAAGGCGGGGGAGGCGACTACGCCTAAGAAGCGGGTTAGGGCTTCGGAGACGGAGACGGGCGGTCAAGTTACCGGGCCTCGGCACTCGCTCAACAACGAACCACGTCGGCCCGGATTGTCCAAGCAAGGTGCTAAGACCATCGGTGAAGAGGCATACGCAAAGCTGGGCGCAAAGGGCACGATGGATGCCGTCAACCGGTCCAATTCAGAAAACGGCCATATCCTT
>Ga0209085_1001979_pt1 | contig 12029 bp, 12 predicted proteins | sample C_131016_EF_Meta_FD_187310 | JGI IMG/M metagenome (GOLD analysis project Ga0209085, IMG submission 187310) | Freshwater microbial communities from Lake Croche, Canada to study carbon cycling - C_131016_EF_MetaG (SPAdes) (version 2) | ecosystem: Environmental > Aquatic > Freshwater > Lake...
AAGCGAATATTATACTGTTTTTCTTCCTTGTCCACTTTCCTACCTTGTCCTCCTTGTCTGCACTACACCCAATTTTTAAAAACCTACCCTTGAAAGCCTCCTAGTCCCTACCCCCTAGACTACTGACCGAAGGTCAGAGAAACAGAAAAGAAGTCTAATCTACATGACTTCACTATAAGCTTGAGATCTAGTCTTTGGAAAATTCTAACCTAAATGTCTGATAATCGAGAAATTATCTTAGTCACCGGTCCTTCTCGTTCTGGAAAAAGCGAATGGGCAGAACATTTAGCCGCCCAAAAAAATACCGAGGTTACCTATTTAGCGACTGGTTTTAATGACCCAAATGACTCTGAATGGTCTTTACGGATTCAAAAACATCAGGAGCGTCGTTCTTCTGGCTGGCAAACAAGGGAAGAAATGTATAATCTCTCCTCAATCATAGCTAAATCTTCACCACCGCATTGTCTTTTGATTGATTCTTTGGGGACTTGGGTAGCTAATTTACTCCAGGAGGAGGAACAGGATTGGCAAAATAGGGTGGAGGAATTTTTAGCTACTCTCGATCAGAGTTCTGTTGATGTAATTTTAGTGGCTGAAGAGACTGGGTGGGGCGTTGTTCCTGCTTATCCACTCGGCAGAAGCTTTAGAGATCGTCTAGGTGATTTAATCCGTCGAGTTAGTCCTCTAACTGATTTTGTCTATCTAGTTACCGGCGGCTATGTTTTGACTTTGAATGAACTAGGACAACCTCTCCCTCCCAAACTAAGCTAAAACGCATTTTACAGCAGTTTTAGACCAAAATCAACACAAAACTAGGGGGGCGGGGCTCCGCCCCGCTTGGGTTTTAGCGTTTTTACCTAGGCTTTATTTGATCACAATTTGCTGTAAACGCGTTTTAGCATTCCCTATTCCCTTAAATCAATACTTTTTCTTTTTCCACTACAGATAAAGTCTCTGCTTCAAAAAATCTCCGCGCAAGAACAAATATGTCTTTTAATTGAATTAAGTAAGTATGAACTATCTTGATTTCTTCTGAGTCTAGATGAGTCAGGATTTCTTCTGATAACAGATTTATTGATTCTTCAATCATTGCCCATTTTACTTTCAGGCTAGGGAGAACCATAATGCAAAGAGTCAGTAATTCTTTGGCTATTGGAGTGATGCTTTGCTCCAAAATACAGAGTAAAAGATAGGCTTGAAACATACAGAGATCTCTACAGCAAGAGTGACTAACTGGGGTTAGATTTAATTTTCCTCTGCGAGTTGTCATATTCGCCAAATTACGTACTAACCTAGTATTGACCTGTTGAGCTATATTGTCGGCTAGAGGAAACAGTTTCTTAACAACTTTAAAGATGGGATCATGTAATTCGTATTTAGCTGCAGCCTGACAGACTCTCTGCCAAGGCAAGGAGACCTGTTCTTCTATCAAGGTAAAATAGGGCATCAGAAAGCGCTTTTCCATCACGCTCAGATGGGGATCATCTAGAAGTAAATTGTTAGTTAGATTCAACTGCGTAGTCCAAAAGCCTAAGGTTCGCCAATCTCTTGAGTAAATAAATTGAGCTTGACATTCTAAAAAAATCGGTTCTAGTTCCCTTGTCATTGTCTCTAACTCAGGGAGTCCTAGAGTCGAAAGTGGTATCGTACTTTGGTACTGAAAATCGCTTAGTGTAAACTTTTTTTGTTCTCTTGGTTTGGCGTAGATTTCTAAAAATTTCCAATAGACCCGATAGGTTGATTCTGCGAAGGTTCTTGCTTCTTCTAGATCAACGTCCTGGGGCGCATATTGGTAAAGAACTCTTGTTTTAAGTCCGCCTAGTTCTGATTTGAATTTAACTATCGTCTCTGGAAATTTATTCCTTAGATTAATTCTTCCTTTGATTGAAGACGCTTCAAGTAAAGCTTCGTATGTTGCAGCCTTATCTAGATTAAGACCTTGTAGCTTGATACTGTAGCGTCTTGTCCATAATTCCCACAAAAGTTTAACGGGAGCTTGCTGGGATATTGTTTTAGGTATTAACATATTTGTCAGTTAAAGGTTACACCCAATTGATTTTTTCTTTTATCTCTCTTATCTTAAGCTTTACCTAATGTTTTTAACAATCAATAAGCATTAAGTTTTTTAAATTTTTATATATACATTTTTTTTTAATATCTGAAAGTAGTTAAAACTAATTTTAAACTTAAACTCAAAGTGGTCTCCCGTCATAAGCTAAAACGCATTTTAAATTCGTTTTAACAGGGGGTAGGTGGTAGGGAGTAGAATGTGGGAAAGTCTTCCCTGGAGAGACATAAGGGAATTTGGGTACTGACCAATGGTTCCGAAAAACAGATTACCCAATATGCAGTTTAAGATTCTTTAGCTTAATCATTTCTTTCTAAGATTTATATTAACCTAAGTTGCTAATTACAACTCCAGAGTTACTCAAAAGTCTCAGTGTTAATACTGACAAAAATATCTAAAAATAGCAAAAACTCAGTAGTTTTACTATGTAAATTGTTTCCTGAAAAAGAATATTACTGGAAGAATAGTTTTTGGCTATCTTTATCATCTGGTACTACTTACAGGAAAAAAAAAACAGATACCTTATCTCTGAGACTAACAGACACAACTAATAACTTAACGACAAAAAGTTCTTTACCTATTACACTTGCAGGAGTCCCTACCATCACCGTCCCAACATCGCCTACAGTCACTGCTGGCACTGCCTCAACTATTTCAGGTATTACTGTCGGGGATCTAGCGGGCACTGCAGAACAACTAACCTTGACTGTCCTTAATGGAACCGTAACCTTCGGAAATACCACAGGGTTAACAGTCATCAAAGGCAGCTACGGCAGCAAAAGTGTAACAGTAACAGGGACTTTAGCCAACTTACAGACAGACCTAGCTACATTAAGTTATACGGGCAACGCTTCTTATAAAGGAACAGATACCTTATCTCTGTTACTAACAGACACAACTTATAACTTATCGAGAAATAGTTCTTTAGCTATTACAGTTGTAGCTCCCCCCATCTAAGTAGAGCGGCATAAATAAAGATGATTGCGAGAAAAAAGGAGACCCTTCGGGCGGCTACGCCCATAGAAGTACTTTTGCAGTACCGTTGGCACGCTTTGCCGCCGCCCTACACCAGTTAACCAAAACCGTGCGGGGAACCTCACCCCGCTTTCAAGGGTAGGTTTTTAAAAATTGGGTGTAGTGCAGACAAGGAGGACAAGGTAGGAAAGTGGACAAGGAAGAAAAACAGTATAATATTCGCTTTTTACCAGTACAAATTAAGAAAAAAGCCTATTTTTTAATAGAACAATCTTCCAAGTCTTCCAAGTCTTCCAAGTCTCCCAAGTCTTGTCAACACCAGAATGTCAAATACCTACCCTTGTAAGACCTCACCCCGCCCCTTGGTTAAGCAAGCTTATCTGGTCTCACACTGCTTTTAAATGCATTGTAGCTTAATAACCCAACTGCAGAACATTATCAAGCAAACTTTGATTATCTACAGGGCTAAAACTTCCCATTTCTACGGCTATTGCTAAACCTAAAAGGGATATTTCTGGGGAAAACTTTTGACTATTGCTCAAATTCATAGTAAGAAAAGGACAACAAAAGAGAGCTAATTTTAGGTATTCTTGCCAGTTTTCATCTAGATAACCTTGACTCTGTAATTTTTCAACTAGAGGTTTCAAGACATAGTTAATTTTTGAATTGAGGAAATGTAATCTAATCTCAGAAGGTTTAAAATTATGTTTAACTTCTAGGGTATTTCCTTGTATTTCCCATTGTATAGAGAGAGTTTTTGCTATTTCTTGGGGATAATACATCCACAGAGCAAAGACATTATGAAATAGCGGCTTAGTCAGGTCCAAAAAGGGCGAGTGCCGACCAGCAAAAGCTGGATCAAAATAGATTAAGCTCCTTGTTTTTTGCTGATAAAACACATTACCATTATGGGCATCTCCATGTCCTATAACAGATGGAATATCTTTATTGGCTGGGTTTAAATATTCAGTGGCTTTTAAGACCAATCCTTCTAAGGTATCAGGAAATTCTCTGCCATTAATGACCCATTTAAACTCAGCTAAATCCTCATAATTTATGGCAAGTCCAGGGAGTTTGATATCTACACCTTGATAAAATTGTTTAAACCTTCCTCCTGTCAGACGATGATAAAAAAGTTGATGAATAGGTGCCTTAGTATGTGTGGTGGCTGAAATAATTTCTAGAGAATTCTCATAAAGATGCCAGAGATCCTGATCTGCTTTCTCTTGAACTTGAACAATTTCCTTAATCTCTTTGGTTGGATTATTTTCTAACTCCCACAAGACAGTAAAGAGAGAGGGAGCCTCAAAATAATCATAGATCAGGAGTTGTTTACCCCATTCGCTAGAGCGATAGATAGGTTGAATAACTGGATAACCTGCTTCCGCTAAAATACCCGAATTATAATACTCATTGATAATACTTTCGGGTTCTATATGGGTTTTAAAAAAGAGTTTGCGTCCTTCGGTGGTGGTTAAAAACCCATTAATAGAGTTGAGAGAGACGGCTAAAGGTCTTACCTGAACAGAGTCAATACTAAAAGGGATAAAACTCTTGAAAAAGTTTTGGAGTTTTTCATTAGCCGCTTGTGGGTTCTGAAATTGAAGGGACTGGATCTCCTGTAAAATTTGATCTGACACTTATTTCCTCACTTTAACAGATTATCCCTTTCTCTAATAGCCATAGCATGAGCGGGAAAGCCCTCATATTCAGCTAAAAGTTGTGTTGCACCTTTGAGACGATCAAACCCTTCAGGAGTCAAATAGCCTATGCCTGAGCGTTTCAAGAAGTCAAAAACTGAGACTGCAGAGTAGGATCTAGCAAAACCTCCTGTCGGTAAAATGGCATTGACCCCTATACAGTAGTTAGCTGTAGGAATGGGGGTATATGGTCCTAAGAGTATTTCTCCCGCGTTTTTAATTTTCCCCAATACACTTAAGGGGTCTTTAATTAAAACCTCTAGATGTTCTGGTGCATAGTCATTGATAAAATCTAATGACTCCTGTAAACTCTTGGTTAAAATAATACCACCATAGGCTGCTAGACCCTTTTCACAGAACTCCTTGCGCCAGGGTGGTAATTTTTCTAGGTATTCCATTGCATATTTAGCGACTGCTTCGGCTATTGTCTCACTATGAGTTACTAATAAGGCTGCAGACTCAGGTCCATGTTCTGCTTCTACTAAGAGATCTAAAGCCGCAATACGAGGGTCTGTATGTTCATCTGCTAGAATGATCGACTCACTAGGTCCTGCGGGGAGTCCAACATCTACTAAGCCATATAGTAGGCGTTTGGCTGCTGAACCATAGACATTACAAGGGCCTGTAATTTTATCTACTTTGGGAATGGTGGCTGTTCCTATGGCCATAGAGGCTATCGCTTGAATACCGCCTAGTTTGTAGATATTCTCAACTCCTGCCATTTTTGCTGCTACTAAGGAAGCAGGTTCTACTTTTCCTTCTCTATCAGGTGGTGTACAGACTATTACTTGGGGTACTTTGGTGACTTGAGTAGGTACTGCCAACATCAACATTACAGAAGGAAATGCCCCTTTTCCTCTTGGTACATATAGTCCAGCACTAGCAATGGGGGTTACTTTTTCGCCTGCAAAGACTCCCGGGGCTATTTCTGAGAGTTGTATTTCTTCTGGCATTTGTCTCTGATGGACTTCCCGAATGTTACTATAAGCCAGTTCGATGGCTTTTTTCAGTTCTATGTCTATTTCTCTTTCTGCTTTTTCAAATTCTTCTGGAGTTACTTTGAGGGTTTCGGCTGTAGCTTCAGGATAGTCAAACTTTCTGACATACTCTACTACCCCTTCATCCCCTCTGAGCTTAATTTGTGTGATCACTTCTTGAGCTATACTGAGAGCATTTTCTATATCTAATTCTGCTCTTTTTTTCAGTGTGGACAGTTCTGTTGCGGTCATTTTCGCCAGTTTCAAGATTCGGATCACAGAGCTTCTCTCCTTTGATGTGCCACTTAGTGAAGTTTTCTATTGTAGCAAAGATTCACTGTTTTATCTCCTGACAACAGCAGAGACTATTGTTGTGATAGTGGCAGTTGCCAATAAACCAAAGGCTAGGTTAACTACCCATTGTGAAGCTTGTTGATAGGCATTGAACCGAATGGTTTGTTCTTTGGACTCTTCCCGAAGTTGTCTTATAGCCGCGTTATTCTCTTTGGACTCTTCTCGGAGTTGTTTGATCGCCTCTGCATTTTCTCTGACAGTTTCCCCTAACTTATCTAGCATTTCATCTGTCCAGCGTTCAACAGCCATTTTTACTTCCTCATATATCTAGTTTAATTTTAGCTTATACCAATTTTTTAAAAGACTGATAGATATGGGAAAAAACCCTCATAATTAAATACCGCGAACTACAAGGGGATTTGCGACTTTCAACTCTCCCATTATTAAACAAAATTGGTACTATACATAATCCTTGCATAATACAACGTATATTTCATCACTACTTTCCGAGAAATACCCTTCACCATTTTTAAAAGTGAAGGGTACATCTGCCAGAGCTATACATATTTACTATTTTATCAGTAAGGGAGGAGCAGTGCCTCTGGCACGCTTCGCCAAAAATAACCTACCACTCTTCGTTCTTTGAAGCTGTTGGAACGTTCCATAAATTATCGTTAAAGGGTGGTAGGTTATTTAGCTTCAAGTGCCTAAAAAGAATTCACCATTTTTAAAAGTGAAGGGTACATCTGCCAGACTTGTACATCTTTTTGATTGGTTAGTGATTTCCTGAAACTTTTTAGTTCCCTAATTGTTACAAAATCTTCATTATTTGTTCATAAACTTGTACATTATAAACGGATTTTGTATAACTTCTTGGTTAATGTAGGCTGCATATTGACTATCAATAGAGATAGCTTTGTTAAAATCAGCATCTGCCTTTGTATATTCTTTTAAATTTTTGTATATATTTCCTCGATCAATGTAGGCTAGTCCATCTTGAGGATTAAGAAAAATAGCTTTAGTGTAATCAGCCTCTGCCTTTCTATATTCTTTTAAGTTATAGTAGGCAATTGCTCGGTTTAAGTAAATTGGTGGATTTCGAGAATCGATTTCAATAGCTTTAGTGTAATCAGCTACTGCCTTTGTATATTCTTTTAATTGCAGGTATACATTTCCTCTGTTGTTATAGGCGGCTGCTGCATCTTTAGGATCTTTTTTAATAGCTTCGTTGAAATCAGCGATTGCTTTAGGATATTCTTCTAGTTGATAGTAGAAAGTTCCTCTGTTGTTATAGGCGGCAGCATTTTTAGGATTTTTTTTGATCATTTGAGTATACTCATTAATTTCTTTGTTGTAATTGTTTTGTTGAGCATAAAGTTTCTGGGACTTGTTAAAATGTGCAGCATTAATAAATGATTCTTTATTGTCATTCTTATTAAAGCTAGTTGCTTTAGATTGAGATTGTGAAATGTTACAAACACTAGTAATAGTTGTCAAGAAGCTAGCGGTTATTAGGAGTACGTTGATAGTTTTAGTTAGCATAGTTTTTCAGTGTTATTTGATTGTTAGTGTCAGGAATTATTCGCGTAAACTTTACGGGCATGTTTAACATGATCTCGCTCAATAAAAAATATAATACGCATGATAAATCTCGTAGTGAGAGTAAAACTAAATAAATAGGTAAAAATCTTATTAAATTTAGCTTTACCTACTCACCATGAAGATATTCTCTAAATAGGCGTATTATTATGAAGTGTATATTATTAGTATAATATAGGCCAAGTCCTTCTTTGAGTTAAGTTCATAGCAATCCCCTTCTCCATGTACGCTGATTCACCTACAAATACAGGATACGTATCTTCTCCTTCGTAAAAGATTTCATCTCCATCAAAGGTAATAAAAATTGGATCTCCTGTGCGTAAAAGTTCGTAATTTTGTACTGAGGGATGAATCATAGCACTGATTTCATTTGTATCATCCCTTGGATAATCTATACTATCAACATAAAAATAGTACGTTAGACTATAGTTTAACTCGCAAGCTTCATCTCTCGGATTATTGTAGTAATCTAAGGTCTTGTATACTAATAGTTCTGATTGATGAAATAGATTATAATCTAAACAGCCCTCAGGAATCAGACCGACCTCGATGGTAATTCCCAAATCACAGAGAGCTGGTAAGGCTGAGGAGTTCTCTGTTTTAGGTACTACATATACATTAACTGAAGGATGAGCATTTTGGAGGTAGGACACCAGTCTCATGTTCTCTAGAAAGTCGTATGTTATAATACAAATCCCCATATCGCTAGTACTGGAATGAAGATCTACGATTACATCAACATTGGAGCCATATAAACTATTGATCTTTTTAGCCAGAACATCTTCGTACTTATACAATAACAATGGATCGGCTAAGTCGTGCTGGCTGAAACAACGATTCAAATCCTTGTCAATGTACCGTACTTTAGAGACACAGGCTTCAGGGTTTGCAAGAAGTAAGTACGATTGGAGATTTGCCCTTACAAGTGCCTGAGGGTTTCTCTGAAATTGTTTTATCAGATAAACACCTGTAAGCTCTCCACCATGGGTCCCACCTACTATTAATACTTTCTTCATATCATTTTCTCCAAGTGAATATAACAACAGTATATTGGGATCCCACAGTATACGGAATTATCAAATTTAATAGGATACTATAATAAAATACGTATACTTGATGAAAAAGACCCAAGAAAATGATAAATCTACAACGTCTAGAACGGTTTGTGATTTTGGCTACGAACAAAAATAGTTCGGGTGAAAAAGATATCAATATCTCTCGTGTAGCAGAAAAACTCTATATCCCTCAGCCTCATCTGAGTAAAGAAATTAGTCAACTCGAAGAAGAAATAGATGTAAAACTATTTATCCGTAACCCTCGCTTAGAACTAACCGATTACGGTAAAGCTTTTCTGACACAAGCAGAACACCTTCTCGTACAAGTTAAACAATTGGCGCAATTCACAAACCAAGCAAGTCAAGGAGAGATTGGACGATTAACTATAGGTATTAATACTTCCATCTCTAACAGTCTTCTTCCAGAAGTTGTCCGTACTTTTCAGCAAAGATTTCCCAATGTAGATTTGGTATTACAAGAGCTTTTGTTCAAAGAAAGTCGTCAGAGACTTGAAAACCACACACTAGATGTGGATTTTGATAATTTGTACAATCTAAAAGATGTAGACTCTGAGCATTCTTTGACTTATGAAATAGTCACAAAAGATTCCTTAGTGATGGTACTACCAGAAAGCCATCCTCAAGCACATAAATCACAAGTTGAACTAAAAGATTTAGCCAATGAACCTTTCATTCTTCCTTCCCCTGAATCCGTTCCAGGATTGCACACAATAATTCATAGTGCTTGTCTGCAAGCAGGATTTACCCCTAGAGTTGTACAGGAAGCTGCCTGGATGACCACTATTCTTGGACTAGTCGCAGGTGAAATGGGGGTAGCATTGTTACCTGCTAATGTCATAAATCTCCAGCGTAGTGGTGTTGTTTATAGAATCATTCCAGAACAGTTACCTGTATTTCAAATGGCAATTGTTTGGCTACGGAATAATCAATCAAAAATCTTGTCTAATTTTCTTGAGGTAACCAGAGAAATTTCTCAAAAGATGGACGAAAAAACGGACTGTTTGTAGAAATCTTAATATATACTTATAAGGTATTGGTTAATCTTTTTGATTTGTTAGTAATTTCCTGAAACTTTGTAGTTCCCTAATTGTTGCAAAATCTTCATTATTTGTTCATAAACTTGTAAATTATAAACGAATTTTGTATAACTTCTTGGTTAATGTAGGCTGCATATTGAGAATCTATTTCAATAGCTTTATTGTAATCAGCCTCTGCCTTTGTATATTCTTTTAACTTCTTGTAGATAGTTCCTCGGTCAATGTATGCTAGTCCATCTTGAGGATTAAGAGAAATAGCTTTAGTGTAATCAACCAAATTCTTGTGGTTCTTTATTTATTATTTCTAAAAGTAATTTAATATATTCTGGGGTGACTTTTTTATAATTACCTTTGCTTTTTCTGTCCTGTAAAGTTTCGCGCATTACTCGGGTCTCCATGTTTGAACCAATAAGCCACCGTTCTTAAAGAACAACCAATAAAATCTGCTATTTCTTGTTGTGTTTTTCCATCATTTAACAATAAAAACAGTGGAAAGATCTATATTCATAGTGCAAAAAGGTTGTATTTTAAAAAGTGTTATGTCATCTAGTGAAGTGTTGCCCTATAAATAAAGCAAATTGCCCTCACGTAAATATCAATATAAAAAAGACTTGTTTGATTTCCTGTATAAGTTAATTGAAATAATAATAAATTTTAACAATGATAGACTCAAAGGCCAAGTTAACTACCCATTGTGAAGCTTGTTGATAGGCATTAAAGCGAATAGTTTTTTTACAGCCATTAGTTATAATAAAGGCCGACCAATGCTCAAGTTCAATTAAACCATTTTAACCTTAAGGATCTGAACAAAGTATTTATGAAACAGTATATAGTAGCGACAATAACAGATAAGTGTACGGATTTAGACAGCAGATGTTCGCATTCTAAGACCAGACATCTTAGCACTTCTGTACATAAAATCATCTGGCATGGGGTAGGGCTGATAACAAGTCTCTTCCTTTTAAACGTTATGGTACCGAAAGCCCAAGCGGGAGACTTGGTAACCTCAACGGTTGTGACAACGGGGTTGGATAATCCTCGCGGTTTAACCTTTGGACCTGATGGAACTCTCTATGTGGCTGAGGCTGGTTTAGGCGCAGGGAACGGTTCTGGCGGCTTTGGTGTAGGCGTAGGCTTAACCGGTTCGATTACAGCTATCAGTAATCCAGCCTCGTCAACTCCAACCGCTTCGCGGGTCGTTACAGGATTGGCATCTATTGGGGACACAATGTTTGGTTTTCCCGAGGTACAGGGGGCCGATGGCATTTCTTTCCATGGGACTAATGAGCTATATACCATCATGACTGAGTCGACCCAAGGCATCAACCAACCGACCGCTCCAGGCGTTGACCAGTTTGGCCAGCTCTTAAAAGTGACTTTACCGAGCAATAATTTCCAAGCGATTGCAGATGTGGGAAACTTTGATTATAACTGGACAAATCAAAACCAGAATGCCTCATTTGCCCCTTCTGGGCAGTTCCCTGATGCCAACCCCTATGGCGTACTCGCACAGTCTGGTGTTCAATATGTGGTAGATGCTGGAGCCAATACTCTAGATGAAGTAGATGCCAACGGGTCTATAAAGATCATTGCCTACTTTCTTAATCCTCCCGTCAGAGATGCCGTTCCGACTTCTGTAGTCCTAGGATCTGATGGATATTTGTATGTGGCGACACTCGGTTCGGGAGTTCCTGGTCAGGCAAGTATCTACAAAGTGAATCCTAATTTACCAGGTATCCAATTTCTAGATAGTAGTAATGTATGGGCTAGTGGCTTCTCGTCAATTACCTCAGCCACTTTTGGCCCAGGGGGACTCTATGTGACAGAGTATGACAGTGGCAATTTGATCAGAATTCCTCTCAATTCTGATGGTACTGCAGGTACCCCAACCACGCTAATAAGTTCACTAAAGAACCCTACTGGTGTGACTGTCAGTCCAGATGGTTCAATTTATATCTCTAACAACGGTATTTCCTCTGGTGGCGGCGAGGTTCTCAGAATAGCTAGCACCCAAGTGCCAGAACCTTCTTCTGTCCTAGGCGCTGTTGCTGCACTAGGGTTATCTACTACATTGAAACGTAAACTAACCAACAAGAAATAAAAGCTAAATAGACAGGAATTTAGGTCCAGACAAAGGTTTAGACCTTTTTTTCTGTCTAAAATAAACTTTATTGTATACTATAAACTGTCGGTTCGCTCATTTGACGAGGGTGAAAGGGAATTAAGTCTTGCACAGCTTAGAGTCTAGCTGATAAAGAGACTCAGGCATTTTCATAAGTGAAAGGATCTGTCGCTGGAGTGCA
>Ga0209085_1001981_pt1 | contig 12012 bp, 12 predicted proteins | sample C_131016_EF_Meta_FD_187310 | JGI IMG/M metagenome (GOLD analysis project Ga0209085, IMG submission 187310) | Freshwater microbial communities from Lake Croche, Canada to study carbon cycling - C_131016_EF_MetaG (SPAdes) (version 2) | ecosystem: Environmental > Aquatic > Freshwater > Lake...
GGCTTTGGCGGAGTACTATTTTGCGCGCGGGGGGGCTTACGAGAAAAAGGGGGATTTGAAAAAAGCGTTGGAGGATTATTTAAGGGTGAGCACGCTTTATCCAGATCCCCCAGCCTTAGGTCAGCGGGCAGAGGCAAAAGCACAAGCCTTGCGACAGGCAAATAAAGACCTCGTCACGGAATGAGTCTCATGAATAGTCTCTTCGGAATGAAAAGGAATCCTATGGCAAAAGTTCAATCATTTCTCCTGGTTGCGTTTTTATGGGTTCCCGCCCTGATGGCGGAAGGCGAGGGAGGGAAACCCGCGAAGACGGCCTGGCAGATTTTTCATGAGGGAGGGCTCGTAATGTGGATTCTCCTGCTGGCGTCGATCCTAATCATGGCGTTTACGATTGAGGCTTTTATTAAGATACGGGTGGGACGTCTGGCTCCTGCAGCGGTCTTGGCACAACTGAGAGACGCGATCGTTTCTGGAAATTATCCTTTGGCGCATCAGATATGTACCGCCAATCCCTGTTATCTGAGTCGTATTGTCCAGGCAGGAATCGAGCGCTTGGGCCGGGGGCGGGATGCGGTTGAGCAGGCGGTGGGGGACACCACAGCCAAGGAGCTGAACGGCATTAAGGCCAATATCCAGTATCTTTCTGTCATCGGGGTGGTGAGCCCGATGGTGGGACTGACGGGAACGGTCATGGGGATGATCAAGGCATTCGAAACCTTGGGTTCCTCCGGTGCGGCCGATCCGAGTAAATTGGCAGGAAATATATCCGAGGTATTGGTGGCGACCGGGGCAGGACTATTTGTCGCAATACCGGGGTTCATTTTGTATTACGTGTTTCGGAATCGGATTCAGACCGTATCGGTGGCGGTGGATTCGGAGGTGAACCTATTGCTGGAGGACGTCCCTTTTGAACAGCTGACGGGGTATCGGGTGAGCGATTATCTGGGTGCAGCGGCGGCGGCTTCTGCCCCAGCCGCTTAATCGGAGGAGTCGTGCCATGTCTGGGCACGGAAGGAAATTTAGCGTTCACACTGCCGGAGGGGACGAGGATCCTGAATTTCAGGTCGCTCCGATGGTGGACGTCCTCCTCGTCCTTCTGATGTTTTTCACGGCCACGACAACGACGGAGATCAAGAGTCAGATGGCGGATCTAACGCTTCCTGAGGCTCAGGACGCAAAGGACCGCGAAAAAGGGGAAGGGCAGTTCACGGTGAATATCAATAAAATGGGGGGGTTGGAAGCTCAAGGACGGAGTGGTTTGGAGGAGGCCACTCTTTCTAAGTTGATTAAGGAAGATTACAGCCAAGTGAAAAAACTGAATCCGAGTGCCAGTTACCGTGTTTTGATTCGCGCGGATAAAGATCTGGGCTGGGAAAAAACAAAAGTTGTCCTGAAAGCGGCGGCGGCAGCAGGTGTGGCGAATGTGGTCTTTGCGACCACCAAGGGAGGCAAAGGGTGAGGTATGGCTGGCGGAGGATCTAGCGACGGGGATTATGGGTTGCAGATCGCGCCGATGCTGGACGTGATGTTCGTGTTACTTCTTTTTTTCATGGTGATGGCCGGGAAGCAGGTCAAAGAGGCGGAGTTGGGGGTTCAGGTTCCGGGAGCTTCCAGCGCGACGAGTACGGCAAAAAGTCCGGTCACCCTGAGGGTCGGTCCGGATGGGGTGGTGACCTTTAATGAGAGCGCGATCGATGGCCGAGAGGATCGGGAGATGCCCAAACTAAGGGGAAGATTAAAAGCCCTGATCGAGGCGTCGCCAGATCAGTCGGTCATCATTCGCCCCAATGATAAGGCTCCCTACCAAAGGATTATCGACGTGTTGAACGCCTGCGGAGCGGAACGCGTGAAGAATCTGACCTTCGGCGGGTAGGGGCTTACGCCCGACCCATGTACTTCTTTTCGCGGGTATCGACCTTGATCAGCTCGCCTTCCTTAATGAAGAGCGGAACCTGAAGTTGGAGTCCGGTTTCCATCTTCGCTACTTTCATGACGTTGTTGGCGGAGTCGCCTCGGATCCCTTCTGGGGATTCGATCACCTTGAGGGTGACGCTGGCAGGGGGTTCCACAGAAACGGCCTTGCCTTCGATAAATAGAATTTCACAGGCCATATTCTCGGAGAGAAACTCCTTCACGTCCTCGACCAGTTCTGGGGTCAGGGTGAGATTCTCGTAGTTTTCCGGGTTGATAAAGGTGTAACCGGTGTTGTCGCTGTAGCTAAACTCCCACTTATCACGCGAGACATTCACCGTTTCAAGGCGTTCATCCGAAGCGAGACGATGATCGGACGACTGGCCGGATCGGAGAGAGCGAAACATGGCCTGAACGAAGGCGCGTTTATTTCCCGGCGTACGGTGAGTGATACCGAGGACGATGAAAATGTCTCCATCCTTTCGGACGGCCATTCCTTTTTTAAGATCATTTGCGATTACGGACATAACGACTTCTCCTTTTTGTGTTGGGTTACAATAATCTGAAGCGAGTCAGATCCTGTGAATCCACCAGACCGACGGGACGATGGGCGGCGTCGACCACCACAAGGTCCTCGATTCGATGGGTTTCAAAGATGTGCAAAGCTTTCGCGGCCAAACTTCCAAGAGAAATGGTGATAGGGCGTTTTGTCATGACGGTCGCCAAGGCACGCTTGCCGATCGCAGCATCCTTCTGGAATCCGCGAACGAAGTCCCCATGGGTGTAGATTCCTGTAAGTTTTCCTTTCGCATCGACGACAAGGGCAGCCCCGCACCGTTTTGCGGTAATTTGAGACAAGGCTTTCGCCACGGAGGTCTTTCCGGTGCAAATGGGGATCGATTTCCGTGGACGCATAATTTCCTGAACGGGAAGAAGGAGATCCCTTCCGATGCTTCCTGCTGGATGAAGTTGGGCGAAGTCCTCCCGGCGGAAGCCACGGCTTTGCAGAAGGACCATGGCTAGGGCGTCGCCCATAGCCAGCATCGCGGTGGTGCTGGAAGTAGGGGCAAGATTGAGGGGGCAAGCCTCCTGATCCACGGAAACGTCGAGAACGACATCTGATTGGCGGGCGAGGTTGGAACGTGGATTTCCCGTCATGACCAGAATCGGCACACCTTGCCGTTTGATCAGCGGGACGACACGGAGGAGCTCATCTGTTTTGCCGCTGTAGCTAAGAACCAAGATGAGATCTTTACGGGAGACCACCCCGAGGTCGCCGTGCACAGCGTCCACCGGATCCAGAGTGACCGAGGTGGTCCCGGTGCTCGCAAGGGTGGATGCGATCTTATGGCCGATATGCCCAGATTTTCCGATCCCCGTGACGATGATTTTGCCCCCATTCTCTAGACGTTGTTGCATCAAACGAATCGCTTGAAGAAAAGAGGGGCCCAATCGGCGACGAACGCGACGGAGAGCCGCGATTTCGATATCGAGGACCCGACGCGCTTGTTGAATGGAGCGACCTGTGGCCATAAAGAAAAAGAATATGCGAGCTGTTCGCGTTGGGCAACCCGCATGAAGGCTTGAGACATGCGCTCCGAGAAGGCACGGTAGATCGATGCCTCGATGGCCCGAACTCTTTCTCGCACTTCGTTTCCTGCGCCCCCAGCGGACGTTTGTATCGATTATCACGTTGCTGAGCTGGCTGGGCGTCGTGGCAGGGGTGCTTGTGCTGATCGTCGTTCAATCGGTCATGCGTGGTTTTGAAGATGAGCTGACAAGAAAAGTAATCGGCTTTCAGTCCCATCTGACCGTGGCTGGGCAGTCTCCTTTGCCCGACCCGGCTGGGTTATTGCAGGTGATTCGTGAGGAAAAAGGTGTGATTGGTGCCACAGGATCGGTTCTGGGACCGGTCTTGGCAGAAACACGGGGACGAATCTCAACTCCCCGAATTAAAGGTTGGGATGCGGCGACTGCACCTTCCGTATTGCCCTTACCGGAATGCTTGGTTTCGGGGAACTGGTCTCCCGGTCCGGATCAGGTGGTGGTGGGGTCGGAGTGGGCTAAATTGAATCGGGCCGAACTGGGAGCGGAGGTCAATCTTCTGGCTCCGCAGCAGTTTAAGGATGTCATCGCGAGCAAGGGCGTGGGTGCTGTTCCGAAAAAAATCCCACTTCCTAGGACTTTTCGGGTGGTGGGAATTTTCACCACAGGCATGTTTGAATATGATTCGGAGTATCTCATTACCGATTTAGCCACGGCACAGGAACTTTACGCCGTGCCGAACGAGGTTCATGGAATCGCAATCAAGCTCGAGGACCCGGCACAAGCTGGCCAGATTGCAGATCGATTGAGGGCCAAACTAGGGGGAGGAATCCGAGTTTTGACCTGGATGGATCATAATCAGCGCCTGTTTGCCGCCGTAGCGGTGGAACGAAGAGTGATGAGTTTCCTGCTTTTTTTTGTGATGGCGGTCGCGGCATTAGGATTAAGCGGCACCCTGATTACGGTGACGGTGCAGAGAGCGAAATCGATCGGGATTCTGGCGGCGATCGGGGCGACGCCCCGGCAGATCGCTACAGTCTTTACGATGTATGGAGTGGTGGTGGGAGTATTGGGTTCATTGGCGGGAGTGGTGGGAGCTTGGATCGTTTTGGTGAATCGAAACGGGTTGAGTCATTGGATCGGTCGTCTGACTGGCCAGGATCTTTTTCCTGCAGAGATCTATCACTTTTCGGGGCTTCCTGCTCGGTACGATTTCGGAGTTTTTGTCGGGGTGGCGTTGGCAGGTCTGGCGCTGAGTGTTCTGGCAGCCTTGGTTCCGGCATGGGTTGCTTCCCATAGTGAGCCTGCATCCAACTTGAGGAGATCATGAGCACGCCTCTCTTGGAAGTTCGTCAATTGCGTAAGGGTTACCGGCTGGAGGGTCGGCCTCCGCTTGAAATCTTACATGGAATCGATTTCTCATTGGGAGCAGGGGAGTGTCGGCCAGTTTGTGGTCCCTCGGGGGCGGGGAAGTCGACCCTTCTCCATATTCTGGGAGGGTTGGAGGAACCGGACGGGGGAGAGATCTTCTGGAAAGGTGAAAAAATCAGCGGTCAAACAAGGAGCCAGTGGGCTCATTGGAGACGTCGCGCAGTGGGATTCATTTTTCAGTCCTACCATCTCCTCCCGGAGTTGACGGTGGAGGAAAACGTTCGGCTTCCCGCGATGTTGGCGGGTGTTTCGGTGGGGGAACGGTGGGAGGATTTGATCGATCAGGTGGGAATGACCCTGCGACGAGATCATCTCCCTGGAGAGCTTTCGGGCGGGGAGCAGCAGAGAGTGGCGGTGGCTCGTGCCTTGGTTCTCGACCCCGACCTGATTTTGGCGGATGAGCCGACCGGGAATCTGGATGCGGCTTCGGCTACCGCGGTGCTTGATTTGCTTGTTCCGATGGTCAAAGAGAGGCAAAAATCTCTCCTGCTTGTCACCCATGACGCTTCGGTGGCTATGAAGGTGGGGGTTCCCCTTCGGTTGCTGGATGGTAGGTTGGCAAACTAAATTATGATCATCTACATCGACGGGAAATTTTATCCGGAGGAAGAGGCGAAGATTTCGGTCTTTGACCATGGATTGCTTTATGGGGATGGGGTCTTTGAAGGGATCCGTGCTTATGAGGGGCGGGTTTTCAAGCTGGAGGAGCATCTCGCTCGCTTGGAAGATTCGGCAAAAGCGATTTTGCTTAAACTGCCTTGGAGTCGTGCCGAAATTCGGGATGCGGTTCTTGCCACGTGTCAGAAGAATAAGATCAAATCGGGTTATCTCCGTTTGGTTGTGACGCGCGGGAAGGGGTATCTCGGGCTCTCACCCGATCGCTGCAAAAAACCGACGATCATTATCATTGCTACCGATTTAGAGCTTTATCCTGAAAAATATTATCGGGAGGGGTTGAAAGTCGTGACGGGAGCCACTTGGCGTCAATCCCCCGCGGCATTGGATCCAGGAATCAAGTCCTTGAACTACCTGAACAATATTTTGGCAAAGATTGAGGGGCAGCAGGCCGGAGCCCAAGAGGTCATTCTTCTCAACCCGCAGGGGATGGTTTCCGAATGTTCAGGCGACAACATTTTCTTCATCCGGAACGGGGTTCTCGTGACCCCCAAGCTTTCTTCCGGTGCCTTGAATGGGATCACCCGGGCCACGGTATTGGAGATCGCGAGGGAGGCAGGATGGGAGACACGAGAAGACGAGGTTCGGCGGTACGATCTATTTACCTGCGACGAGATGTTCCTGACAGGCACGGGGGCGGAGATTGTTCCAGTCGTGGAGGTGGATGGTCGTCCCATCGGGGACGGTCGCCCGGGAAAAAAGACCGCAGATCTGATGAAGCGTTATCACAAACTCGTCAGTACGACAGGGACCAAGATTCCCGCCTAGCCCGTGGACTGTCAGAAGTGCGCCTGCAAACCTGCCACGGTCTTCATGACCAACGTGGTGGGAAATGATCTAAAACGTCTGGATCTGTGCGAGGAGTGTGCCAAGAAAACAGGAACGATCCATTCGTCCGGCTTTCTGGCGGAAGAGATGCTTTTGCAGGTAGGACTCGGAGCAGTTGAAGAGTCGAGTCAATGTCCTGCGTGTGGCTATCCCTTGGATAGCCTGCAGAAAACAGGCCGATTGGGTTGTGCGACTTGTTACGAAAAGTTTTCCACTTCCTTGCAGGAGGCTTTGGCCGAGTCCCAGAAGGGGATGCTTCATCGTGGCAAACGTCCGGTCCGCAAAAAGGCGGCCAGGGAAGAGTGGGAAGCGGAGCTGAAACATCTGATCGCAGTGGAAGATTTTGAGGGGGCGGCTCGGTTGCGGGATCAGATGGCGCAAAAAAAGCCTCTTTCCTCACGCCGAACCAAAAGCGAATGAAAGTTCCTCTCGATTGGTTGAGGGAGTGGTCCGAATGGAATGGGACTCCGTCAGAGTTATCGGATCGACTAACCCAGAGTGGAACCGAAGTCATCGGGATGAAGTCGACCGGGTGCCAAGTGAAGGGGATCGTAACGGCAAAGATTTTGGAGAAGAAGTCTCATCCTAATGCAGATCGACTGACCGTTTGTCTAGTTGATGATGGGACGGGGCCCCGGCAAGTGGTGTGTGGGGCGAAGAATCACAACGCGGGAGATATTGTGCCGTTGGCCAAGCCGGGAACTGTTTTTCCAGATGGCATGACCATCAAATCTGCGAAACTTAGGGGGGAAAGTTCGGAGGGAATGCTTTGTTCGGCCAAGGAAGTGGGATTGGCGGAGGATGCGGAAGGCCTTCTGCTCTTGCCTCCGACAACGACCCTGGGGGTGGCTTTGGAGAGTCTTTATCCTGGGGAAGCAGTGATTGAGGTGGAGATCACATCGAATCGTCCCGACCTCGCCTCGGTTGCTGGTTTGGCACGGGAACTTTCTGCGCTGGGTGTCCCGCTGAAATCTCGTCCGCCCGTTCCACCCACACCCGAAGGAGTCTTGAACGGCTGGAAAATAATGGTGGAGGATAAGGAAAAGTGTCCGAATTACACGCTGACCAGTTTGCTTGTTCGAACAGGGGTGGATTCCCCGGAATGGATGAAGAAAAAACTAAGTGCAGCTGGCTTACGCTCTCTGGGTTTACTGGTCGACGTGACCAACTTTGTTCTCCTTGAATTGGGGCAGCCGGTGCATGTGTTCGATGCGGAGCGCTTGCAGGGAAACACTCTTTCCGTTCGCAAAGCGAAGGCCGGCGAAATGCTGAATGGTCTGGATGGGGGAAAGCATTCTTTAACCCCTGATGATCTTGTTGTGGCGGATGGAAAAGGTCCGGTGGCATTGGCGGGTGTTGTGGGTGGAGTGGAATCGTCTGTGCAGGCCCGAAGCCGAAAAATCCTACTAGAGGCTGCGTCTTTTCATGCCGGAACTGTGAGACGCACGGCACGTCGACTTTCTGCCAGCACGGAATCTGCCAAGAGATTTGCCCGCGGCGGGTTGGATCCTTCTCTGGTTGAACTGGCGAGGAGCCGAGTCGTCCAGCTGTTGCAGGAAACGGGTGCTTTGGAGAAATATGAGGGAGCTCAAACTTCAGGAACGCTCGCGGTTTCAACTCCTTCGCCCGTGACTTTGCATTGGGAGCGGGCGGAAAAGGTTCTGGGATTCAAAATCGATCGGGCTGTTATGAGTCAGCGACTGGGGGCGCTAGGTTTTCGTGAAGAAAAAGGGGGATGGATTGCTCCCGCTTGGCGCGGAGACGTACGGGAGGAGATTGATCTCTGGGAGGAGTTGGTTCGTCTTTCCGATTTGGCAGCAGTGCCTGCGTTATTTGATTCCCAAGTGGAAGGGCGGTCGGAAGAGGATCGGGGGAACCTTCTTCGTAGGCAGGTGCGTAGTTTTCTGGTGGAGAGGGGATACTGTGAGGTTCTTTCTTCTGCTTTGGCTCGATCGGAGGAGGTAGGAAAGGTGCGGCTTCATGTGCCCGCTGGCCCAGATGCGGTCGGGTATCGGCAGAGTCTTCTGCCGGGGTTAGGTCGGGCTGCGGCGAGGAATATCTCCCGAGGTCAGGCCGACTTGAAACTTTTTGAGTTGGGCAGGGTTTCAACTTCAGGAGGTCAGGAGGAGATGGTTTTGGGACTCTTGGTCAGTGGACGGGAGAGGTTGGTGGATTGGCAGGAGGGAGAGGTTCAGTCGGACCGATTCAGCCTTCAAGGGATTTGGCAAGAACTGGTAAAACGGTTTCCCGGATGGGGTGCGGCCGTGACTTTGCGTGAGATGAGTCCGGGCGAGAAAAAGTCGGCAGGCGTGAAGGGAACGATCTGGCTGGCGGAGGGGAAGGTGACGCTCGGAAAAGCACAGGTCACTTCGTATGAGGCATTGAGCATCTTTCCAGGTGTTCAACGGGACCTGGCTCTGGTTCTCCCAGAGAAGGTCTCTTTTGCTGAGGTGGAGAAGGCGATTCGGGCGGTGGCTCCTGCAGAGATGGAGAGTTTGTCGGTGTTTGATCGTTTTCAGGACGGCACCGGAAAGAAAGTTCCGATGGGATTTTTGTCACTCGGTTGTCGCTTGCATTTTCGATCGAGTGCGCGCACGTTGACGGAAGAAGAGGTGAGTGGCTGGGAAAAAACAATTCTCCAGTCATTGACCACCCGGTGCGAAGCCAAGCTCCGGGCTGTTCTTTGATTGATTGATTGTAGTCTTCGCGCCCTGCTTGAAGCGTGTGACGGATCAATTTTTTTCAACCGATAAAATTAAAAAACGAGGCCCAACCTTAATTCGAATACGTCATGCCTTTTTAGGAAGGCGGACGCGGAAGCGGGAGTCTCAATTTCTGGAGCATTCCAGGGTCGAAAAAAGTTCTCCTAGCGCCCAAGCGGGGCGTGTTTTTTTTTGTGTGAGTTATGGTAACCGGGCGGCGAGCTCTTTGACCTTAGGTAGGTTCACGAGAAGATCGGCGATTGCGTCGTAACGACCCGAAAGAAGCCCCTGTTGGGCGCTCGCTTTCATTGTCACAGGAAAAGATAATTTTCCTGCAGTCACTTGAAGTTTCTGTAGGTCAATATCCACCTGTGTGTTGGGTTCGGCCGAAATTAGCTGGGTCAGGGCTTGAAGATCCTCTTTTTTTGCTGAGACACAGGGAAGTCCGAGTGTCGTGCTGTTTCCAAAGAAGATTTCTGCAAAGTTACCAGCGATCACCGCCTTAAAGCCTGCACGGACGATTGCCTGAGGGGCGTGTTCCCGAGAGCTTCCGCAACCGAAATTCATTCCGGAAATAAGAATCGTCGAGCCCTTGAACTTCGGTTGGTCGATCGGGTGATTCTTGGATTGCCCTTCCGGTGTTTGGCGGATATCGCGGAAAAGAAATTCGCCCAAACCGTCAAAGGTAACGCATCGCATATAGCGGGCGGGGATGATCCGATCCGTATCGATGTCGTCTCCCTCGATGGGGACGGCTCGACCTGAAACTTTTTGTACGGGGGAGAGTGACATATTAGTTTTTGGCAAAGACCTTGCGGGCATCGCTGACTTCGCCTGTGACAGCAGCAGCGACCACCATGACGGGGCTCATGAGAAGAGTCCTTCCTGTGGGACTCCCTTGGCGGCCTTTGAAGTTTCGGTTTGAGGAGGAGGCACATATCTCGTCGCCCACCAGCTGATCCGGATTCATGCCCAGACACATGGAGCATCCTGCTTCCCGCCAGTCGAATCCTGCGTCACGGAAGATCTTATCGATTCCCATTTCGGTGCAGATTTTGCTCACCCCTTGAGAACCGGGAACAGCGATGGCACGGATGCCGGGCGCCACTTTCCGGCCTTTGAGAAACTTGGACGCTTCCACAAAATCGGAAACACGGGCGTTGGTACAAGACCCGAAAAAGGCCACCTGAATTTTTTGTCCTGCAAGTTTCTGGCCGGCCTTGAACTTCATGAATTCAAGGGCCTCTTTGGCGGAGGAGCGGTCGGCCTCGGGAAGCTGCTCCGGGGAGGGGATTGCTTCGTCGATGAAGATCCCTTGGCCCGGGTTGATTCCCCAAGTGACGGTGGGGCGGATTTCAGATGCTTCAAAGACTTTCACATCGTCGTACACGGCATCTGGATCAGAGGCTACCTTTCGCCATTCGGCCACGGCGGCATCCCAGGCTTTGCCTTTGGGGCAGTACGGGCGCCCTTTCAGGTATTCAAAAGTCTTTTCATCCGGGTTGACGTATCCGACGCGTGCCCCGCCTTCGATCGACATATTGCAGATCGTCATTCGCTCTTCGATCGAAAGGCCTTCAATCGTTGGGCCTGCGTACTCGTAAGCGTAGCCAGTGCCTCCATTGACTCCCAAGGTGCGGATGATGTGAAGAATGATGTCCTTGGCATAAACTCCAGGGCCGAGTTTTCCGCGCACCTCAATCTTGCGAACCTTGAGGGGGGAGAGTGCCATGGTTTGGGTGGCTAGGACGTCTCGCACTTGGCTGGTGCCAATTCCGAAAGCCACAGCACCGAAGGCTCCGTGGGTGGATGTGTGGGAGTCTCCGCATGCGATCGTGGTACCAGGTTGGGTGATGCCTTGTTCCGGACCCACGATATGGACGATGCCCTGCTTGCCTGAGGGGATATCGAAGAAAGTGACGCCAAAATCTGCACAGTTTTTCCTGAGCTCTTTGATCATGGCGTCGGCCAAACTGTCTTTGAAGGGTTCGACCCGTTGATCGGTTGGAACGATGTGATCGACGGTGGCAAAGGTACGATTCGGGAAGGCGACCTTTAGCCCAAGATCACGGACCATTCCAAACGCTTGGGGGCTGGTGACTTCGTGAATGAGGTGGGTACCGATAAAAAGTTGGGTCGATCCGTCGGGAAGTTTTGCGACGGCGTGACGATCCCAAACTTTATGAAAAAGGGTTTTACCCATAAGCTTTTACAATAGCGGAAGCTTGGATTTCACGCAAACCAGCGGCCAGGAGTGAGGAAGGTGTTTCGACCGAGACGACCGGAGGTCACTAATTCGAAATTCGTCGCCAGAGGGTGGCGTCAGCGAAGGTGTACTGAAACTTGCGGCGATGTTCGCGAAGAAGAAAAGGGAGATTCTGCCGATGGAGAAGACGGAAGTGGGGACGAAGACTTCTTTGGATTGTTGGAAAAGAGTCGGGAAGCCATTTCGTCTTAGGAGTGAAATCGGCAGACCAAGTGTATGGGGAGGTGAGAAGGAGTGTTCCGCCGGGTCGGACCAATTGGGGTAAAACCTTTTTGAGAAATCTTTGAGGTTCAGGAAGTCGATCGATCAAGTTGGCAGCCAGCACGAGGTCGAAGGTGCCAAGCTTTTTAGGGATTCGAAGAGCATCGCCGGCTTGAAAATAGACTCTTTTCAGGTCGATTTTTGGAGAGACGCGGGCGAAGGATGGTTTAGTTGTTTTACCTTCCTCTAGAAGTCGGAATCGGATTTTCCCTTTTTTTTGAAGCTGTCTGGCTGCACGGATAAAAGATCGCGAGTAATCGATCCCGATCACTTCGGGGATCTTGTGTGCGAGTTCAAAGGAAGAACGGCCTACGGCACATCCAAGATCTAAGGCCCGGGAAGGACGATTCCTCGATTGGGAGAGGAGAAGGCGAGCGCAGGCCTTTGGAAAAT
>Ga0209085_1001984_pt1 | contig 12005 bp, 11 predicted proteins | sample C_131016_EF_Meta_FD_187310 | JGI IMG/M metagenome (GOLD analysis project Ga0209085, IMG submission 187310) | Freshwater microbial communities from Lake Croche, Canada to study carbon cycling - C_131016_EF_MetaG (SPAdes) (version 2) | ecosystem: Environmental > Aquatic > Freshwater > Lake...
ATGACATTGGAAAACCAAAGACCCGCGCCTTTATTGAAGGTGGCGGAGTTTCTTTCCATCACCACGAAGTAGTTGGTGCACGCCTTGCAAAGAAGCGTTTAGAAGCGCTGCGCTTTGATAATGACACGATCGATGCCGTTGAGCTATTAACAACATTGCACCTTCGTTTTCACGGTTATGGCGAAGGTGAATGGACTGATTCTGCCGTGCGCCGTTATGTGCGTGATGCGGGCGATTTCATTACACATTTGCACGTATTAACCCGCGCGGATTGCACAACTCGCAACACAACAAAGGCAGCGCGTCTTGCCGCGACTTATGATTCTTTAGAAGCGCGCATTGCCGTGTTAATGGAGCAAGAAGAGTTATCAAAGATTCGTCCTGATTTAGATGGTGCACAAGTTATGCAACTTCTTAATCTAAAACCGTCACGAGAAGTTGGTCAGGCGATGGATTTCTTGCTTGAACTTCGCTTAGAACAAGGCCCTATTGGTGAGGAAGCTGCCACAAAAGCATTACTTGAGTGGTGGGCTAGTAGATAGCTTTAAATCTGCTAGATCGTAAAATAATTAGCGCAGTTAACAAATAGGCTGCCGAAACACATAACGGAACCAGCGCTGATACCCCCGAGGTTGGAAGCAGTAGCGCAGCAAGTAAACCACCACTAACAATTGCACCATTAACAACAACATCGTAAACAGCAAATACTCGACCGCGGTAGTAGTCATCAATTTTCGATTGAACTAATGCATCATTAGTAACTTTGATGTTCTGACCAAAAAAGGAGGTTAGAAATGCTGTAATTGATAGCGCGATAGAGGTCTGGGACAATGCCAAAATCAATGGTGAAGCTGCACTTGCAAACATTGCAAATTTTATCCAGCGATGCCGTCCAACTTTTTGTACACCATAAGGCGCGAGAAATGCACCAAGAAATACACCGACACCTGCAACTGAAAGAGCTATCCCAAAACCAGTTAAACCTTGTTCTGGTTGAGTCGGATCGTTAAATGTGTTGCGCTCTAATAACAACGCCGTCAATGTCAGCGCTGTTAAACCGCCGCGGTGAACTCCAGTGGCAACAATGCCTCGCGCCGCATCGATGTGTGTTCGTAGAAACGCCAACCCTTCGCGCATTTCGGTAAAACCTTGCGAAAATGAGGCTGAATTACGTTCGTGCGTTCCGGGACCGATTTCAAATTTTGATAGTCGGCTGGTTAGTAATGCAGCAATGAAATAACCCACTGCCGCAACCACTATAAGTAATGCGTCGGCATGATCGGCAAGTGCAGCGCCATCTACCAATGCACGAACTCCAACACCAATGCCGCCACCAATTACTACAAGAACAGATCCGCCGGTAACGGCGATTGCATTGGCGGTAATCAGTGATTTGGAATCGACTAATAAGGGAAGACCAGCAGATAAGGCAGCCAATATAAATCTATTAATACCAAATGCGATTAGAACAACAACTGTTAATTCAACACCTGTAGATCCACTAAAAATCAGTACAGCAACTAAAAATAGATTAGCGCTACGAACAAGGTTTGAGTAGAAGAGTGCTCTCTGTCTAGAAACGCGATCTAAAATTGTTCCAACAAATGGTCCAACTATTGAATAAGGCAATAAGACAACTGCAAAACCAACTGCGGCACTTAATGCATTTGCTTGACGTTCAGGTGAAAACAAAACGAAAGACGCAAGAGCGCTTTGAAAAACACCATCTATTACCTGGCCGGTCCAACGAATAGCGAGTAGACGCGAAAGTCTTGGATGGCGCAATAATCCAAGAAAGCTCATGAGAAAGAGCGTAACCCTCAAATTGGGATTATTCTTCTCCTTAATGAAATCGCAACGGGGATTCATCGATTATTCACTCGATAAGCGTGCCACCTTGATGGCTCTCTTTCGTGGTGTTGTTGATGCCTGCGATGCTGATCCATATTTGATGCGAGCTGCGAAGTGGCACGGCGACAAAGTTGCACGTAACTGCCCGGTATGTAAAAAGGAAGAACTCGTTGAATTGCGCTACACCTTTGGGGAGCAGTTAGGTCAATACTCAGGTCGCATTAAGACTCCCAAAGAGTTAATTGCGATGGAACGCGAGTTTGGTGAATTTACGGTGTACATCGTTGAAGTCTGTAAGAACTGTTCATGGAATCACCTGTGTGCGTCATACGTATTAGGTGATGGAGTTGAACGAAAGGCCCCGCGCAAGGTTCGCACCTTGGAGGATGAGGATTACGCCAAGGGATAGCATTGGCAAATGGCCCGTAAATTACTGATTAGAACAGCTGTCTTTGTAGGCGGCTTTGGTTTTGTTGCAGGCTCTGTTTTGTTCGCACTTGCCTATTTCACCGTTCATATTCCAGATGCCAACGCGTATGTAAATAGTCAATCAACAATCATTCAGTATTCAAATGGTGCCGAAATTGGCCGAGTCGGAACTCAGAACCGTCAGATAGTTCCACTGTCAAAAATTCCGTTAAATGTTCGTCATGCGGTGTTAGCTGCCGAGGATCGTGGGTTTTACTCAAACAAAGCATTTTCTGTTACCGGTATTGCGCGCGCAGTCTTTAATAATTTAAAGGGCGGCGCACTACAAGGTGGTTCAACAATCACGCAACAGTATGCAAAGACCGCCTTTCTAACTCCCAGCCGCACAATCCAGCGAAAGATCAAAGAATTAGTAATTTCGCTTAAATTAGAAAATCAGTTATCTAAAGATCAAATCTTTGAAAATTATTTAAACACCATTTACTTCGGCCGAGGTTCTTACGGTGTTATGACTGCGTCGCAGCAATACTTCAACCGTAATGTTGATCAATTAACAACTGCCCAAGCCGCTGTAATCGCATCGATTTTGCGCTCTCCAGGTTTGTATGACCCTATGTATCAAAAGGGAAATGCAAAGCGCTTGGCAAACCGTTTTGAATATGTAAAGAACAACATGGTTGACGCAGGTTGGTTGAGCAAAGCCGATGCCGCAAAAATGAAGTTGCCAACAATTGCGCCACGCGCAACATCAGGTCAGTTAAGTGGACCAAAGGGTCACATTATTGAAGCGGTACAAAAAGAGTTAGCAAAACTTGGCTTTAGTCAGGAACAACTATTAGTTGGCGGACTTGTAATTAAAACAACGCTGGACGAACAAGCACAACAATCTGCTGTCGATGCTGTTAATAAGTTTTATCCAGCTAAAGCTCCAGAGAATTTACGAATCGGATTAGTTGCAATCCGCCCCGGAACCGGCGAAGTTATTGCTTTATACGGTGGGCGAGACTATTTGCAGCGTCAACTAAACGATGCAACCCAATCTATTGCTCTTGCGGGTTCAACATTTAAACCCTTTGCAATAGTTGCAGCATTAGAAAAAGGAATCCCATTAACATCGATGTGGAATGGTGATTCGCCGCAAACATTTGATGACCTAGGTAAGCCGTACCCTGTTTCAAATTATGGAGACGAAGGATGGGGACAGATCGATCTGTTGTATGCGACCAAGCACTCCGTCAATACAGTCTTCGTTCCACTTGGGATTAAAGCAGGAGATGACAAAGTTGTAGATGTCGCACGTCGGGCAGGTATCCCTGAAAGTGTTGCGATGATGCCAACACCTTCTGTTGTTCTCGGCGTTGCAAGTCCACATGTAATTGATGTTGCAAATGCTTATGCAACATTTGCCGCACAAGGTGTTAAGTCAAAGCCGTTTATGGTTGCTCAAGTACTTGGAAGCAATAAAGGCGTGCTGTATGAAGCAACTCCTGAAACACAAGAGGTATTTAGTAAAGAGGTTATGGCAGATCTGACGTACGCGCTTAAAGGTGTTGTAACAGGTGGAACTGGTGCTGCAGCACTTGCACTAGGTCGGCCAGCTGCTGGAAAGACCGGAACATCACAGTCAAACGCCTCTGCGTGGTTTAGTGCCTACACCCCACAACTTGCAGCAACTGTCGCATTATTCCGCGACAGTGCATCTGAAACTCTCAACGGTATCGGTGGCTTAACCTCGGTTACTGGTGGAACGTTCCCAGCAAAGATTTGGACCGCCTTTATGAAAGGTGCATTAAAGGGACAGCCAATAATGGAGTTCCCAGCACCCTCAAATATTGGTGGACTTGATCCAGTTGTTATGACATCGGGTGGAAAGCAAAAACCTAAGCCGTAATGATGGAAACGAAGCTAGCAAAAACTAGAACGCTTATTGTTCTTGTTCTACTCGCTTCTCTATTCTCCTTTGCCAAGTTCAGCCACTGCGAAACCAGCGGCTGGGCTACGCCAGATCAATATATTCACGCGTGTTACAGCGATATACCTGCACTATATGGAACCCGCGGATTAGATAAGAATTCGTGGCCCTTTGCAAGTGATGACAATAGTGTTGAGTATCCAGTAATTACCGCAATGGTTATGTATGTATTAAGTTTTACAGCTAACTCCCCCATGATTTATTTTAATATCAATATCTTCTTTTTAGTTTTATTGTTTTTGGCAACTGCTGCTGTAGTTAGAAAAATTCGACCGGAGTTTGCATACTTAATAGTTGTAGCACCAGCAATGATTGCATCGCTTTTTATCAACTGGGATTTATGGGCAATCGCAACGATGATGCTGGCAATCTATTGGTTTGATCGGAAACAATTTTTATACAGTTCATTAGCCTTAGCGGTTTCGATTTCAACAAAGTTTCTACCTGTATTTTTACTAATTCCGATTGCATTTATTCTGTGGCGGGAAGCAAAGGTAAAAGAACTTGTCAAGTATGTAGCGATCGTTATCGGAACTTGGGTTGCAATTAATGCACCATTTGCATTAACGACCCCAACCGGATGGTGGCGCTTTTATAAATTAAATCTTGAGCGCGGCGCCGACTGGGGATCAATATGGTTAGCGCTTCAAGAACTTGGAATCAATTTTACTAACCTGAACTATCTTTCGATTTTGTTACTGCTAATTGTGCTCACTTCGGTTGCAATCTTGTTGTTTGAATTAAAGTACACACCAACGCTTGCATCAGTAGCTTTTATCGTGTTGGCATCGGTCATGATTGCCAGCAAGGTGTACTCACCGCAGTATGTTTTGTGGTTAACACCATTGGCAGTCATTGCACTGACACACACAAAAGATTTACATGCATTTTGGTTATGGCAAGCAACTGAAGTGATGTATCACGTAGCAATCTGGCAACACCTTGCATCTGTGACCGGTGCTAAATATGGCCTGGCTGCGACCCCTTTTGCCGTCCTGACCCTGGTCCGTATCGGGGGCACGATCTACCTTATGGCGGTCCTGGCCAGACGGGCTTTACAGGCTCGAAATACGCATAGCCAGCTGCTCGATTTACTGTTTGAGGGCTCCAAGGCTTACCCTTAGCCCTCTTATTGCCTAAGGTTTTCTTTAGGAAATAAGGAATTTAACCCTCCTGTCACGGAAATACCGTGGCCGTCTTAGTCCAGAGGAGGTCGGGTTAACACATGCGTCATTATGAACTTATGGTCATTCTTGATCCAGAACTAGAAGAACGCACAGTCACACCAAGCCTAGAAACATACTTGAAGATCATTAAAGACTCAGGTGGAACAGTCAACAAGCTCGACTTGTGGGGCCGTCGCCGTATGTCTTTTGAAATTCAGAAAAAAGGCGAAGGTATCTACGCAGTCATTGATATGAATTGCGAACCAGCAGCGATTAAGGAATTAGATCGCCAGCTTAATTTGAACGAATCAGTGTTACGCACAAAGGCAATGCGTCTAGACGCATAAGCTTTTTGCATACATGATGCTAGGACTCCACGAGTAGAGATGAGGAAATAAAATGGCAGCAGGAGATACAACAATCACGATGATCGGCAACTTAGTTGACGATCCAGAGCTACGTTTCACACCATCAGGTGCGGCCGTTGCAAAATTTCGCGTTGCATCAACACCACGCTATTTAGATAAGCAAACTAATGAATGGAAAGATGGCGAGAGCCTTTTCCTTCAGTGTCAGATCTGGCGTCAAGCAGCAGAAAATGTTGCAGAGTCACTGACAAAAGGAATGCGCGTCATCCTTTCTGGTCGTCTTAAGCAACGTTCATATGAAACTAAAGAGGGCGAAAAGCGCACCGTCTTTGAGGTAGAAGTAGATGAAGTTGGTCCATCACTACGCAATGCAACCGCGAAGGTCACTAAGGCCCAGCGTTCTGCAGGTGGCGGATACTCTGCACCAGCTGCAGCAGATTCATTTAACGACGACCCATGGGCAGCAGCATCTTCTTCTTCAGCACCAGCAGGTGGTGGATGGGGAACATCTACTACCGACGAACCACCGTTCTAAACACACTTAATCCAACCGACAATCCATTCCTAATTTAAGTTAAAAGCAATTGTTTTTAGCAAGAAATTAGGGCCCGAAAAGGAGCACCATAATGGGAGCAAGAAATAACAAGGCTCTACGCGAGCCTAAGAATAAGAATGCAAAAGCTGCAGCCTTAAACAAGAAGTTTAAGAAGAAGCCTTGCAGCTTCTGCCAGCAGAAGGTCACATTTATCGATTACAAAGATATTGCGACACTTCGCAAGTACATTTCTGATCGCGGCAAAATCCGCGCTCGCCGCGTTACAGGTGCATGCACACAGCACCAGCGTTCAATCGCAACAGCGGTAAAGAACAGTCGTGAAGTAGCACTACTTCCTTACACATCTTCAGCACGATAAGGGGACTAGAGATATGAAACTAATCCTTACTCGCGAAGTTGCAGGCCTAGGCGCTGCAGGAGATGTTGTAACTGTTAAAGATGGATTCGCTCGCAACTTCTTGTTGCCACGCGGAAACGCAATTGCTTGGTCACTTGGTGGAGAAAAGCAGATCGAAAGCATTCGTCGCGCACGTTCAGTACGCGAAGTTCGCGATATCGATCACGCAAAAGAAATCAAGGCAAAGCTTGAGAACGCATCAGTTGTTACTAAGGTCAAGGTTGGCGCTAAGGGTGCACTCTTTGGTTCAGTAACTGACAAAGATGTTGCATCAGCAATCAAGTCTGCAACTGGTCTAGATATCGATCGTCACACGATCGCTACTAAGGGCCACATCAAGAAGCTTGGCACACACGATGTAAAGATCTCTTTGGGTCACAACGTGGTTGCAAAGGTTTCAGTAAGCGTTGTAGCTGACAAGTAGTCAATAAAATTAAAAAACCCGTCACCTATGTGGCGGGTTTTTTATTGCTTTCTTATTACAACCATTTTGCTTTCTTGAATTTGCGGTAGAGAAAACCCGTAACAAGTATCAGCCCTGCTAGCACCATTGGATAACCAAATTTCCAGCGTAATTCAGGCATTACATCAAAGTTCATTCCATAAATACCAGCAACCATTGTTGGCACCGAAGCAAGTGCAACATAAGCAGTTATTTTGCGCATATCAATGTTTTGTTGCAGTTGAATATGGGCTAAATCAGCTTGCAGAGCTGATGTGAGCAAAGTATCGAGTCCGGCAGCAGCATCTGAAGCACGTGATAGGTGATCCAACGTGTCACGAAAGAACGGTGTGAGTGTTGGATTGATATGAGGCGCACCTTCACTTGCTAATTTTTGCAATGGCGAAAGAAGTGGATCAATAGCGTGGCGGAATTCAATAACCTCACGCTTTAGAAAGTAAATATCTTCGGACTGTGTTTCTAAATCTCCATTAAATACTCTTTGTTCAACTTGCATTACATCTGTTTCAAGTTCTGCAGCGATATCGATATAACAATCAATACTGTGATCAATAATTGCGTGCAAGACCGCATATGGCCCCTTCGCAAGGTGCTCTGGATGGGCTTCTAATTGATGGCGAGTATTTACTAATGCCGAACCATCTCCATGTCGAACAACAACAATAAAGTTATCCCCAATAAAGCAGAATATTTCGCCCGTTGATACTTCACTTTTTGCTTCATCATAAAAAACAGTGCGCAGCACGCAAAACTGTAACCCTGGATACTCTTCAAACTTTGGTCGCTGTTTTGCGCTAATCGCATCTTCGATTGCGAGCGGGTGAAAACGAAAATCTCCAACTATCTTGTCGAACTCTTCTTGTGTTGGTTCAGCTAATCCAACCCACACAAACCCACCATCGTTTTTTGCCTTTGTAATTAGTTCTGGCAAGTTTGAAGGCTCCGTATAACGGACACCATTTGTGTACAAGGCGTAATCAACGATCATGGGTGAACTCTGCACTACAAAGATGAACTAGAAGTGGAATCTCACGTAGTGATATCTAAAAAAATACTTTGATCCACAGGGCTGTGTGTATAGATATCGCCTTCGACCTGCGTCTTTAGCCAGTGCGAGAGTGAGCACCGGTAGTTATACACAATCGATCCACCGCCATATACACAGGAAACCGCACTTATCCACCCACTTACCCACAGCTTTATCCCCAGGCGATAGGGGCTTTTCTCGCGTGCGATAGGGGCCAAGGCCTAAGTTACGCAGGCAGGTAACGCACTTGTCAGTGTCCTATGGGAGGTTTAACGCGTGAGCATCGCAGAACTTCCTAACAACCGCCCTCGTGATCCCAACATTAACTCTGTTGGCGCCGAGTTTGAACGCACACCACCACAAGATTTGATTGCAGAGCAATCTGTGCTTGGTGGAATGTTGTTATCCAAGGATGCAATTGCAGATGTCATCGAAATTATTCGTGATCGCGATTTCTATCGCCCAGCACATGAATTAATTTACGACGCAATTATTGATTTGTATGGCCGCGGTGAACCAGCTGATGCTGTAACTGTTTCTGCAGAACTTTCAAAGCGCGGAGATATTTCTCGTGCAGGTGGTGCACCATATTTACACACACTTATTTCCTCTGTTCCAACAGCTGCTAACGCTGGTTACTACGCAAAGATTGTGCGCGAACATGCAATCATGCGTCGCTTAGTTGAAGCTGGTACAAAGATTGTCCAATACGGTTACACAACCGAAGGTGAAGTCGATGACATGGTCGACTTGGCACAAGCCGAAGTGTACGCAGTTACCGAACGACGCTCATCAGAAGATTATGTGCAACTATCAACGTTGCTGCCACAAGCACTCGATGAGATCGAAGCGATCTCAAAAGGTATTGGTGTTGAAGGTGTTAAGACAGGGTTTAAAGATCTTGATGCACTCACACATGGCCTACATCCAGGAAACATGATTATTCTTGCTGCACGTCCTGCAATGGGTAAATCAACTCTTGGTCTTGATATCGCGCGCCATGCATCAATTCATGATGGTCAAACCTCAGTTATTTTCTCTCTTGAAATGTCAAAGAGTGAAATCACAATGCGTATGTTGTCAGCCGAAGCACGCGTTGGACTTAACAACATTCGCTCTGGATCGCTATCTGATGATGAGTGGTCACGTCTTGCTCGTCGAATGGGTGAAATTTCAGAAGCGCCATTATTTATTGATGATTCACCAAACCTTTCAATGATGGAGATCCGCGCAAAGGCGCGTCGCTTAAAGCAGCGCAATGACCTTAAACTCATTGTCATTGACTACTTACAGCTGATGTCGTCAGGCAAAAAGGTTGAAAACCGCCAGCAGGAAGTTTCTGAGTTCTCTCGCCAATTAAAGTTGATGGCTAAAGAGTTAAATATTCCTGTTATTGCAATCTCACAGTTAAACCGTGGACCTGAACAACGTACCGATAAACGACCAATGCTTTCTGATCTTCGTGAATCTGGTTCTATCGAACAAGATGCAGACGTTGTCATCATGTTGCACCGCGATGATATGTACGATTCACAAAACCGAACTGGGGAAGCAGATTTAATTGTTGCAAAGCACCGTAACGGACCAACCAGAACAATTACCGTCTCGGCTCAGCTGCACTATGCGCGCTTCTTTGATATGCCACAAAACCCTGGTAGCGGTACCGACTGGACTCAACAACGTGAAGCGAACACTGCCCCAGAAGATAACTTCGGAGCTTAAATACTTTTACTACGTGCTTGATCTGCCATATAAATTCCGGCAATAACAATTACTCCGCCAACAAGTTGTATGAGCGTCCAGGATTCACCAAACCAAAACCACGCGATACCACCAACAAAAATTGGTTCCAGCATTCCAAATGCACTTGTTGTTGATGCCTTTAAGTTCTTTAGCGCCGTGATTGTGCATAGGTATGGCCCGATAGTTCCGATACAAATGACATAAAGAATTAGCGCCCACCCCGGTGCGTTGGTGTGATCAAAGGGTCCACTGAGCGGAATAGATGCTGTGAAGACATCAAAAGGAAATTTCCACACAGGAAGTAATAAACACCAAGTAAGGGCTGCGAAGAAAAAGCCCCACATTGTTAGCGAGACACCATCGCGTGAATGTGAGATTCCTTCGCCGATTACAAAATAGAAAGCAACAGCAAAAGCAGATGCAAAGGCCGCGATAACTCCAATTCCATCAAGGGTTAGGCCGTCCCACACCTGTGCGACAAACGCTAAACCGGTTAGAGCCAAAACAAGTGCGATCCACATCTGGTTGGGAACAAATTTGCGTTTAATAAATCGTAGATATAACACGATCCAGACTGGGGCGGTGAATTCGATAAGCAGGGCAATGCTTACATGCATACGCGAAATAGCTAAAAAGTAGGTGCCATTAACCGCTGCAATACCTAACGCACCCAGTGCTGCTAATCGCGGGATTTCGGCTTTAGTAATGCGCAGATTGTGCGGGGCTTTGCGCCATATATAGATGGCAAGGAAGGTAGTTGCACCTATCGCACGCACCTGAGCTAATCTCCAGGCGCTGATGTGGCCTTCAAGTAATAACTTGGATGAAATTCCGTTGCTAGCAAACATCAACCCAGAAAGAATCAGCAGCAGTTCATTGCGCCGTTCTTTAAGCATTTAGCAAGAGTAACTGATTACACCGTAATTTCGGTTTAAAAGGCCGATTCAGATAGCTCCATGATTGATCCATCAGTTGCTTCAACGATCTTGCGATCTGCTGTGATGTGAGGCAGATAGTTGTGAACGAAGAATTTAGCTGCTGCAATCTTTCCGGTGTAGAAATCGGTGTCCTTGCCAGCGTTAGGCAACTTTTCAACCGCGATATCAGCCTGGCGTAACAACAACCATGAAGTGATGATGTCACCAACAGCCATTAGGCAGCGTGATGTATTGAGACCTACTGTGTAAATCTTTACTGGGTCAGATTGTGATTCCATCGCGTGTCCAACTAGCACAGCGACAATTCCATTGAGATCACCAAGTGCTTTGAGCAGCGCTTGCTTTTCCGCTGCATGTACTCCGCCACTTTCAGCAAACTTTTGAATATCTTTACCTAGCAAACCAATTGCACGTCCGCCATCCTTAACAATTTTGCGGAAGAAGAAATCTAGACCTTGAATAGCTGTTGTGCCTTCATACAAAGTATCGATCTTTGCATCGCGAACATACTGTTCGATTGGCCAGTCGCGCGTAAAGCCAGCACCACCAAATGTTTGCAGTGATTCAGTGCCAAGTAATGTCCAAGACTTTTCGGAACCATAACCCTTAACAATTGGCAGCAATAAATCATTAAGCGCAATCATGTCTGCAGCGCGATCTTTATCGCCAGAGACTTCAGCAAGTTCGATTTCATCTTGAATTGAAGCGGTATACAGCACTAGTGCGCGCATACCTTCGCTATAGGACTTTTGGACCATTAATGAACGGCGTACATCAGGGTGCTTAATGATTGTGACGCGAGGTGAAGCCTTATCGTTCATTACCTTCATGTCACCGCCCTGTACACGTTCTTTGGCATATGACAACGCCTGCATGTATCCAGCAGAAAGTGTTGCAATAGCTTTTGTTCCTACCATCATGCGAGCAAACTCAATAACCTTAAACATCTGTGCAATACCTTCGTGAACATCACCTAGCAAGTAACCAACTGCAGGCTCTTTTTCACCCAAATTAACTTCGCAAGTTGCAGAAACATTAAGACCCATCTTGTCTTCAAGCTGTGTGACATAAACGCCATTGCGCTTACCCATTTCG
>Ga0209085_1001985_pt1 | contig 11994 bp, 11 predicted proteins | sample C_131016_EF_Meta_FD_187310 | JGI IMG/M metagenome (GOLD analysis project Ga0209085, IMG submission 187310) | Freshwater microbial communities from Lake Croche, Canada to study carbon cycling - C_131016_EF_MetaG (SPAdes) (version 2) | ecosystem: Environmental > Aquatic > Freshwater > Lake...
CTGAACCATCCCTCATCGCTGGCTCCGACCTCGTCATCCTGGCAGCTCCACCCTCCGCTCTTGTCCCTCTCGCTCAAAACATCCTGCCCCACCTTGCTCCCACAACTCTCGTGACCGATGTCTCCAGCATCAAAGGATCCGTTGAAAAATCCCTGGCCCCACTCTTCCAAAAAAAGGCCCGTTGGATCGGATCCCACCCCATGGCAGGATCCGAAATCTCTGGCTTTGCCGCCGCACGACACGACCTTTTTCAAAATGCCCCCGTCATTCTCACCCCCACTTCCACCACCTCTTCCGATACTCTTCAGGACGCCACCTCCTTCTGGAAATCCTTAGGTGCGCAGGTCCTGACCATGTCCCCCACAGAGCACGACACCCAAGTCGCACAAATCAGTCACCTCCCCCACTGCGTTGCGACAGCTCTCGTCCTCACTGCTGGCACGCGCGCTCTTCCCTTGGCCGGCTCTGGTTACCGAGATACCACCCGAATCGCTGCAGGCCCAGCTGAACTCTGGTCAGAAATCCTGCTCGAAAATCGAGCGGACATCCTCACGGTCCTCAAAGAGTTTCAAGGCTCTATCACCCGCCTCGCCCATGCCATTGAGCAGAAAGATGCCGCCTCACTCAAAAATATTCTTCAGGAAGCAGCCCAAATTCGCCGCTCCCTCTCCCACTCATGAAGCAGATCGAAATTCGCCACCTGCGTAAACTCGATGCAGAGTTTTCCGTCCCAGGAGACAAAAGCATCTCCCATCGGGGCATTCTTCTGGGAGGCATCGCGACGGGCACGACCCGGCTTCGCGGTTTTCTCCCTGGAGAAGACTGCCTTTCGACCCTCCACGCCATGCAAGCGCTAGGTTGCCGCATCGATCGTGTCGCACCAGACGAAGTCCTGATTGAAGGCAGGGGAGGAAAACTTCTCGCTCCAGCCGAACCCATCGATTGCGGAAACAGCGGAACCACGATCCGCCTTCTCTCAGGAATTGTCGCTGGCTACCCCTTCACGACCCGCCTCTTTGGTGATGACTCCCTCTCCCGCCGCCCCATGGCCAGAATTGCCGATCCCCTGCGCAAATTCGGTGCCGAACTTATTTGCGAGGGCGCAGGAGACCGTCCCCCCTTGACCATTCACGGGAAACAACTCAAAGCCATCGACTTCTCCAGCTCCGTGGCCAGTGCCCAGGTCAAATCATGCTTCCTCCTCGCAGCCCTTCACGCATCGGGGAAAAGCTCTTTTACAGAGCCCACTCTCTCCCGCGACCATACGGAACGACTTCTCCCCGCATTTGGCGCCAGTCTTCGCACGGAAAAGAAGTCTATTATCCTTCACGGCCCTCAACGCCTCGAAGCCACGGAGTTAGATGTCCCAGGCGACTTCTCCTCTGCCGCATTCTGGATGGTTCTCGCAGCAGGCTTGCCCGGAGCAAAGCTCACTCTTCGTAAAGTCGGACTAAACCCCACCCGGACCGCTCTCATCTCCGCACTTCTCCGCATGGGTGCGGGAATCATGGAGAAGGTCGAGCAACCCACACCCGAACCACTCGGCACAATCACAGTCACGGGAGGAGGACGCCTCAAAGCCACGCAAGTTTCAGGGAAAGAAATTCCCAATCTGATTGATGAAATTCCGATTCTCGCCGTGGCTGCCGCGTTAGCCGAGGGCACAACAGAAATTAAGGATGCGAGCGAACTCCGGCACAAGGAGAGCGATCGACTTGCCGTCATCACAAAAAATCTTCGCCTCTTCGGAGTCCCTGTGGAAGAGAAGCCTGACGGCCTTTTGATTGAAGGCGGTTGCCCCATCGTCGGGGCAGAGGTGGAAAGCCATGGCGACCATCGGATCGCAATGTCCGCCGCCATTTTGGGTTTCTTTGCAAAGGGCCGAACCCTTGTCAAAGACACGGCTTGTATCGAAACCAGCTACCCAGGCTTTGCCAAACAGGTTGCTTTGATCCAAGAACTCGGACGCTAAGCCATGCTTCATCCTGTCATCTGCATTGATGGACCTGCCGCATCTGGCAAAAGCACCGTAGCCCGACTCGTAGCGCACGAACTCGGCTATACGTACATCGATACGGGCGCCATGTACCGCGCCTTCACCTTTCTAACGCTCGAAGCGGGCCACGATCCCGCCTCCCGCCCCCGAATGAAACAGCTTCTCGAGAAGGTTGATTTCCATGCGGAGATCCAAAACAGGGAAATCACTTTGCGCGAAGCCAACCGTGATCTAGCTCCCCACACCCGCCTTCCCGAGGTCAACGCCGCTGTCTCCATCGTTTCCACGCTTCCTGAACTTCGCGAGTACCTCGTGAATCTTCAACGCAAGCTCCGCCTCTCTGCCCCCCTCGTGATGGAGGGACGCGATATTGGCACGGTCGTCTGCTCCGATAGCCCATTCAAATATTTTATCGATGCGTGTCCAACCGTTCGGGCAGAACGCCGTCGCAAACAGGGAGAAAAAGACAACCTCGCCGCTCGGGATAAGATCGACTCCTCCCGCTCTGCTGCGCCTCTTCTCCGTGCTGCAGATGCCACTTTGTTGGATAGCGGAAAAAACGATGCCCGGTCCCTCGCTGACCAGATCGTTCAAGAGGTTCGCTCCCGTCAAAAACCTGGCCCTACTGTTCCATGAAGGTTTGCCCTGTCTGGTTCCACTTCATCCGCCTGATCTGTCTTAGCTTTTTTAAGATCTTTCACTCTTTCCGAACCTTTGGGGCCAGCTCCCTACCCCCGGGCCCACTCATCCTCGCTCCCAACCACGCGAGCTATCTGGATCCACCCGCCGCAGGATGCGGCCTCTTTCGCGTCACCTACTACTTGGCACGCCACACTCTATTCACCCCCCCGATCTGCTCTTGGCTACTGCCGTCGATCGGGTCGATTCCTGTGAATCAGAACTCCCCTGGCCCCTCCTCACTCAAAAATATTTTTGAAGTTCTAAAAAGAAACGGGACTCTCGTTCTTTTCCCTGAAGGCCAACGCACCTTCGATGGCACTCTTGGAAAAGCGGAGCCTGGAATTGGAATGATCGCCGCCCGGGCGAATGTCCCTGTGGTCCCTGTCCATATTATCGGTAGCCACGAAGCCATGCCACGAAATGGGAGTTGGCACCCCTTTTGCCCCATCCAAGTCATTTATGGCCAACCCATGCGCTTTCAAGGGGACCCTAAGAACAGGGATGACTTTCAAAAATTCGCCGATCAAATCATGGCCGCAATCGCGTCCTTAAAAGTCTCATAGGTCCGACTCAATACGGGAAAGATTAAAAAATAATCTTCCTCTTCATCTTCTCTCCAAAGCCGTTAAGCTCATCCCATGTCCCCTGAAGCCCTTCTTTCTGGCCTCACCCACGTCCATACGCGTGAGGAGTTCGCGAAGAAAATCGCCTCAGGCCGCCCCCTACGCGTCAAACTTGGCTTCGATCCCTCCGCGCCCGATCTCCACCTTGGCCACGCCCTCGTCCTAGCCAAAGTCCGCCAATTCCAAGAGGCAGGTCACCTCGCCGTCATCATCGTGGGCGACTACACCGCTCGAGTGGGCGACCCCACGGGTCGCTCCAAAACCCGCCCTGCCCTTGAACCTGAGGTCATCGAACAAAACGCCAAGACCTACACCAACCAGGTTTTCAAAATTATCGATCCAAAAAAAACAGAAGTCCGCAGGAACGGGGAGTGGCTCGCCAAACTCTCTTGTGCCGACCTTCTTCGACTTAACGGACAAGTCAACGTAGCCCGCATGCTTGAGCGGGATGACTTCTCCAAACGTCACAAAGAAGGTATCCCCATTAGCTTGGCCGAATTTCAGTACCCCGTCCTCCAAGGATACGATTCGGTCGCCGTGAAATCCGATATCGAACTCGGTGGCAACGATCAACTCTTCAACAATCTCGTCGGTCGCGACCTCCAGCGCCAAGCAGGACAAGAGCCTCAGGTTGTCCTCGTCACTGCTTTGCTCACCGGAACAGATGGAAAACAGAAGATGAGCAAATCCCTCAACAATCACATCGGCATTACCGAACCCCCAACTGAGATTTTCGGAAAAGTGATGTCTATCCCTGACGAAACCTGTGTCCTTTGGCGTGATCTCCTCGGCTCTTTCCTCGGCCTGCCCAAGGAATCGCCGGCTCACCCCATGGAATCCAAAAAGGAACTCGCCGCTGCCGCCGTACGTCGCTTCCACGGCGAGAGTGCCGCCACCTCGGCCCGATCCGACTTCGAAGCTAAATTCTCCAAAAAAGATCTCACCACGGCCGAGATGAACTCCTTTCGCCCCTCCTCCGCCACCCTCTCCGTTGCCAAACTGATTCAAGAAACCAAAGCTCTCCCCAGCAACTCGGAAGCCCGCCGACTCATCACCCAAGGCGGAGTCAAACTCGACGGCGCCAAACTCGACGATCCACAGGCAGAAATTTCCCTCAAATCAGGCCAAGTCCTCCAAGTCGGTAAGAAAACCTTCCTCCGCATCACCCTCTAGCCGTAAACGTCGGTAGATTTGTCTGAACAAGATCACTCCAATTGCATGATCTTGAGGCCATCGATCCCGTCGAAAGCCTATTTTTACCCCCACAACTTATTCTTCCGCATCCACCCGATGTTCACATCTTTTGTGGATCAATTTTCCCCATCCCTCGACTCCCCTCCGCTTCCGTCCATTCCAGAGAGATGCCGATTCACACTCGTAAAGACTGGGAAAAAAGGGAATCCACCCTGCTCAGCCGCTACGCCTCGAAAAGCAGGGAAAGTCTTGGCCGTAAGCATCCTGAACAGTCCCACGATTTCCGCCCAGAATTTCAACGCGATCGCGAACGCATCGTTCACAGTGCCGCATTTCGCTCTCTCGAATATAAAACCCAGCTTCCCCTGAACGGTTCGGGTGATCATGTCCGTACCCGCCTCACCCATACCATTGAAGTCGCTTCCCTCTCCCGTTCCCTTTGTCGCTCCCTCGGCCTGAATGAAGACCTGGCCGAGGCCATTGCCCTCGCCCGCGACCTCGGTCACCCACCCTTTGGACACACGGTCGAACACACCCTAGACCAGCTGATGCAAGATTCAGGCGGGTTCGGCCGCCGTCGCCAAAGCCTACGCGTGGTGGAACAGCTTGAAGTCAAATACCCGGAATTCAACGGACTCAACCTCACCCACGAAGTTCGCCAAGGCATCGACCCCATTCCCCGTCCCGGCCTTCACCCCTCACTCGAGGCACAAGTCGTCGACCTCGCAGATGAGATTGCGCACGCCTGTCACGATCTCGAGGATGCACTCGAAAGTGGCCTGATCGATCCCTCCGCCCTCCTAGCCATAGAACTTTGGAAAGAAACCGAATCCTCAATCCGCAAAAATTACACTCGCCTCGATCCAGAACGTACACGCCGCTACGTTGCCCGATGCTTGGCTGACCTGCTAGTCGAGGACGCCACCCGCTCCTCTGACGCTCACCTCTCGGAATCGAAACCCGCTTCCGCAGCAGACGCCCAGTCCCACTCCCTCCGTCTCATTGCCTTTACCCTTCCTATGCGTGTGAAGATTCAAAACCTTAGGAATTTCCTAAACGAAAACCTTTATCATCATCCTGGGGTTCGCGAGGTCAACCAACGCTCCTGCCAAGTCCTTCAAGGTCTCTTCGAATTTTATCATCTTCATCCGCATCTCATCGCGGATCGGGCTGCCCTTCGCATCAAAAAGGAGGGGGTGAGTAGGGCAGTCTGTGATTTTCTTTCAAGCCTCACGGATCGCACTGCCCTCCAACACTACGCCCGCCACGTCGGTACCGATGGCCTTCTGCGCGAGCTCACTCCTCTATCCTCCCAGCCCACCTCTTCCATCCTTCAGCTCGTCTAGCTTTACGTCCCCTTCTTCACTTTCACTAAGAAGGCCTGAATCTTCTCCCGAAACTCTTTTCCGAACTTTCGGTTCTCGTGCCCCTCCTCAGGGATAATCCAAAACTCCTTCGGCCCAGCCGCCGCGTCATAGATCGTTTTCACCATAGCTGGCTCCATCCGCTCATCTTTTCCGCCCGCTAAAACCAGCATCGGCGCGTGAATCTTTGCTGCCGCCCGTAAAGAATTCACGTCATCCATCCGAAAATGGGCACGCTCTTCAATCATCGGACACGCTAGGAAAATCAGCGGAAATTCACTGATCCCGTACATCAATTTCGCATGGTGCAAAATCGTATTCCGATACGTATCAAACGGGGCATCCGCAATCACCCCTGCCGCCGACCCATCCTTTTCCGCCGCAAGCAGTGCGGATACCGCCCCCATCGACGTTCCCCATAAAACCGGATCTCCTGCCCCTCTCTCCCTGACAAACTTCATCCCTGCCAAAACATCCTCACTCTCATAGAACCCGATACTCGTCAGACTGGGATCACTGTCCCCATGCCCTCGAAAATCGATCGCCAGCACTGGATTGCCTTCGCGCTGTGCAAAAAGAATGTAGTCGATCATATGCGCCTTACTCGCACCCAACCCGTGCAAGACTAGCACTGGGGGTGCTCCCCGATTCCCCTTCGGCAACCACCAGGCGGCGATCCTTTTCCCATCCTTGGAAGGGAACTCCACATCTTCACATAGCAAACCTAAGCGGGTCGGGTGGAGAGCAGGCCGCGCCGTCGGCGGAATCATCGTCGCTAAGTTCGCTAAGAAACTGGCCGCTAGAACAAAGAGGCCGACTACCACCAGACCCAGCAATCCCCCTCCCCAAGCTATCTTCTGAAAATGTTTTCGCAAAAAATGCATCACCCACCCTACCACCAATCTTCAACTCATCCACCACCCCCTCGATTGCTCTTACTGGTTGCCTTCTCGAACAGCGACTGCTTCATCGGACTGGATAACGGGGAGGATTGCAACATTGCCTGGGCCCCATCGGGATCACGCCGAAGAGCCCTTTGATAAATCGACCAAGCGACACTCTCCTGCATTCCGGCATCCTGGATCGTCGCCACCCACTTTAAACCGGATGCTGCATCCTGTTTGGAAACTTCCCGAGCCAGTGTCCCAACCATCGTATCCCTGTTGATTCCCGCCTGCTGACGCGAAACAAAATCCGCGGCCGACTGCAGATTCAGATCGCACCAGTTTTGCACCAGTTCATCCAAAGCCCGAAGCTGCTCTTTTCCCGGCGGGAGGCTCATGGCCCAGTTCGCGGCCGTCTGGGGATCCTGTTTCGACCAGCGATCTGCAATCAAGGCCGTTGTCCCGCCACGCCCCAACTCCAGCCGGTTCGATGCGGCATACGCCGCCGCCGCCTGCGGGCTGCGATCCGCCCAATCCCGCACCAGGTCCCGCAGGATGTCCCGGCGCAACCCATCGCTCACCCCCATCGACTGCGCGTACTGCAGCGAAGCCGTCGGATTGGTCTGCCCCCAGCCCCGCATCGCGTCCTTCAGCAGGTCCGGGTTCCCCGTTTCCGCAAAAAGTTTTTCCCCGTAGGCCACCGCGCTGGCCCCGTCCAACTGTCCCCACCGCTCCATGATCCTAGCCATCGCCGCCCTCTTGCCCGCACCATCAGGCAAGCTCTCCGCCCACACCAAGGCCCTCTTCACATCGTCCAAAGAAGCCCGACTCAAACTATTTTCCAGCTCCCGATTTCTCAACTTCGGATCGGTCAGTGCCAAGGCCCTCCGCAACTGATCTCCCGTCGAATCTTGAGTCTGAACGGCTACCGGCTCACTTCTGCCACGCTCCCCATCTTCAATCCCATTTTGGAAAACCTTTTTCGATGAAACCGTACTCGGCGACTCTTTCTCCACTTTTGATTCAGGTGTCGATAGGCGACCCATCCCAAACCCCAACACCATTGCTGCAGCCACCGTCCCCAACCATGAAAACAAACCTGCTTTATTCCATTTCCCAGACATAGAGAAAGTCTCCCGCCACCCCTCCTTTAGGTCAATTCGCGCTTCTGCCTGCCCTCCACCCTTAGCACCCGACGGAGTCACCCCGCATTTGCTTTCACTTTTTCGAGGCTTACGTTCTTCTTATGAATGAGATCATCATGGGACTAGGATCGGTTCCTTGGTTTGTCCCTCGTGGTGCGGATCTAGTCAACAACCTACCAGGGGTGATTCTTACTCTCTGGATCGGGTTGGTCTTCGCCACGATGTTCTACTTTCACGGCAACGTGAAAGACCTGGAATCGAAACCCGGTTCGGTCACACCGATCCAAAAAACAGCCGCTGGGGCGATGTTTCTGGTCGATGCGATCATGCTGGGACTCGCTCTTTATCTGATCCTTCGCTAACGCGAACCGATCGATAAAGATTCAGTCACCCTACCCCTGCATCGATTTACGATTTCTCGATCCCTGCAAGCTAAGCTTCAGTTCGCTATGGAGATACGAAACTATGGGTTTTGCTGAGGATCGGTGTTGCACTCCTGTAAGTGACTTTTCGTGACCTAATTTCAAGATTATGCATGCTTGCCCACATGGTGAGCATCCCCAAGAAGCAAGGTACATTAGCAAAAGTTCCGGCCATCACTTTAGGTTTTTGGATCATCAAAATACTTGCCACCACATTAGGAGAAACAGGAGGAGATTTCTTATCCATGTCACTCGGCCTTGGTTATCTGCCTAGTACGGCCATCTTCGGCCTGATTTTCTTAGTCGCCATCTTTTTTCAGATTCGAGCAGAGGGATTTCACCCTTTTATATATTGGCTAACTATCATTGCCACAACAACGCTTGGCACGACATTGGCTGATTTCACAACTCGCTCGATTGGTATTGGGTATTTAGGAGGATCAACCATCTTACTTCTTCTAGTGCTGGCATCTCTGGCTTTGTGGAGGAAATGCACCGGATCGATTGCAGTAGATCAGGTAACCAACGCAAAGTCAGAGTGGTTCTATTGGGTGACGATTATGTTTTCACAAACGTTGGGCACAGCTGCAGGTGACTGGACATCTGATACTTTGGATTATGGATATTTAGGAAGTATTGGAATTTTTGGCGGCTTACTGCTCATCATTGCGCTGCTTTATTGGAAAACTGCTGCATCCCATGTCTTTCTTTTTTGGGCAGCTTTTATTTTAACGAGACCGTTGGGTGCAGTGGTTGGCGATTTTCTTGATAAACCCCTAGACCATGGCGGATTAAATCTTAGCCGCTTGACTGCCTCACTAATCATTGCGGCATTGATGATTCTGAGTGGCTATTGTTTTCCGCAAAAGGCGGCAGCTCGCACCCATTAGTTTTTCACTAACCCCATCGGCCGGTGGCACTGCGTGCCCCCGCTGGTGCGAAGCGGGAGGTGGAAAGGGGAACGAGCCAATCAACTTTAGCTCCATCCACCTTCCACTTGCCCCATTCCGCCGGCCGTCAGGCTTCGGTACTACGGGTTTTGTGGGGGATTGATTGGGGTAACCCATGGCGACTCAAGTCCTATCAGTCTCACTTTATTCACCCTTGTTCACGACTCATTTTCATATGGCAGGGTGATTCCTAGTGAGATCCCCGTTTTCAGCGACTCTTACTTTCGATGATACTGGGTTTCCAAAAATCGTTCAGTTGGGCTGTTCTGGGAGCTCTTCTGCTCCTCACCCCAGTCTACCCACTCCATGCCATGGACGAGGAAACCACGAAAACCATCACCGCCCTCCAGGCCCAAATGAAGGTCCTCATAGATCAGACGCAGGTTCTCATGAATGAGGTCAAAAGTCTCAAGGCTCAATCCACTAAACCGCAATCACCCAATCCCACCTCCTCATCTCCCTCGACCGCTTCCAACTCAACTCCAGCGGAAAGCGCCCCAGGCTCTACTGCCCCTCTGCCCGATCAAGCCAATCGACCCCTGATGGAATTGCCCCAAGGAGGTTCCACCGAATCCGCCTCCACAAGACTTCAAGAGGGCGATAAAGGCAGACTCAAAACTCTGGATATCTCGGACAAGGGGGCTGTTTTGCGCTCCGAGGATGGTCGCCACTCCATTCGTCTTGGGGGGCTTCTCCAGGTGGATGACCGTGAGTTCACTGATGAAGGTTCCGGCCAAGCCTCAAAAATGCTTCTCCGCCGCGCCCGCCCATACGCTTCTGGTTATTTTTACGACGATTGGAACTACCGCTTCGCCGAGGAGTTCGCCCTCTCCGCTCCCAATGCCACCACCTACCAAGCCACTATTTCGGAAGCGTTCATCAACTATAAACCGATCGAAGACATCCAAGTTGAATCAGGAAAATATAAACCACCCGTCGCCTTAGAACAGCTCGTTATCGACCCCCTCCTTATTTTCAACGAGCGTGCTCTCACCTCCAACCTCTCTCCCGCACGCGATGTCGGTATCATGACCCACGGCCTAACCGCCGATGGAAAACTTTCATGGGCCGCCATGGTAGGTACAGGAGCGAGAAATAATAATCTCTCCACTGGCCTCGATTACGATACAGGGTACACAGGATATTTCCGCCTCTTTGCCCAGCCCTTCAAAAATGAAAAAAACCTCGAGCCCCTTGCAGGTCTTAAACTCGGCCTCGGTGGAAGCATTCAGTGGCAAGATCAGGCTCTCAATGGCAGTCAGATCACCTCGAATCTTTTTCAGAACTATAGCACCGACGGAGGAAACACTTTCTACACGTTTCCCAACGGCCTGGACGTGCAGGGCGAACACTGGCGTATCTCTCCACAGATTTATTACTCCTACAAAAACTTCGGATTTCTGGGTGAGTACATTTGTGAAAAACAAGGCGTCGATACCAGCTCTCTTGGGGCAGGCGGTGGATTCACCAGTTACCAAACCGACTCCTGGAATGCCTCTTTGAATTACATCATCACCGGCGAAGAGGCCACCCTCGACGGAGTCATCCCGAACCATCCTGTCGATTTTAAATCTGGCGACTGGGGGGCTTGGGAAGTGGCCTTGCGCTACGACGGAATTGCCCTCGGCGACACCATGTTTTCCCCTGTCAATCAGGGCGGTATGGGAGCTTCTCGCACCGACAATGCTACGGGTGTTAACGGCTTTTCCGGCGCACTTAACTGGTACATCAATCGTCTCATCCGTCTCGGAGTTACCATAGAATACAACGCCTTCACCGGCGGAGGAGGCTTGGGCACGGTGGTAGAAAATAATGAATTCGGATTTCTTACCCGTATCCAAATTTTGTACTGATCCTTGCGCTCCCCGCTCGCTGCTTTCTTTACTTCGATCTGAGCACTTGACAGGCCAGCCGCTTCGCTTTGGCCAAAGGCGCGATGTGCTTTATCATGAAATGAAGATGACCGCCCGGATCTAAATTCATGAGCGAAAACTGGATCATAATCGCTGCAGCTGCCTTCGTTTCATCAGTTGTCGCAGCCATAACAGGCACCGGTGGCAGTGTGATCCTGCTTCCCGTCCTGGTTGGGGTATTTGGCGTTCGCGAAGCCGTCCCCATCTTTTCCGTAGTGGCCTTGGTGAGCAATCTCAGTCGGGTCGGTATGAACTGGCATTCAATCGATCGAAAGGCTGTGGCCTGGTATTCACTTGGATCGATTCCCTTCACCTTGCTGGGTGCATGGCTTTTCACGCGAATTCCCGATTCCGGACTTCTCCGTATCCTTGGGGCATTTCTTATCGCCTCTGTTATTGCTCGGCGACTCCATCCAGCTCTTCGATCCACCTTCCCACCTCAATGGTTTTCACTGATCGGAGCTGTATTTGCTGTTTTTTCGTCCATCACGGGTAGTGCAGGCCCTTTTGTTGCACCTTTTTACCTTTCTTACGGACTGACCAAAGCCGCATATATCGGCACGGAAGCATTGGGAGCAACGATCGCTCATATCATACGGCTAGGTGCCTATCAAAGTTTTGGAGCCATTACTCCCACAATGTGGATCTATGGTTTGATGCTTGGCCCAGTCATGATTGCAGGAACATTTCTGGGTAAAAGACTTTTGAGTCGGATCCCAACAAAGTTTTTCATCTTAATCATTGAACTCGCAGTACTAGGATTTGGAATCAGATTTATCGTAAAATAGTTAATTTTAAATTCTAAGAAAAAAGGCGGACTGA
>Ga0209085_1001986_pt1 | contig 11993 bp, 9 predicted proteins | sample C_131016_EF_Meta_FD_187310 | JGI IMG/M metagenome (GOLD analysis project Ga0209085, IMG submission 187310) | Freshwater microbial communities from Lake Croche, Canada to study carbon cycling - C_131016_EF_MetaG (SPAdes) (version 2) | ecosystem: Environmental > Aquatic > Freshwater > Lake | place...
AAAAACAAAAATAATAAAAAAAATCATTGCTAGAAAATTATATAATAAAGACGCATTACGCGCTTGTATGATATCCTTAGCAATGAATACTCTTTGTAGAAAAGAAGGATTAAACCCGACTAAGGCTACATTCAGAAAGAAATTAAACTCACCAATATCATTTAACCTCCAGTCAAGTTTATCCTCAGGTAACTCTGAAAGCAATGCAGATATACCACCAACACTATTTAATCCCATTTTTGCTAAAAATATAATACCTATAATAATTACACAAAATTGGAATATATCTGTTCTTATTACTGAATTTAAACCGCCCCAAGCAGTATAAATTACCACAAACAAAGAACAGACAATGACTACATACTCCATCTTGAAACCATAAAAATATTGGATTATCTTACCAAATGCGTGCAGCTGTATAGCTACAAAACCAATAGATACAAGAACTGAGCACCAACCACACAAAGATTTTAATTTTGGTGAGAATATATCAGCTATAACATCAGCAGGAGTTAAGCATCCTAGCCACTTTTGCATTTTAGTAATAATAAATAACGCCACAATTAACTGTGAAATATAATTACCACTAAGCATAAAAAAGAACTTTATACCATGCTCACAAAATTTATCTGAAACTAGTATAATAGTTGAAGCACCTACCGCCGTAGCAAACATAGTAGCAGTCAATGTAGTTAAACTATATTTCTTACGTACCTCAAAGTAACCCTTAGTGGTTTTTGCGCCATAGTAAATTGCTACGCCTATATTTATCAAAAAATAAAATAAAATTATTATATTATCTAACACTCTGAGCCCTCTTCATCATGTTGATATAATGGCTAGAACTTAAATTCTCTCCTGTCGATTTATTAACTAGCTCAGCAAAATTATATCTAGAGCCATGAACAAACAAGTTGTTGGTTAACCAGATTTTTACCGTATTAAAATATTCATTCCCATATAATGACTCTTGAAATAATTCTTCGAGCTTATTATACAGCTGAGCAGCAAACAACATACCCATACCATAAGCTGGAAAATAGCCAAAGTAACCAATATACCAATGCATATCTTGTAAACAACCATCCCTGTCATTAGTAATTCTTTTATTAAAATATTTAAAATAATATTCATTCCATAACTCAGGAATATCGCTAGTATTAATTTCGTTTGAAAATAACTTTTCTTCTAATTCAAACCTCATAATAACATGGAGCATATAAATAAGCGGTTCGCAGTCTATGCGTATTGGAGAGAAATAAGGCTTTCTAATAACTTTCTTGAATTCTGTTTCATTTGCCTTTACAGACTCTCCTAATTCATTTTTTAGATGTCCAAGAAAAAAATCGCTTCTCCCTATAAAAGCTTCATACAATAAAGCAATAGCTTCATGCACTGCATAGCCTGCAAATTGCCCTATTGGTTGATGTTTATTAGCTTCACCTAAATTCTGCAAATATATTCCATGACCTGCTTCATGGATAATTGCATATAAAGAAGTAATAGGGTTATTTTGGTTATAACTACTAGTAATCCTTACATCTCCCTTATATCCCCAACAGATTGGATGAGAGCTTTTATCTATTCTTCCTTTAGCTAGGTTAAATCCAATATATGATGAGATTTTCTTTGATAGCTCATAAAAATGTTCATCTGAGATATTACATCTTGAATCAATCAGATGCATTCCATTGATCTCGTCTATAGAAGATTGACCAATTATTCTTAATAACTCCTCTTTAACCTCTTTAAATTTCGATTTAACATCAGAAAGTTTTTGGCCAGGATCATAAATATCAATTAAGGCTTCATAATCAGTTGTTTTTAGCCATTTTGCTCTAATTGAAGCCTTTTCTTTTGTTAATGCAATTAATGCATCCAGACTATCCTTTACAATTTTAAAATTATTTTCTTCTTTAGCTTTTCTCCAGAGAAATTCACATTCTGTTTTTGACTTAAGAAGATCTTTCTCTAATTTTGGTGGATACAAGCTAAGCTCCTCAAACACTCTTTTCATCAGTGCAAAGTTTCTCAATTGAACTTGATCTATTAATTGTTTTTCGCTCTTTTCTATAAGATTCTTTATTGAGTCTTGTTTTAGAAGACTATTTTGTGTAAGCTCAAGAGCATGAATATTATCTACAAAGGTAAAATTACTTTCAGGAGGTAAATTAACGTATTTATCCCACTCAAGCAATATTTTAACATTGTTTAATTGGTAATATTGTTCAAAATTATTTTCTAGAATTTTGTAGCCATCCATATACTTTCTCTATATTACACAACTATTAGTTATACTAGGGTATATTAAAATTTTGTGAAATCAAATAAGTTAATGCCTCTCTTGAATTACTCCTTCTTCATATTTTAACTGATTATCTGTAGATTGTAACCAACTTTTGACCCATTACTTAATCACAGCAAAGGAAAATAAAATACAGCTTACAGAGCTTTTTAATTTTAGGTGGTCAATTTTGATTACAATAGTGGATCAAAAGTTGGTTACAATTCACAATAATATCCATTGAGCCTGATAATAGCTATTAATAAAGATAATATTGCTAATATTTAGGTAAGCCATATAAAAAATATTAAGATAAGATGATGTCAAATTTCTAGCGCAACGTAGTTCAAGAAGCGGCCTCGGATAAATGAGTATGAAACAATTCATTAGGAGCTTTAAATCCTAAAATTTGTCTTATTTTTTATATTTTAAGAATCTGCTTACTTAAATCTTCTATTAAGTAAGTTGTTATAAAAGCCCATAGATCACCTTGTTCTAAGGTTTTATTGAGTTCATTCGCTGGTAAAAAGCGTCGAATTTCTTGTTTAAACTCTAATTCCATTTCATTGTTATCTTTTAATAGCTTTTTTCGCTCATCAAATTGACTTAAAAAATATTCAATAGTAGTATTCCTATCTTGAATTTTAGCAGGTATTAATTCTAATTTTGGTTTTAATCCCTGTCCATGAAGCCAGGCTATATCCCATAAGTCACGGTATTTTATCCGATTAGGTCTAAATGCAAAGGCAAGTAATTTATCAGCATAAATTTCTTCACGACTTTGAGCTTGTATAATTAGTCCGCTAGTCCCCATATCAACACCATATGGATTTAATAGCATCATAGGAAGTTTTTCATAAGAGGGAATAGCACAAATATCTATATTAATGTGCTGGCTAGGAAGATGTTTTTGCTCTGGTTTAGTCTCTATTTTTATTTTCCACGTATCAACATTTTGTTTATCTTGAATAGGTTCAGTTACTTTTACAGATAATCCGTACTTGCTATTGAGATTTTCAATCAGGGCTTGTCCCATTGTAGACAAACTATTTTTAGTAAAATTACTTCCACCAGTAAAATCTAGATCTTCACTTAATCTTATACCTCCATAACAGCTGCGCAAACATGTTCCTCCTATAAATGTGTCAATAATCAAATTTTTCCCCCACTAGTTCTCACCAAAATTCCCCCACCCCCTGTGGTAAATTTTTATGTAAAATTAGTTAACATGATTCCCTCCTTTGTTCTAAATTTTCTGCATTTTTATCGCTAATGTTTTTGATCCCCTTGGCTCTAAAACTTGAACCTTTTATTTTAAAAATCTTAGAGTGATGAACAACCCTATCCAAGATTGCTGAGGATAAAATATGATCAGCAAAAATATCTCCCCATTGTTCAAAATCCTTATTAGTAGTTATTATGCAGGAACCTTTTTCATATCTTTTCGAGATAACTTCAAAAAAATCATCAGCAGAGTATGGTGGTAATTTCTTAAAACCAAGCTCATCAAGAATAAGTAAATCTACTGATAAATAATCATTTAGCTTACGATAATATGAGTTATCAGCTTTTGATATATGAAGTTGATATAGCATCTCACTGACACTGGTAAATAATACCTTGTAATTCTTCAGTAATGCCTTAATTCCTAAAGATATGGCTAAATGCGTTTTGCCGGTGCCAGGATTACCGATAAAAATTACGCTCCTTTTCTCATTTATATATTGGCAGGTCAATACATCATTCATTTGCTTCTTATCTATAGAAGGTTGAAAACTATAATCAAACTCTTCTATAGTTTTATACGAAGGAAACTTAGCTTTAGTATAACGCTTTTTATAACTATTATCCCTACGGTTGTTTTCCTCATCCTCAAATAATATTTCTAAAAATTGCTGATAAGATAAATGGTTCTTATTGGCATATTCTATCCTCTCATCTATACTATTGGCAATTCCTGCTAACTTCATATCTTTTAATCTATTCTTAAGCATAGTAGTCATTTGCAACTCCTTCTCTTCTTTCTATATTATTAATATTTTCAATTGGTAGCACGTAACAGCCACTATAACAGATGGCTTTTATCTTCTGATAGCTTATAGCATCAAAGCTCAGTGCTCTTTGGCAAGCAAGATTTATCACATCATTTGTATATTGCTTCTGTAAGCTTAATATACCTTTTGCCATAGGATACCAACTATGCGGATAATATTTAACCAACAGAGGAAATAGATCCCCTGCATATTGTCCTATTGCTTTTAGCTTGTCGCGATACTTGTTCTGGTATTCTAAGCTATGGGGTTCATATAATTTATATTTAGGATAATGAGCTTTATTGGTAATAAACTGACCTTTAGCCTCACAACGTTCATGTAAAGCAATTTGTTGATTCTCATAATTAATCTTTATCAGCTTGATATCTAAAGTAACTTCTACAATCTTGTGCACATACTGATAGGGAACAGAGTAGTAATTATTAGCAAAAGTTATATGGCAGTCTTTTCCAACTTTTCTGGTGATTAAGTTAGGAAAGACAAAGTCATTTATCGGCAAGGATATTAATAGTTCTTTTTCTTCATTTTCAAAAACAATTCTTGGTACTTTTTTAGTAGTACCATGTATCCTGGTATTACACTTATTATCTAACCACTCTTTAAGACTTAATTTTAATTCCTGATTATTTTCAAATTTTCTACCGGCAATAAAATTAATTTGGATATATCTAATCCCAGACTCTGTTTTTCCTTTCTCTTGTGGACTTGCCACTCGGCAGGTTAGTGGAAAAAACTGATAATGATCAGCAAATCTTTTATATATTTGCTGATAAGTTGGCTCATAAAAATGAGCTTGTATAATTGCTGCCTTAAGGTTATCGATTTTTACAACTTTCACCACTCCACCAAAATAACTAAACGCATTTATATGGCAGTTGATAAAAGTTTCAACTCTCTGATCAAAGACGATTTCAAAATAATCCAGCCTTGAGTAACAAAGACGCATATTAAAAGCATAAGCCTTACTTAATCTTCCGGTTTCATCCGGTAATCTACCTAAATAACCGAAATCTACTTGCGCTTCTTCCCCCGGGGGAGTATGAAACCTAACACAAATCTTATCATCTATTTTTATTTTAGATATGTATCTATGTATTGAAGAATAACTAGTGCTAACTCCTTGTTCAGATAATTTCTCATGAATACGAACTGCTGTTAAATTCTGTTCAATAAGTTCCATTATCTGCTCTTTGTATTCATTCAAAATACTTTGTTTTCGATTTAACACCGGGAGTTCTTGACCGGTTTCTTCGTAGCTTTTAATAATCCTTTTTACTGTTTTACGATCATGACCGGTAATTTTGGCTATTTCTCTTTTACTCTTTTTTTGTTTCCACAAAGTTACTATAGATATGTGCATGGCAAATCCTATCATTTTGTTTGACCTCTTAATTTGTTAGTTAAACTTGATACTTCACTAATTAAATTAAGAGGCTTTTTTTTATTTACAACGTAACATGTATTTTTGCATTCGCTCCTCCATGTTACAACTTTCTTAGTTTTAGATTTTTTAGCATAAAAATAACCAAAAAAATCTTTTCCAGGGTGGGGGAGTTTTAGTGAGATTTACTGGGGGAGTTTATATGAAAATTGACAATAAATGTAAGCTTTGCAAGCAAATTATTACTGCTTAACACTCTTAATATATCATGATGCAACAATTCTTTTTCAACAACAACTCTTAAAGGAGAGAAATCTGGACGATTTTTTAAAGCTTCTGTAACTAACTTATCAAATAAATTCATTTGCAATATCCCAATCTATTAAATCACTATTTCGATGTGTCACTTTCATATCCCTTAATGCTAGAGTTACGCTTGCACGCCATAATCTAGAATTTGCATCATAGATAAGCTGTTCCATGATATCAGCTGGCTTTTGATTAGTATGAATAAATTCTATTGTGCCAAACTCACCGCAAGAGACTATGTTACTTCGGCCAGATGACATAACCGAAATCCAATTTATAGGAATCTGAGAAATAATCCCTACGTCACTTAGAACTGTTTCAAGGCTGACATAATTAAATTCATTAGCTCGGAGGAGCGCCGCGGCATGAAATAACAGCAATCCATTTGATGGAATAGCTTTCTTATATACATATAGTCCTCGGCACATTCTCGTTAAATACTTAGCATTCACAGCTCTGCTGAGTAGCGTTTTAAAGGCTGTATTAGATAAATCAGGACAAAGCACTCGTAAGTTTTGTAGCGTAAACAAATAATTTTCACTACTTGCATGTTGTCCAAGCCAATTACTTAAGTGTTTTATTGGTTGCATGTGACTATAACTCTACATCAAGTTACACTTACTGTAACCTAATGTAGAGTATAATGCAAGTGGAATTTTTATGTTAAATACATTTATAACATTAAATTAAATCAAGTAGCTAGATTTTCGTTATTACATTTAGGTTAAAGTCCTACCATTGAGGTTGCATTATCTTCAATCAGTGAATTATCCCTAGTATAGACCTGTAGCATTTGAATAGATTTATGACTTGAATGTTTCATTATGGTTCGGTCTGGAACTGAGTGCTTAGCAGCAGTAGTGATAAAACCGCTTCTAAGTGAATATCCTGCAAAGTTATCAGGATTCATATCAATTTTTACTTTCTTTAATTCTTTTAAAAAACCTATAGCTGCTGTTTTTATTTTACCAGCAAAATGTTGTTCCATATAACTCGCGATAAACCTATTTGGCGCTTTTAATTCTAGGATACCCTGCTCAAATTTCGCAAAAGATAGTTTGCTAAACCACGAAATGTACGTATTGACATCGTTATTCATTAATAAACTTCTTTTGATTTGCTGCCAAAACTCTGGTTCTGCAGTTTGATTAATCGTTGCCAGTAAGTCTGATCGTTTGGGAGTTGGTTGAGTTGTAATAAGTATACGCTTTACTCCATCATTTTGCTCTACCAAACCTTCCTTATTAACATTATGATTAATAGCAAATTTAAAGCTTTGATGATTAACCATTGGCCCTTGATGCTTTTCATGTAAAAAAGCTTTAGCCATGTAAGACATTAATTGATTTTTAAACTTGAAAGTACGATTAGGATATTTGGCATTTAATTTTAGCAAAAGTTCATTAGCAAAATTCAAGCTAAACTCTCTTCTTGAGCGACAATTAAGCTCTGTTACTTGTTCTTGGCTAAGTGGATACCAAGCAAGAAGTGTTTTAACAGCCTTGGATGGTTTTAGTTCTTTACTCTTTGCACACTTGATCTCACTAATGACCGTAAGGGTTTGGCTTTTAGTACAAATTCCAGCTTCTTGATTCTTTTCTTGCTCAACTTTCTCTTGTTTTGTTTTTTCTTTTTTTAAATCATTTTTAAAAAATATAGATCTTTTTAGACATTTAGATTTTTTTCCCTCGCAGTTTCCATCTGAATTCTTTATATTTGTTTTAAGGTTTTTATTTAATATATAGACTGAATTTGATACAGTCAGGGTCACAGGAGGAACAAAGTCCTGTAAGCCTAGTGTTGAGCATGGTGTTTTATCGTAGTTGGTATCGGCCTTAGAAGTCGTGACATCATCCTTGTTAAAACCATTGTCTTCTAACTCTACTGTGTTTGCAAGCGATCCTGAGGCAGTAATTACTAAGCTATTTGCGGATTTAGATCGGTCAGATGAATTCCTTAACTCTTGTTCGTAGATATTAGGTAAACAAAGAGTTAGTTGCCATAAAGACTTATCTTGCCTTTCTTGATCAGATTTTTCTTTTCTGGTATAAAACTGATTTTTAGTAATAAATCCTAATGTCTCTAGACCTTTTATTGCTTTAGATAAGAATGATCTGTTACAACCATATTTATTAGTTAACTCCAAGTAAGATATCTTCAGTGAGAACTCAGCGTTTTCTTGATTTGAAGACATGTGATTTTTATAACATTTCACATAAAAATCTAACCAAATGGTTTTTTGCAAAGGAGTTAGGTCACAACTTGTAGTAATGATGCTTAGTAACTGGTAATTAAGCTTGATGAATAATTTTGTCTTATCAAGGTAAGCTCTTTTGTATTCTTCTTTCTTTATGCTTGGATCGTAAGGTAAATGTTGTTGGTATATTCTATCTGGCAAAGCGTACAAACGATCAAATACTTCTTGAGGTAAAGTTGGAATAATAAGATTTCTTTTATTCTGACCATATTTATTTTTGTCTTTAACAAGAATAAAATATCCTTTTTCACTCAAGCTTTGCTGTAATTTAAAAACTAAAGATTTAGAACAATTAAGCCTAGAAGCCCATTTTTGGCTAGGTAATGCAACTGATCTTTGTTTTCCTGAATTAGAATTGATTAGACTCAAGCTATCTGCAGTAATATAGAATAGTTTCTCAAGAGAAGATAGATCAGAAGTGTCTAAAATATGTTCAAAAACACATCCAGCAATCGGTATATATGATTTGCTTGTAAAAAGCTCAGAGAATCGAGAAAAACTTGATCGTTGATTGTTAATCTTTGCTTGATTGAAGGTTGTATTATCTTCTTTTACTAAAAACCTTACTTGGTTTAAAAAAGAAAGTTCTTTTATACTTGATTTCATGGCTAGGCCATTTTTAAGCGAGATAATATATTCTATGGTCGTCATAACACACTCCTTTATTAATTAACAAAAGAATGCGCTTACACATTATTAAACTTGACAATCGTGTCTAAAATTCCTATCCTACTAATTGTGAAGTTAGATGGATAGGGTGTGTTTATAACGCACCCTTTATAATTACTAGCTACTATATAATAGCTGTTGTTGGTTATTAGTCCCCCTAGGGGGACTAATCGATCTGATCATTAGACTCACTGCTATTGATTTATTTTTGAACATCGTTCATAATCTCTTTTAGTTTTGCTATTATTGTCTCTTCTAATGATTTAGTAAGAGAGTGTTTACTTAATTTTATTGGAAAATGTATAGATGAGAAAGCACCTTCTTCTTTTCTGAGGGTAAATACATGTAAACCTTTGTCATTATAATATTTACGAGTCCTCGCTGATTGATCAGTAAAGGCACTACTAATTCTTTGCTCTACCAATGCCTTTAATCTATTATTTCCTATAGTGCCATCTCTTAACTTGCTCGCATAAAAAACAATAGCCTCAATATACGGCTCTCCTTTAGAAGAAAGCTGTTTTATTTCTTCTGCAGTGCGAGCGCTAATTCTTGACATATTGCCTATAGATAACATAATACTCTCTGGAATGTTTCTAAAAGAAAGGAGCCTAGATATTTGCTGCTTTGGTAATTTTAATTTTTCTGAGATGTCTTTTTGTGTTAATATGCCGTCATCAATAAGTCTAGCATAGCTCATACCTTTAGCAAAATCTGATAAATCCTTACGACTTTGATTTTCTGAGGCTTGTATAATAGCTGCATCAGAATCACTCAAGTCGCTAACAATTACTTTTAAGTTGAGACCAGCTTTCTTGGCAGCGTGCCACCTTCTCTCTCCTACTATTAGTTCGTACCTCATTTTATTGATAGAACATGGTCTTACAACACAAGGTTGTTGTTGCCCAATTGTTTGAAATTCTACCGCTAGTGCATCAATATCACCTAGTTCATTTTCTGGTCTATCATGATATTTCCAATTCACAATTTCTTCAGGAGCAACCTCCAATAAAGAGCTGTTGCTAAAATTATTAATGGCTGTTCCATCTAAATTGTAAGGTCTATAGTCTCTTTTTTTGAACTTTTTCTCTCTTTGAGAGTTTATATCATCAATGGTCGGCATCTTTACCTGCCTTTTTTTCTTGCTCTAAATTAATTTCTAGTAACTCTCTCGTTAACAAATCAAAATCACTTCTAACAGTAGATTTTTTTAGTGTACTAAACATGTTCAGACTAGAATCAGTGACATTTGGTATTTCTTGAGAGTTTCTTATGGCGGTTGTTAGAGCGTTTCCATTTTCAGTTTCTGTTGCTAAAGTTGTTTGTATGGCCTTGTCAGATAAAATAGTGTTTCCACTAAATTTATTAAGGAAAACCTTATATTTAATATTGGTTTTATATTGATCATTTAAATTAGCGATTTCATCTTTTAATATTGACAACCCTTTTGCGCTAAATTTATCAGGGTTTAATGGAGCCAAAATAGTATCAGCATACAAACTAGCTGCTGTAACAGAGTGTCCCATCATAGGGGGGCAATCTATAAAGATAAAATCGTATTTTGCTTCTATTGGACCAAGCACGGCTTTTAGCACATTATGTAGAGGAGCTTTACTTATAGCTAATTTACTATCTAATGTTACATTTTCTATTCTACTTGGAATTAGGTCAATACCTTCTTCTACATTGATTATTGCTTGTTCTATGGTGGCATGTTTTTCTAGTACGTCTATCAATACTGGCATTTCATCAGGGGTTATATCAAAGGCGTCGGTTAAATTACCCTGAGGGTCAAGATCTACACAAAGAATCTTAGCGCCATAAAGACTAGCTGCACAGCTAATATTATGAATAGCTGTGGTTTTTCCAGTACCACCTTTTACTATTTCAAATGCTATTTTTTTCTTATGGAAAGGGATATTAAAAAGCTTGCGTGTTTCGATATGAGTCAAATAAGATTTGTTGCCAATTTTTTTTAAAGTAATGTTTTTTGTTTTTAACTGTTTGTGCAATGCCTGCAAGGACATGTCTAGCAACTCTGCTGCATATGTAGCTGCCATTTTAGGTTGGGTATCATTTTTTTTCATAAACTCAATATACTGCATTGTTATATCAACTTCTTGTTAGTTGATCATCTATAGTTAATAAAACATATTACATCAACCGCGTCAATACATAAAACGTAACAATATAGAAAATAATGTAAATTATAATGAACCGACTGACCTACCTAGTTAATCTCTTTCAGGTATAATTCCTCAGAGCAAGCTTAGCAATAAAGAAATCTGATATTCAGAGTGGATATTAGATAGTGTCTATATACACATGAGTCTTTAGTTTATTATTAGTTTTTCTTCTATCCCATCACCTGTTTTAAGTAATCTGTGTAATGAAACCCTAGCATGGTCATGCGTTATGTTAAATTTCTCAATGATATCCAGGACGGTAAAGCAGAGTTTTCCCTCTTTTTAGCTGATTTTAGCATACTTTACCATATTTGAGTCTTTGGTTAGATTATTAAAACAATCTTGATACCGTATCGTGCTTTTGATTGTTATCTGGTTTTGTATATCTAGAAATCTCTTTGGTAGATACGTTTTTACTAAGGTTTTGTGCAAGATGAAGCTTGCATAGATATTCTTTGCAGCATCTGGCAATATCTTTGCCTATATCCTTTTATCATATTGATTAACTAGTAGTGGTGAGGAGGGCGCTAAATCTTGTCTTGTAGCTAGATACCGGTTTATCAGTTTTTTGTCTTATTAACAACTGGCGCTTTTCTGGTAACCTTATCATCCTTTCTTTTACATTATGAAATCTACAATAGTAATATTATTCAATATTGAAACTGGTAAGCTAAGGCTCTTGCAATCATTGTCTCAGAAGTAGTACTAGTGGCGGTGTTGATGCTGATTGAGCCAAAATTAAATTTATTTATTATCATAGGTATGATTAATAAACTTCTTTTTTATTAATCATAAAAATGCTATTATATGATTAATAAAATGAAGAGTTATTAATCATGAAATGGAATTGGCA
>Ga0209085_1001989_pt1 | contig 11984 bp, 10 predicted proteins | sample C_131016_EF_Meta_FD_187310 | JGI IMG/M metagenome (GOLD analysis project Ga0209085, IMG submission 187310) | Freshwater microbial communities from Lake Croche, Canada to study carbon cycling - C_131016_EF_MetaG (SPAdes) (version 2) | ecosystem: Environmental > Aquatic > Freshwater > Lake...
AGGCTTCTGTTACGCCTTGTTTCTTAACCGGAACCCATGCTTTGATACTGTCTTTGTTCAATAACTCTGCGGCAGCCCAGGCTCTGTGATTGCCATCTATGATCCAACCTTCACGATCAACCACAATGGGTCTACTGTCCACAAAGTTTGCGCTGTATTCGCCGGCATGTTCGGGGTCTATTACCTGTACTCGGTTGTAGGGATCCGCTTCGGGCTCTTGTTCTTCATCGTCATACTCTTGGTCAGGAATGTGTAAACTGCGTAATAGCACAGTTTTCAATTGCCACTGTGGATAGCTCAATACTGCACGTTGTAATTCTCGAGTGAGCTTTTCATGGTGTGTGCCATGAATATAGTCCAACACTTGTTGAGCATCAGCACGGTTTTCAGTACCTTCTGTAAGGTCATCATGTACAAAACTATCGCTGAGTTGTTTGCAGATCTCCCACAACTGATCATTCTTGGTTGTTTCTTCTGTGAATGGATGATCACTATGTTGACTAGGATCCATATAGCCTGAATAGACTTTTTCGATACCCGCTTGCATCAGCAGGTCTTGGCAACTGGGACCATCACGTTCGGCCATGGGTCTGTTGCAAGGACTCAGTGTTGTGACAATAATGGCGCCAGGCAGGATCTTGCCATATCGCTTGTGATAAGCATCTATAGCCACACGTTCAGCATGACGTCGTGTGCCATTGGCACCAGGCGAGTTTATGCCAAACACTTTGCGATTTTTCATGTCAATGATACAGGCCGCTACCTTACCATATTTTTTGGGATTGGCGCGATTTTTTTCGTGTACCATTTCAATACAACGTGCCAGCACCTGATCCAGTCGATCTTGGTTGTGTATTTCTTGGGATTCAAACAAGTCTGTTAGGATCATATCATCACCGGTAACACTTGAAGGTTGCCACGATAGTTGTTTTCTATGGCCCATAATGAAGCAATTCTATTGGCATCGGTTTGACTGTTGCCCACACCACGGAAACGATATACTTCACGGCCCTGAACATCAACCACCCGCCACTGTCCTGAAAACTGATTGCCTGCTGGTGCCGAACTGGCGCGACCTGTTGCACCATACACATTGTCCGAAGCCTGTGGGAAGTTCTGTGCTACATCGGGTGCTACATCAACTATGCCACCTTGCTGTTGATCTGCTGTGGGGTTGGTGCCAAACAAGTCGCTGAATGAATAATCAACGTTGCGGCCATCAGTTCTGTCACTGCGCTGACCTGATTGCGGTCTGATCTCTTGGAATCCATAATCTTCGGTGGTTTGGGGCAGGCCTGCGGCTGCCAGCCAATAACCATATATTCTGTTGGCTTGGGTTCTATCGGCTGCACGGAATCTAAACACTGGATCAAGAGTTTGGCGATCCACAACTGCATAGTTGGCGTCCTCTGATTGACTGGGCATACCCAAGCGGTTTTCCATGTCGGTTTGTGTGCCTATGTTGGCCCCACTAAGTGTGCCTCTAGTTCTCACGCCATAATTGTCGTGCTGTCCAGCGGCAATACTTCCCATGGCCATGCGTTGTGCTTGAGCACGATCAGTTATGGGTCGGCCGTCCACACTAAGGTTAGCAGCCGAGTTACCAGTCGCTCTGTTGTAGATTTCCCAAGGTCCGGGGCCTGTGGGCCGCAAACTGTTGGACAGGGTTTCTTGATCAGCACCGGAGTCTGCCACAGGCCTAACACCAAACGCATAACTGGCGTCCTGTGCGTTCATTCCGTGTTGACCATGATTGATGTAGTCTTGTAATCTTGTGGCCTGTTCTGCTTCATTGCGAGCAGAGAATTCAGTATCTGGCACAGCGAGACCAGTTTGTTTGTTGTATAGTTCGTAGGTTCCAGAGCCAGGTTTGTCTTCGTAGGGTCGCAACACTTCAGCATCCATGCGATTCTTATACTCTTGTGAGAACAAGCCCCATTCGGCAGCGGCCTTTTCAATTGCTTCCTTTTCGCTTGTGGCAACCACTTCTATTGTGGAACCGTATCTACCAGCATTCTTACCTTCTTTATAGACCTTCCACCACATCTTTTGATCACCAGTCTTGCCACGCTGGATATTGCGTTGTAGTTGTGCTTGCTTGACAAAACTACGGAGTGCCGCTTTGGGAATCTTGCCGGCCACATAGTCACTGAAGTATTTGATGGTGTCAACATCCTTGTTGTTCTCGCTCAACAACTTGTATAGTTTCTTTAGATATTCTTCGCGATACATCTCGGGATCGAGAGCCGCACTCATGGCCACAGTGAATCTCAACAGGGTATTTTCAATTTGATCAAAGTTTTCGTCCAACCAGTCACCGCCGGGTGAACGAAATTCAATGTGTCCGTCCTTGACATTGATACTTGTGTATTTGCTGGTCGCACCTGAGTGTATGGCCTTGGTGGCCAATTGATCCAGGTTGCCCTTCATCTTGTCCAACAACTTGGCCGCCTCTTCGGGTTGATCACGCACAATACGTTTCACAATGTCAAATGCACTCTTGGCATAGGTATTGCCGGCACGACCAAAGGCGTCCAACACATACTTGTCTCCCATGAGCAAGGCCAGTTTCACAAAGTCCAAGTTTTCTCTGCTGTAGTTGGGCACAGAGATGTTGATGTGCAAGCCGGTGGAATCATTGGTATAGCAACCATACTCTTTAGCCCACTTTTTAACTTTGTTCAAGTCACTCAGTATCTCATCTATGGGCAAGGGTGGTGATACAAATTCCAGGCCTTGATCGTTGGGATCATCTGGCTCCAGGCTGCCATCAGGTTCGACCACATAGCGTATTTGCGTGGGGCTGGGACGAAGCACTGAACCCGAGTGATAATTGCCACTGGCTCTTACATCGCGACCAATGGCATTTTCAAACTCTTGTGCCACATCTTCAATGCTGGCTTCGCCGCCCTGGGGGTCGCTCCAGTGTGGCCATGTCATGCTGTAGGCATTTTCAATATCACTCATACTACTTAGATCTGCGTCGTCCAACCAGTCACTTTCGTCATAACTTTCTTGATTTTCTTCGCGGAACTCTTCGTAGGCTGATTGATATTGATCACTGCGATCGTCGGCATGAACATTTGCTGAGTATTCTTCCAGAGCCTCGTTACGGGCTTCACCCTCAAGATCATCGGGATTCCATTCCGATTCATCCACATTGTTCTTGACCCAGTCAGTGATGTAATCATCACCACCTCGTTCCCAGTCGGTGGCTATTTTGTCATCTAACCATTCCAAATAGTCCTCTCGCATCTTGTCACGCATCTCATCGCAACTGCGTCGACTGTTCCAGTCACCATCATAGAAAAAGTCATATGCATCCTGTATGCTACGACAACCCTCGTCCATGTCATAGTTGGCCTCTTGGTCCATATCACTGCCGCCGCCTTCCACATTGGGCACAATCATTTCAAATTCCATGCCGGCAATGGCACCAGTCTTGGCTGCTTCCTTACGGAGGTTCTTGCCGCCCATGTTGATTTCAAACAGGTCTTGCTCTTTAAAGAGGGCCAGTTCTGCCAACAGGCTTTCGTTTAGTGTGGCTGTGAGCAGTGCAGGGTGGCCCTGTGCATCTGTTTGCAATCCCAGTTTGTTGGCCTCTTTGCCCACTGCACCTGGGCGCACGTCTTTGGTCAGGGCCATGACAAAGCGTGGATCTCGGGCCTGCTTCTTGGTGGGAATGTATCCTGATGCTTCTTCTAGTGGTACATGAGCAAACATCTCGGGATGTTTCTCTGCCCAGTGGCGCATGATACGACCTGCCATGGCATTGGCTTCGTCTTCGTAGGGACTGCCTGTTTCGCCAGCATTGTCAGGCAGTGTTTGTTTTTCGGCTTGCTTGCGATGTGTGAACTCATGAGCCATGGTTCGCAAGATGTCCAAGGTGTGACGACCTGATGTGGCCAAGTGTAACACATTGGTTTCAGGTTCGTACTGACCAAAACTTCCTGTCTGCTCACTCCAGTCTGTGTTGGTGTGCAGTCGAATCTCGGGTGCCTTCTTGATACCCAAGTATTGGATACAACTCTGAGCAAACTGGTCAATCACTTGACTTAGATCTGAATCGCTATCTTCGTTTATACCACCGGGCCAGGCACGTGGTTTGACATGCACCAGGGCCTTGGCAATTTCTTGTTGTCGGGCCTTTTGCTTCTCGGCCTGCGCATACTCGTCACGACTGCGGTATACTTTTTCTTTGTCGGGATCCGCCAGGGGCTTGAGTTCTGATTGGAATGCGGCCCGCATGTCAGCCAGGCTGGCTTCATCCACTGGGTCACTGCCAAAGCCATACGTGAATCGAGCAGTCGATTGTTCGTCTATACTGAGTTCTTGATCCTTGGCAGCGTTTCTGGCATCTGCCAACTTCTGAATATAACCTTGTGTGCGCAACATCTTGAACGCAAGATTCTCTGGACCAAACTCGCCGTGTTCGTCAAGGCCGCTTTGGCGCAGTTGTTTGATCTTGGTCATTAGACCAGCCAAGGTCTCATGGTCGCTTGATTTGATGGCGGCCTTGATGCGTTGCTTAAGGTCTTGGTATTTGCTCTTGGTACTACGATCCACAACATCGGCACGTTGGCGTCGTGGCACTTGAATCCAGTCATTGTTGATCAAACTGTATTCGCCCTGTGTCACATGTGGCTGGTCTTCATCCTGTACATACAGTTCAACATCATAGCCACCAATTTTGATATTGTGCTGATTGTTATATGCGTACTTTTTGGCATCAAACAACTCACGATACACAGGGTCATCAGGCATGCGCACCACCAGGTGCAGGTCTATGTCTGAGTTGGGGGTATAGGTGTAAGCGGCGTTGGATCCGCTGAGGGTGATGTCTTTGAGATCGAGATCTTTTACGCCCAGGCTTTCACGAAAATCATCTGCGATTTTCATCAGTGCGTCACGCACTTCGGGCTTCAAATGCTCATCCTTGCCCCATAATTTGGGGTTTAGACGAGCATTGAATTTTACAGCGTCGGAAAGTTTATAGCGGTCTAACTCATGGAGATTCATGAGTGTATTTACCGTTAGGCTGCTTTGGCGGCCTTGGCTTTCTTATCTGTTTTTTTGTTGGTTGCAATCACTTTTGCTTCCACAGGCACAGCGTCTGTTTGTGCGGCAGCGGCAGCAATTTGATTGTTGGTTGCAATTTCGTGCAGGTCTTGATACAGTTTGTCCTGTGTCTGATAGTCAAACACATAGGTGCCTGTGTGCTTGAGCAACACACGACGGTCAATCCAGACCTGACCACCTAGATCACGCCAGTTTTCACAGAATGTCCAGTCTTCTGAATAGTAGCGATTTTCACGCACTGCTGTGTCAAAGTAGGTCTTCATGTAAGGGTTTAGCGCAGGGTCCAGACCGATGTCATTGGTAAATGGCTTTACAGCAGGGTGTGCATTTAATTTCTCAAACACTTCACGCTTCATGAGCAAGAAGCCTGTGCCTGTTTTGGTCACTTCGACCAGGCCTGATGGATCATCTTGTGGTGTGCCAGGAATGCCATTCACGCACCATTTTACAGGCAACGACTTCATTGGGTACAAACCGCCTACCACGTCCACGTTATGATTCAACATGGCCAACAGGTGCCAGGGTTCCCAACCAATGTCAGCGTCGATAAACATCAAGTGTGTGGATTCTTTTGTGTGCAAGAACTTGGCTGTGAGCGTGTTTCTAGCGCGGCTGATCAATGATTCATTGGTCATGGTTTCTACTGTCCAATCCAAGCCCAGTTGACGAGCAGTATTGGCCCACTTGATATAACTCATGAATGTTGATTCTGTCAGCATGCCACCATAGCAGGGCATACATATATGCACACGAGTAGTTCTCAAATAGTCAAGATTAACTTGAATTTGATTTTGTGGCTGTCCAGTTGGTGTTTCCTGAGGTGCCAATGGCACGTCTGCGGGCATGGTTGCTGGGGGTGTAGTTCCGGTTTGGGTTATCATAAGGTCCTCGTTAAAATAGTATAATATTTAACGAGTTTAACACACGGCGTTATTTTTTGCGACCTGCACAATGAGCCTTTTGACTAAATCCTTTGGGGTGAGCACAGTTTATGCTCTTCTTGTATTTTTGACTCCACTTTTCTTCAACATAGTCTTCACTGACTTTTTGATCGGCGGCTGACCATTCAAAGTCAGTGTCACGCACTCCAAACTTGTCACTGAGTTTGGCCAACAAGGCATCTAGTGCTGTGGCAGGCACATTTTGGGCCACAACTCTCTTGCCACGACTGCCTAGAACAGGGCGATAGAATATATCAATATTCTTAGGATTAATAATGCGTGTTTCGTCTACTTCATTTTGTGTGCCAATGGCTGTGTCCAACATTTTTACAACAGTGTCGGCCAGTTTGGGGTTGCTCTGTGTTTTGGGATACAGGCTCATTACTAGAGCAGTCTTGCGCTTGAGATTCAGTGTGGGCCAGGCTGTACGAATTTCTGTGGCACTTGTCATGCCAGGGCCAAACTTCACAGTGGGCAAGTAAGCCATGTAGGCGTGTTGATTCATGGGCAACAACTCATCCTGTCCTGTCAATGGTTGCAGGTACGCTGGCTCGCCATTTTTTTTCATGCCGCCGGCCTGTGGTGGTTTGTCGGCATCTTTTTCTGAACGCACAAAGATCAATTCAGTATCTTCAGGGTTGTAATTTTTTGTTATTTCTTCAGCACGAAATGGCGATTTGACTTGATAGAAGTCACCTGGCTTGACTCCGGCCAATTGTGCCAGTTTTTCTTTTATCTTGAATGGAAATGGGCGTTGGCTGGTATCATTGGTGGCAGCCACTTTAACGTCAGCACCAGGAAATGCTTTTTGTGCGGCTTGATAAAGTGCGTAGTGACCTGCGTGAAAAGGGTGGAATCCACCGGGCATGATAACCAATTGTTTCATGCTGATATTTAGCGTTACATGTTCTCAAGCAACCACAGGTATATGGGCGTGGTAAACTTCATTTCAACTGTGCCGTTACAGCCTAGATCAGCAAAGAATCGATCTTCAATTTCTGGTCCTGTGCCATTGAGATTGTGACGATACACAGCCTGTTCACTCACAATTTGTGTGCAATCAATATCGTCAAAACTGATATTGCCCACAGTGATTATGGCATCACTCACAATCTGTCCCAACGCATTAATCTCGGTATGTGCGGGCAGTTTGTTTTTCAAAATGATGCGCAACTGATGTTCACCGTCAGCATCATCAAGATCGTGAGCAATTTCATGTGGTTCACTCACATGTGCTTGATCAAATATACAGTTGTTGTCTATCCAAATTTCCAGTCCCAATGGTATTGCAGGGTTGCTGGGCACAATTGAGCATGAAAATTTACATGTGGTCATAGTTTAATAAGTGGCTGTTACTGCCGTGATGTTGCCTGCTGAAAAACTGGTCACTGAGGCACGTAACCAAGTGAAGTTGCCCAGTACAGTGCTGGAATGTACTGCTGTGACTGGTGTGACAGTGTTGCCATAAGCGGCTATGTCAAACCATTGTAGGGTAGCAGGATCTGCATCCAGAGTGGCCTGCACAGTGATCAGTGCTTGTGCTCCTGCCAGCGTCCACTGCAGGGTTTGCACACCGCCACGTCCGCGATAGTAGTTGGCGGCCTTTTGAGGATCTCCAACAAAATCTGGACTGGTACCGTCATAGTTGCCTGAAGGTGTGCCATACACAGTTGCGGGGATCAAGATCACTGTGGTAGTGGTCATTATGCTCGTTCCACTTCCACAATGATGCCTGCACCTGTGAGTTCTTCAGCCACTGATTGCAGGGCCAAAACAATGTCGTCACTGGCAATTTCCGTGTCAACATCAGTATCTTTGACCAATTTTGATAGTTTGATCACAACTATTTCTTCGTGTATTTTTGCCATAGTGCAGTATTTAGTCACGTGCCACAATGGGCAGAGTCTTTTTTACAATGCCCGGGACTGCCATGTTGATCAGGAAATCTGCCTGGGGTTCGTTGTGATCCACAAAATAGTTACCCATGAGCCACATGCGCCGACCGTTAACCAACAGTTCAAAACCTGGACTCAATCTAAACTGGTCTGTTCTGGCCTGAAAATATTCACGTATGTTTTTCAGTTCATGATCTCTCAGCCAGCGTTCTCTAAAGAAGGTTCTGTAACTGTGCCGTGGATTTTTCAGTGTCACAGCATCAGGCTGTAGACTCACATGGACCTGAGTGCGATTGGTTACTACCAGCCCGCCCACACCATTGAGATTTTTGAAGTCCTCAGGATGATTGGTGTAAACATACATGGCATGTGTAGTGACTGTGCGTTTGAACGGGTTTGGCCGCGCCAGCAAATAGTCACACACTTGAATCAAGTCATGTTGTTCTTCTTCCGAGATCTTTTGTCGAAAATGTGCCGACGGTGCCCAGGCATTGCGATATTGTATGCTTTTGAGGGCCTTGATAGGATCCAAGTCTCTCAACACATTGACGTTCTTCAAGAAAAAAGAGATGCAGTAATGATACTGCCCAAAGAACAGTTGGTTGCGGTCAACAGGCTTAAACTTCATTGGCCATCCTGATAATGCCATCGTCTCCTACCACTGTGACCGCATCTGCTCTGGGCGTGATCTCAAAATGCACCACGTCCGCCACCATGGCAACCATGATGTCGCAATTGCTCAGGCGGTCAAACAAGATCCGTTTACTTAACGGTACACGGATAAGTTCGTCAATCTTGCGCGAGAGTGGTCGCGCACCCAACTTCGAATCGTAGCCCTTGTCAGCAAGCATGTCAATGACTGATTCGGATAAATTGAGGTGTATACCTTTTGTACGCAGACTTGTTTTGAGTTCGTCCACAAACTTGACCACAACTTTCTTGATGGCCAAGGTGTCCAGTTTGACAAACTTACAGATTTGGTCGATACGATTGCGTAGTTCGGGTTTAAAAAAGTTTTTAAGTGCTTTATCATCTTCGCCTGTCTTTTCAAAGTCACCAAATCCAATGTTGTTGGCTTCTGAATCTTGTGAACCCAGGTTTGATGTCATGATAATGATACAGTTTTTGACATCTACCTTTTTACCATTGCTACTAGTGATGTGACCTTCATCCAGCATCTGCAACAAGATGTTTGAAACATCCTGATGTGCCTTTTCAATTTCGTCAAACAGGATCACAGCAAATGGATTCTTGCTGATGTCTGAGATCAACTTGCCACCACCTATGTTGCCATCTTCAAAGCCCACATAGCCCGGGGGAGCGCCGATTAGGCTCGATACTGTGTGACGTTCTTGATATTCACTCATGTCATATTTCAACAAGTGCATGTCCAAGTTAGACGCCAACAGTTTGGCCAGTTCTGTTTTGCCTGTACCGGTGGGGCCCAGGAACAAGAAACTGGCCATTGGACGATTGGGATTGCCAATGCCCGAGAAGTTAATGTACACACGTTCCAGTACCGAATCAACTGCACCATCCTGTCCGTACAACTTCTGCTTGATGTTTGATTCAAGATCCACAATCCGGGCCGAACGTTCGTTTTGTAGTCGATCCACAGGTATACTGGTCACTCGAGCCACTTGTGCCATGATTAGATCTTTGGTCACTGTGAGTTGCCCTTGATCCTTCACACGCTCTCTGGCACAGGCCGCATCCAGCAAGTCGATACTTTTGTCTGGATTCTTTTTATCGTGTATGTAGCGACCACTCAGTTCTACTGCGGCTGTCATGGCTTCAGTGTCAATCAACACATTGTGGAATGTTTCCAGTCTCGGACTCAAGCCAATGAGAATTTTCTCTGTGGTTGCTGAGTCCGGTTCATCAATCGCAAGCCGATAAAAACGACGCATAAGCGCCCGATCCTTTTCGAAACTCTCATAGTATTCTTCCCAGGTGGTTGACGCCACAACTTTTAGGCTACCTCTAGTGATAGCAGGCTTTAACATGTTGGCAAAGTCCAAGGCGCCATTTGATCCTGCGCCAGCACCCTGCATGGTGTGTGCTTCGTCAATGAACAAGATACACTTCTTCTTGCTTTCCAAGGCCTGGATCACCTGCTTGAACTTTTCTTCAAACTCACCGCGGTACTTTGATCCTGCTAACAGCGAGCCAATTTCTAATGACCATACTTCGTGATCTTTCAAGAACTCAGGCACACGCCCGGCTGAGATTTCCTGGGCCAGGCCTTCCACAATACAGGTCTTGCCCACGCCAGGATCACCCACCATGAGCACATTGGCCTTGAAGCGTCGAGCCAGCACAGCAATCATTTCTTCTAGTTCTGTAGCACGACCAATCAAGGGTTCCAGACGATCTTTCTGTGCCATGGCAGTGAGACTCACGCAATGCTCGTCCAAGACTTCGGTGGCCTGACGATCGCTCATTTGATTGGATTCGGCTTGGCTGTAATTCATTTTCCAGAATTCCAGGAACTCTTGTTTGGTCACACCGTACTTGAGCAAAAAGTAATGCGAGTGACTGTTGCCTTCGCCCATGAGTGCAAGATACAGATCCACAGTGGTCACTGCTCTGCGGCCAGTAAACAGCACCTGTGTCAAGGCACGATTGAATGTGCGCTCTAGTGCTTGTGTCTTTCTAGGAGTGAGATCAGGATCATCACCGACCAGACTTTGGCAACTGGTCAGATAGGCCACAAGTTCAGTTTCCAGCATGTCTACGTCTGTGCCAAACTTGGTCAGGCAACGACGAAATGGGTCATGTCTGATCAGGCTCAACAGCACATGTTCGGTCAACACATATTCGTGTTGTAGATTGCGAGCAATGGCCACTGCGTTTTCGATAATACTTTCAATTTCTGGGTTGTGTTGCATGTGATTGTGTCCTGAAGAGGTTGTCATACAATTGATTATACATGAATCTGCCGGGGTCAGCAACCTCAACGGCTCAATTACTTATTGACCAATTTCTTGTTTGATAGCAGCCATTAATTCGGGCGAAACCTGTGCGGGCAAAGTGGCCTGTAGTCGAACCAGCATGTCACCTCGAACACCTGATCGATCTGGTACGCCTCGGCCTCGGGCACGTAGCAGTGTTCCGGGTGCGGTACCAGGCGGCACAGTCAGGGCCAATTGATTGCCCAAAATGTCAACAACTGTGATATCACCCCCAGCAACCAAGACCCAAAAACTTGCGGCGGCTTCGGTAGTTAGTGTGGTACCCGTGCGTTGCCAGCGCGGGCTGGGATGAATTCTGTAGGTGATTACCAGGTCTTGCCCACCCGGCGCAAGGTTGTCGTATTTCACATGATCACCATCTTCGATGCCATTGGGAATGTTGACCTGTACATTGTGCGCACCGGTATGTGTGCCCATGCTGACAGTTCTGGGGCCAGGGTAGGCCACATCCTGCAAGGTGATCCAAAGAGTCATTCTCGAATGCTGTGGACGCTGTGGCGGAGGATGTGGGAACCTGGCACCAAACATGTCAAATATGGTATTGAAATCAAAGTTGGCATTGAAGTTGGGTCCGCCACCAAAACCGTTGAACTGTGGCTGTGGTGAATCATACTGCTGTCGTTTGGCCGCATCACCCAGCACATCATAGGCGGCTTGTATTTCTTGAAACTTGTGAGTATCACCGCCCTTGTCGGGATGATTCTTACTGGCTAATTTTCGAAAAGCCCTTTTGATTTCATCTTGACTGGCAGTTCGAGCAACACCCAGAGTTGCATAGTGATCGGGCATAAAAAAGTCCTGTATGTTTAATTATACAGGACTTGGGGGCTGAGTTGATTATTTTGCGACTTCGAGTTTTTTGTGTTCTCGAACTGTTTTGCAGTTTTGTTTGGTCACGCCTTTGGCATCCTTGACAGGCTTGCCGTCTTTGACAACATCTACACAAACTCGTTTGGTTTCATGCTCTTCGGACCAGACCGGATTGGTTGCAATCACAGCAACTAGTGCAAATACTGATATGATATAGTTCATTTTGATTTTCCTTTAGTTTGGATTGGCCAAGTTGATGGTCACGCCAGTGTTGGGTTGAACTG
>Ga0209085_1001992_pt1 | contig 11957 bp, 13 predicted proteins | sample C_131016_EF_Meta_FD_187310 | JGI IMG/M metagenome (GOLD analysis project Ga0209085, IMG submission 187310) | Freshwater microbial communities from Lake Croche, Canada to study carbon cycling - C_131016_EF_MetaG (SPAdes) (version 2) | ecosystem: Environmental > Aquatic > Freshwater > Lake...
CAACCCAGAAAGAGGTAACAGTTGAAACTCCAACCCAGAAAGAGGTAACAGTTGAAACTCCAACCCAGAAAGAGGTAACAGTTGAAACTCCAACCCAGAAAGAGATTGAATTAACTCCTGAAGAGTCCTTCTTAGCAGGGATAAAAAAGGCAATAAGTTCTTATAGTAATCAACTGCAAGAAGCTCTGATTAATTCAGTTAAAGTAAATTTTGAGAAAAGTTCCCTAGAGGTTAAGCTAGACCCAGCATGGTATACCTTAACAGAAACTCAACAAAATAAAATAGCTGAAGATATTTGGCAACGTTCCCAGAGTCTAGCTTTTAATAAACTAGAATTGGTTGATCCACAAGAAAAAGTCTTAGCGAGAAGTCCTGTAGTAGGGAAGGAGATGATTATATTAAAGAGAGTGTCATTATGACAGAACTAGACGTGACCTCAATAAGCCAAAATGCATTTAAAAATGCGTTTTAGCTTATTACCTGCTAAAGTTCTAAAACTGTTAACAATCTCTCTAAATGCTCTCTTTGATGGGTAGCCATCAGAGATATTCTAATTCTACTAGTAGGCACTGTGGGGGGTCGAATAGCAGGGGCAAAAATTCCTGCTTCTTTGAGTTTTTTAGCTAATTCAATAGCTTTAGGTGCATTCTCCACGACTAGGGGAAAAATAGGTGATTCTAATTTAATGTTCAGTCTCTCTCTCAAATAAGCGACATTCTGCCACAGGTTTTCATGATGTCCTGGTGTACTTTGTAAGATTTTAACCGCTTCTAGGGCTGCTGCAGTATCTCCTGGAGATAATCCTGTTGTATAGATCCAAGTAGCAGACCTATTCCTGAGATAATCAATTAACAGGGCAGATCCTGCTACATAGCCACCTAGACTCCCCAAAGCCTTACTAAGAGTACCTACTTGGATAATCTCTCTCCCTGTACAGCCCCAATATTCTAAACAACCTGCGCCAGTAGTTCCCATCACCCCTGTGGCATGAGCTTCATCTATTAATAGCATACAATCAAACTCTTGAGTTAAATTCAGGAGTTCAGGTAAGGGACAGAGATCGCCATCCATGCTAAAAACACTATCACTCAGAAGTAGACAACGACGGTAACTCCTCCGGTGTAACTCCAGCAAGGTTTTTAGAGATAGCCAGTCATTGTGAGGATATTCTAGAATAGTTGCGCCACTAAGTTGAGCCCCATTTTTTAAGCTAGAGTGATTGTATTTATCTGCCAAAATGATATCTCTACTCCCAACTAAAGCTGTGATTGTGCCTAAATTAGCTAGGTAGCCAGAACTAAAAACTAGTGCATCTTCACTACCTTTCAATTTAGCGAGGGCTATTTCTAAGTCCCGATGGATCTCGCGATGTCCTGTAACTAACCGAGAACCAGTACTACCAGTCCCATATTCTCTAATAGCAGCAATAGCAGCAGCTTTGAGACGTTCATCTCCTGCTAAACCCAGATAATCATTACTAGCAAAGTTAATAAAATACTGCCCAGAGAGGGTAATAACAGATCCATTAGAACCCTCTAGGCTTTGTACTGAACGATACCAAGAGGCTTGATGGATAGTCTGGAGGGACTTTTCTATCCAATCATAGCTATTAGGCATAGCGTATGCCAGCCTCAGTTAGACGATTGAGAGCTTCTTGTAATCTATCACAATCGGCAATTAAACTAATTCTGACATAGCCTTCTCCTCCTTCCCCAAAGGCATTTCCAGGGGTGAAGACAACTCCTGTTTTTTGCAGGACATCTAGAGCAAAATTAGTAGAACCCATTCCAGGGGGACAGGGTACCCAAAGATACATAGTTGCTTTAGAAGGGGGGATCTGCCAGCCTAGTTTAGCTAATCCAGCAATTAAAAAGTCTCTGCGGCTTCGATAGCGCTCTTGAACCTCTTTGACATAGATATCAGGTAATTGTAAGGCCGTTTCGGCTGCCTGTTGAATAGCCCTAAAAATCCCATAATCTAGATTAGTTTTCAGTGTTCGCAGTCCTTGAATAATATCAGCATTGCCTACCACAAAGCCGACCCGCCAACCTGCCATATTATAGGTTTTCGAGAGGGTATGAAACTCAACACCTATTTCTTTGGCTCCTGCTATTTCCAGTAAACTAGTGGGCTGATAACCATCAAAAGCTAATTCTGCATAACACAGGTCATGCACCAACATTATTTCATAGTGACGGGCAAAGGAGACCACCTCTTGAAAAAATTCACGGGGGGCTGTAGCTGTAGTCGGGTTGCTAGGATAGTTAAAATAGAGTATCTTAGCGGCTTTGGCTACCTCTTCAGGAATGGTAGTTAAATCAATTAACCAGTTCTTCTCTGCTTGCAAAAGCAGGGGATAGATCTTACCTCCTGCTATCAGTGGACCGCGAAAATGGGGCGGATAGGAAGGACTTGGGACTAGAATCAAGTCACCTGGGTTAATATAGGCTAGGGCTAGATGAGTGAGTCCTTCTTTAGATCCTAAGAGGGGTAAGGCTTCATTATCGGGATTGAGCTCTACTCCATAACAACGTTGATACCATTGAGTAATTGATTTACGAAAACTGGCTGTGCCTTCAAAAGGGGGATAACCATGATTAGTACTTTCCTGGAGAGCATTAATAGCCGATTCAATTACAGGTTGTGGGGGTGTTCCATCGGGGTTGCCCATTCCTAAATCAATTAAATCTACACCTTTTTCTCTTGCTCCTGCTTTGAGTTCATCTAAACGAGCAAATACATAAGTAGGTAATATCTTGAGGCGCTCTGCACGACTAATCCAAGGTGTTGTCATTCTAGGGCTGAATAGTAAGGGAATCCGTATATAACATACTATTGTTACATAACCAGGACTTTTTCTATTTTTTTCAGCCAGTCCCAATTAAAAAACCTAGCTTGCTTAAATACTATCTGTAATAGAACTAAAACGAAAGTTCTGGATTTTTACGCCAGGCACAACAGCAGATCCAAAACGCTGTACAGTACTTACTGATTCTAGATCTCTTAACATCAGGGGTAACTCCTGATTAAAACGGAGGTTCTTAATAGGGTAAGCTAATTGACCATTTTCAATCCAAAAAGTGCCATCTCTAGTCATTCCCGTCACTTCTAGAGTACGGGGGTTGACATAGCGGACATACCAAGCACGACTGACAAAAATGCCTCTTTCTGTTTGAGCGATTAAATCTTGAATACTTTGGGTTGATCCCTGCATCACAATAGGAAAAAGGGAGCCTGTAGGTTCTTTAGACTGTTTAGCTGCCCAATAACGACTATAGCTGAGGGTTTGCGGTCTGCCATCAGTAATGATGTCTAGCGAAGAGTTAGGCAGTCCATCCGCTAAGAAGTTGCCGCTTTGCAGGAGTGGATGACTCGGTTCTCTTTTGACTTGAACCAAAGGACTAAAGAGAGGTTCCCCTAAATGATTCCCGACTGGTTTCCCTGCTTGATCCAACAGAGACATAAAGGAACGTCCTTCATCAGCACTCCGTGCATCTAAATTAGCAATAATCCAATACAAAAGTTCGCTAAAGGCGGCAGCTTCCAAAACGACAGGATACACTCCTGGCCGGACCTCTTGTGGGTTGACAGAAGCTACACAGCGTTCAATAACTTGTTGTGTGAGTTCTTCTAAAGGTAAATTAGCTAGAGAGTAGGCGCTGCGACTAGTCCAACTTGACCCATTTTGAAGTCTGGCCGTCACACTAAAATCAGCTTCTGTCTCTTCTTGATATGCTCTTAGTCCAGTAGAACTCCCTAGAGCTTGTAGGCTAGCAGAACTACTCAAAGTTCCTGAGCCTTCTACCTTGGCTTGGAGACATTGGGCGCAGACTTGTTGAACTTTTTGTCCTCTGTCTAGGGGAGAACTATTTGCTGTTTCTAGGTCAAAAGCTGCTACATGTGGTTCATATTTTTGCGGCTCTAATAAGGGTACCCATTCGGGATCGCTTGGGGCTAGACGGGCTAGGGTTTCTGAACGTCTCAGGGTGTCTTGAATCGCTTCTGGGTCTATTTCTGTATTAGCCACCGTGGCACTTGAGGTGCCAAAGTAACTAGTTATGCTCAGATTAAAGCGATTTTTTGAGAGATTTTGCGTCATTTGGTTCTCACTAAAACGACTCAAAGCTGACTCACTGGCATTGAGACTGACCATAACGGCATCGGCTTTAGAATTAGCGATCACCGACTCAATTATCTCTAGAGCTTGTTCTGAGGTCATTAAAGGAGACTTGGCTGTAATTGTCATGTATTTTCTTGTAGTTTTTGACCAATTTTAGGCTCTACACCGGCTAGGAGGCGTTGGATATTACTTTGATGTCTGATTATGACATAGACACCTGTAATTAAGCCTAGGACAATGTAGGGAAGGGGTTCTCTCAAGAGAAACATCGTAATCATCAAGGTGAGCGCTCCAATAATGGAGCCGAGCGAAACTATTCTAAAAATAGCTAGTACTAAGGCAAAAATACCTAATACTATTAATCCTACTTCAGGAGTCATCGCTAAAAAGACTCCTAAACTGGTCGCCACCGACTTGCCTCCTTTAAAGTTGAGGAAAATTGATTTACTATGTCCGATAATTGCTGCTATTGCTGTTCCTACTATTAGCCAGGCTTGCCATTGTTCGGGTATCTGTTCAGCAATACTACTGGGTAAAAGGCGAAAGAGATTAACTGCTAAAGCTCCTTTTAGTACATCAAGGCACAATACCAGTACCCCTGCCTTGACGCCTAGTGTTCTCAAAACATTAGTAGCTCCTGTCGAACCTGAACCAACTTCTCGCAGATCAATTCCTTGGAGTGCTTTTCCTAACCAATAACCTGTTGCTAGTGAGCCTAGTAAGTAAGCAACTATAAGTAATATTGCACTAGATAACCAAACCATCGAGATATTTTCTCCACTTTAATAAACATAACTGGTGGACTGTTGCTGTTGTGAATCCACAGCAAAGGCCAACCAGAGGGGAAATTGCAGCAGTCCTACGTTCACCTGTTCTTCTGTCTCGTCTAGAATTACTATAGGTACTTGCTGTTCATCAATTAGACGCTCTGCCTTTTGTATGAGCGCTTCAGGGGCTTCAAACAGAACCACTCCTTTATCAGGTCCAAAGTCACTCCTAGAAATGCCTAGACAGTCTTGGAGTCCACGTCTCCATTCTCCTAGTCTTTCTGGATAACTGACTAAAATTAAAGCTCTAGCTCGATCGCCATGGATACTATGTAAGATGGAAATGATGGCTGAAGCCACTAGGATATTCTGTAATCTGCTTCCTGTCGCCTTGATCGTTCCTCTTCCACTCTGATTAAAGAACCATTTTTGTACCTTCTCAGCATGAATAGGCTCAAAAGTCCTTCTTAATTGCCAAGGCGGACCATAGTAGTCAGGTCGGGTCCGATATTGTTCGATCAGCCTTTTAATTTCTTTGTTTTGTTCAGCAAACCCGCCTTGAATAACGGGTTTGAGAGAAAATTCCTCTCTATTGACTGATTTTTCTGTCCGTAGCACAGTGGGTTTAATTTCCGGAGTTCTGATTGGAGTGACTGTAGTACTAGGAGTGAGTTCTAGTTTTTCTGCTGCGGCTGCTAGATCTTGTAAACTACCAACTAAATAGTCTTTAAAACCTTGTACTCGGATAGCTAAATCTTGAGAAACGCCAGCAAAGTTTGTCCGCATTTCTTCTTTGATTTTATCTCGCCGCTTTTCTAACTGTTCTATGGAGAGTTCAAGTCTCTGTTTTCTTGACTCTAGTTCTAATAAACTGTCTTTCAGCAGTTGAGCGATAATTTCCTGTGTCTGGGCGATCTGTTCTTGTTTTTTCCCTTCTAGATATCTTATTTCAGCTTCTAGGGCTTGTTTTTTACGTTCTAGAGGGTCTAATTCTTCCGTTATTGTATAGGACTTATCTGGAAGAGTAGGAGTTTTTAGTGGTACTAATGATTCTTCAGGTAATGGTGAAATATCGTCTGGGTTCATTCCGAGATTAGATGTTATTAGGGGGATTGTTTATTTGAAAATAACAGGGACGTTCTTTTAAGCAAGTATTCAGCATTTTCGCATCAAAAATGATCGGAAGGAAGTGAATACTTTTAATTTCCTTAAAATAAAGCAGAATGGGCAGTCCTGACCAGAAAATGTCAGAATATTGCCACTCACTATAGGGAAAATTCCGAATGAGTTTCTCTAGTCGGTATATTTCTAGGGCATCTGCTGTAAACCTAAGTTTTAAAGTCAGCGCTTGTACTAGTAAAAATATACCGAACAGTCCAATGATCAGGCTTAGCCAAACTTTCACAAACAACAGAGGAATTGCACTAATAATTAAGACTAAGGGTATATTAAAGCTGGGCTTTAACTCAACTGTCTCTAGATTGGGTAATATAGGTTGGTCAGTTATCATCTATTTTTTTATACACTATTTTAAACTCTGCCCTAGTAATTCCAGAAACAGACAAAAATTGATATGCTGATTAACACACTAAGAATAAATATAGCAAATTAAGCCAGGGATTACCAAAAACAGTATTAATGATTTCCATTCAGATCCTTACCTACAATGAAGAAATAGATATTGCAGACTGCCTTGAATCTGCCTTAATCTCTGATGATGTTATTGTTGTCGATTCGCTTAGCACAGATCGAACATTGGAAATAGCTTCTCAATATCCTATTCGTATTGTACAACATCTATCTCCCCCTATTCTCACACTCCCCCCCAACCCCTAACCCCTAACCCCTTAAAATGAATCAAGAGATAGAAGAAAATTTACCTAACGCACAAGAAGATAAATCTAGTCATATTTTTCAACACCTAGATAAAGTCTTCTTTACCTTGGCTCTTGCTTATTTAGGTTTAGGTTTATACTGGATTAACCAACCTAAATTAGTCGAACATCCTACCAAGGAAATAAAACAAGCTGTTTCTAATAGTCAATTTCTCTCCTATTTACAGCAGTCTCTCAAAATTATTAAAGAAACCTCATTAAAGCCGCAGAATACCCCTAAAGCTCAAAAGGCTATAATTGAGAAGGTCTATATTCCCCTTTATACCCCAAAAGTTCCCCCTCTTCCCACCCCTGGTACGACTCCTGCGCCTGGGACGAACTCTAAAATCAAAGTAGTATCTATTCCTGTACCTCCTAAACCTCTTCCCGCAACATTAGTACCACCTCCTCCCTTGACTGTAAACCCAGGAGATAAAACTCCTGCCAAGGTTAGCTCTACTCAACCTAATACAACTATCGATACAACTATTGAGTTAAAAGGAGTGTTAGAATCAGGAACTAATTCTGAGGCTCTCTTTAGTTTTAAAGGAATTACTAAACGCTTACAACCTGGCGAACCTATTAGTAATTCTGGTTGGGTATTTCAAGGGGTTAGTCAGCAAAGAGCGATTATTTCCAAAGGCGGAGAAACTCGCTATATTGAAGTAGGGCAAAAATTTTAGGAAGAGTTTTAACTCCCTAAAACCTGTCTTCACCATCTTTACACAATTACTTAAAATAATGAGTATATTTGAAAATTTTAATCAATTTTTAGAAACTCGTCTAGAGGAATTTTTAAAAAGTCATCCTAGTTTACAAATCCAAATACTTTTAGAACAACTAGAAGAGCAGGAAAAAGATACTGTCAAACTCATTAAACAATTAGAAATAGAAAAGACAACTCTAGAAAAAGAAATCCTCTCTCTAGGGGAAGATATAAAATTATGGCATGGTCGGATAGATAAGGCTAAAAATGCGAAAAGAAATGATTTAATGCTGGCGGCGCAAGAGAGAGAAGCAGCCCTTTTACGGCAAGGGAATCAAGTTTGGGGGAGAATGGAAGGGGCAAAAGAGAGAATAAAAAAATCTCAAGAATTATTAGCCCAAATCAAACAACGTAAGCAGGAAGTTGAAGTTAAGTATAAAACAGCAAAAAACGAACAACCAAAAAACTCTGATTCTGAAAGTAAAGGTTGGCAAAATCCTAATAACTATCAAAAATCTAGCAGTTCATCAGATAATTTAGAAGCAGAATTTCTCCGCTTAGAAATAGATGATGAATTAGAAAATTTGAAGAGGAATCGCTGATGAAGCATCGCCGAACTTGGTTATGGTTAAGTTTAATCTGGTTAGCTAGTAACATCGGGGATCGTCTTTGGTTAGCTTTAGATAAAACCGTACCGAGTTGGGATCAAAGTAATCATTTAACTGGTTCTCTTAACTATCTACAAGCATTACAAAAACCTAATTTTTTAAATGGTTCTTGGTGGGTAGACTTTTGGCAACTATCTTCTAAATATCCACCTCTTACTTATATTTTATCTGCCCCTTTTCAACAATTATTATCTAAGGGAAATGCTCAAGCTTTGGCGGAGAATTTTCTTTCTAGTGCCATTTTGATTATCTCTGTCTATATCTTGGGTAAAAAGCTATTTAATAAGCAAATAGGGCTTTTAGCAGCAGTATTATCTGTCCTGTTTCCCCGTCTCTATTTAGAAAGATTAACCTATTTAACAGATAATCTTTTAGTAGCTATGACTATAGCTGCCTTTACCTGCCTAACTCTCTGGAGAAATGAGAAAAAAAGCTTAAAAAATCAATGGCTATATAGTGTTCTTTTTGGCATTTTTTGGGGTTTAGCACTCCTGACTAAACAGAGTGTAATGTTCTTTTTATTAGTTCCTTTACTCTGGGTAAGTTGTCAATTTCTCTTCACAGGTCAATGGCTGAGAATTTTACAATTATTAACTAGTTTTTTCGTCTCTACCCTGTTTTGGTGGCCTTGGTATAGAACCAACTGGATCTATTCTTTTGGCACATATTCAAGTTCTGTAACTCTTCCTGCAGCAGCACAAGGAAATGCTCCGATTAATACTTTAACGGCTTGGTTATATTATTGGCAGGACTTACCTTTTGCCATTTCTTGGGTCTTACTTTTAGTACCTTTAGTAGGCATAATCTTAAATTTTTTCGGTGCTTTTCCTAAGGGCGAAAAAATACTCTTAAAAGAGAGTTTTATTTGGTTAGCTATCTACTGGTTAGGGAGCTATTTAATTTGCAATCTTAATATCAACAAAAATGAACGTTATATAATTCCATATTTACCAATTTTAGCTATATTTTTAGCATATGGTTTGACACAGTGGCGAGGCAAGTGGCAGACAATACAGATCTGGACAATAACTATCGCTGTTTTAGTGATGTTAGGTAAACTCTATCCTCTTCCTGTCCTCACACAAATTTCTCAATTTCTCAGTCCGGGTGGCACTAATTATCCCTATACGGAAAAACCTTGGCCAGATGCAGAAGTAATCGAAACTATCACCAAAACAACCCCTTATTTACAAGCTACCCTAGGGGTAATTCCCAATACTGCCCAAGTTAATCACAATACCCTTAACTATTATGGAGCTTTAGCTGATTTTCAAGTCTATGGGAGAGAATTAGGTTCAAAAACAGAACAAGTCCAGCAGGACGGAAATTCTTTAGACTGGTTTCTGACTAAAACAGGGGATAATGCTTGGGCTAAAAAACCTCAATTAGAATTAGCACAAAAATTAGAAAAAGATCCTGATTTTAGTCTAGTTAAAACATGGACATTACCTGATCAAAGCGACCTTAAACTATATCATCGTCAAGAACCTTTAGTCACAGTAAAAAATACCTCTCAAGAACAGGAAAAAATAGAGCTAAAAGAGGTAATTGTTCCTTCAGTAGTCCCTCCTAATGTTCCTGTTCCTGTTACCTATCATTGGGTGGGTGGAGGTGCCGAATTAAAAAATGGTTTAGTATTAATAAGCTGGCAAAAAGATGGGAAAGTAGGCTGGATTCAAGATCATGCTCTCGGAATGGGAGAACTATATCAAACCAATTATGAAAGAACCTTAGAGGTGATCGAAAAAACAGCTATGCTGCCATCAGGGGATGTAGGAGAATATCATCTTCAAGTAACCTATCTCAACCCTCAAACAGACCAGAGTTACCCCATTAAAACCCCTCTTGTCACTATCACAACCCAAATAGGCGCTCCGATTCCTCAAGCACCTGTTTTAGATAAGGTGACCCAGTTGAGACAATTATCACTTTTTTTAGCAGATGGGATCAAAGGACTTGACCCCATCTTCTTACAAGTAGCTCGTCTGAATCAATATGATCCAGTGCAAAACTATCTAGAACAAGCAGCCCAAACCCTCGCTTACCGTCTGGAAAAACATAATTTAGATAAAACTACACATATTCAATATCTCTATGGACTACTATTATCTAGAGTGTTGCAGCAAGATGCTACTAGGGCTATCCCCATAGTGCAAAAATTGATGGAACTCCAGCCAAATAATCCCTATCTTCATGCTTATTTAGCAGTACTATATTTATACAATTGGGACAGTGCCTCAGCAGAAACAGCTTTTAAACCTATACAAGGAAATAAAATAAAAGAAATACGCATTCTAGAAGGGGCAATTAATATTTTAAGAGGCCATATCTTTGAAGGGATATCTATTTTGAGGACGAGGTAATAATGTCACTAGCAAAAATTCCCCAACAACAGGAAATAGAAGAAATATTCACAGAATTAGCTAATCAATGGTTGAGAGAAACTGGAGGGATTTCTTCTACTACTGTGGGCGTAGCCGTCCGTAGGGTAGAATACATGCACTCAGCCTAAATTCTCAAGATTATTGGCCTTTGGAATTAGGTTTCATTAGCGCGAATCTTCAGACTTGGTTTAGGATAGGCTTAGGCAGTTATGGGAGTTTGAGTCATGTTTGCTTTGGTGTCACCCGAGAAAATTCAGTTACCTGGAGGAGCCGTTGTGAGATTGCCTGCGACTTGGCAGGATTACCAGATGTTATGTCAACAGAGAGGAGATGGCTCAATTCCTCGAATTAAATATCATACTGGAGAAGTTTTGTTAATGTCCCCTCTGCCTAAACATGGACGAGATGCCCATTTAATCGCCAATATAATTACAACGTTACTCGATCACTCAGGACGTGAATATGATGCCTTTACGCCAGTTACAATGACATTGCCCGATACTTATGGTATTGAACCCGACTATTGCTTTTACATTGACCATTGGCAAGCAGTATCAGGCAAGGAGCGCATTGACTGGATGAATGATCCTCCGCCCGATCTGGTGCTGGAAATCGATGTAACGAGTTTTTCCGATGTCAACGACTATCTCCCCTATAGAGTTCCAGAAGTTTGGCTCTTTAGTAAGAACCAGTTGTTGGTTTACCAGTTGCAGTCTTCAAAATATCTGAGTCAAACGCGGAGTAGATATTTTCCTGATATTAACCTCTTAGATGTGGTTTCCCGTTGTCTACAAGTAGCTTCTGAAAGAAATACAAGTACCGCAATTCGAGAACTTAAACAGCAATTAGAGAAATAAAATAATAAGTTCTAACTCTGGTCGTGGTCTCTTTCTTGTTTTAGTTCACGTAGACATTCTTGGGCTATTCCCGTAGTTACACCAAGTGCGGCACCAAACCAAATAAAATTTTGATAGATATTGCTTTGTGTTGGGTATTTGAGTGTATTGAAATCTGGCTGCCCTATTTTTGTTGCGGCCAGACCAATCATCATTCCCGCTAAACCCGTCACTAGTCCTGAAAAGACAATAAGACGCATTTTCATAGTACTTAACCTCAAATGAGGTAACTTTATATAATATTCACCTCATAATTTAAGGATGGACTATTTTAAAGTTACTATTCGCACTTTGTTAATAATATTTAGAAAATATTATTAATTCTTAATTAACCGTGCCAGAAAAAGAAAGAATAGAGCAAAGCTAAAACAGTTAAGGCAAAGAGTAGATGATTCATCCAGTCATCAAAAGACCATTTCTTAAACATTATGCTTTATTTCTCCTGTGGGTTTATTCTAAAGCTTTAAACTTTGGGGCAATTATCTCTTCATCTCGAGTGGACTCAGTAGAAGGAAGGGGAAAAGAAGGACGAGTAGGAGAGG
>Ga0209085_1001993_pt1 | contig 11953 bp, 11 predicted proteins | sample C_131016_EF_Meta_FD_187310 | JGI IMG/M metagenome (GOLD analysis project Ga0209085, IMG submission 187310) | Freshwater microbial communities from Lake Croche, Canada to study carbon cycling - C_131016_EF_MetaG (SPAdes) (version 2) | ecosystem: Environmental > Aquatic > Freshwater > Lake...
CAATAGGGCGAGCCATTGGGGACGAGCAAAATCTCAGACCCCGTCTCCGACAAACATTCCACAACATCCGGTGTCCAGATATCTTCGCAAATCGGCAGACCGACCCGAACACCTTTGATGACAACCGGTCCGGGCATGGCACCGGACACAAAAACGCGCTTTTCATCAAAAACGCCGTAATTGGGTAAATCGACTTTGTGCCGGACCGCGTCAATCAGGCCATTCGAGAGCAAAACATAGGCATTGGTGAGCTTGCCGTCTTCCATCCACGGCAAGCCGATCAAAACATCGGGTCCGCCGTCAGCCGTCTCGCGCGCCAATGTTTCACACGCGTCGCGACAGGCATTTTGAAAAGCAGGCCTGAGGACGAGATCCTCTGGAGGATAACCGGCCAGAAACAATTCCGGCAGCATCACAACATCCGCACCAAGCCGCGCAGCTTCTGCACGCGCATGGCGGGCCTTCTCCAGATTTCCGGAGACATCACCAAGGGTGGGATTGAGTTGCGCAAGCGCAATAGTCAGTCGTGCAATACGGGTCATAACCCGCATTTAACGCGCCATGGCTGATCCCGCAATCAGGCAACCGCGCTCAATCGACGCTTTCAGCGGGAAAATTTCAAGAAAATGCACGAATCAGGCTTTTCAGGCCTGAAACGCATAGGCAGCCATCATCAAGACCCGCCGCCCCCAAAGCGACATAAAGGGGCAAAAGATGTTCCTCGGTGGGATGATTACGTACCGCATGCGGGGCGCGTGTGCGATAATGCAGCAACGCATCGATATCGCCCGCCACAATCTGTTCATCAAGCCAATCGCCGAATATTTTCACCCAATCAGGGGCCGGTGCATCCAATGGATACTGATTGCCGAACAATTCCCGCAGATTGTGCGTGGCGGCGCCCGATCCGAGGATGAGCACATTTTGCTGCGTCAAAGGCTCGAGCGCGCGGCCGATTTTATAATGCCAATCCGGCCCCGCCTCAGGATTGACCGAAAGTTGGACTACCGGAATATCCGCTTGTGGCCGCATCAGCAATAAAGGCACCCAAGTGCCATGGTCATAACCGCGCCTCTCTTCCAAGCGCGACTCGATCCCTGCTTGTTTCAGTAAATCCGCAATCTGCGCCGCAAGCTCAGGTGCGCCCGGCGCCGCATAAACCAGCTTGCGCAAAGCCGGATCAAATCCGCCGAAATCATAAATCATTTCAGGCTGTGCATCGACCGACAGGGTCGGAACCTCATGCATATAATGGGCACTGACAACCAAAATGGCCTTGGGCAAAACCGGCCCCACGCCATAGGCTTTCATAAAATCAGCAGCAGCGGAGGGATGCAGCGCCAGATCAGGGGCGCCATGGGAAACAAATATCGGGTTCATCTGAGGTCTCCAGGGCAAGGACAACACACCCTTACCGGCACAATAGGGTTTATCTGGGCTCGCCAATGGCCAAAAACAAGGCCAATCAAGCCCTTATCCCTAAAAAAACATGATACTATTCTTTCTGTTAGGGATAATTGCTTTCAGTATAAATATTTTTATAATAGGAAAATTGTTGTATTTGAAAAAAATTCATCGTCAAATTTTTGTTGTTTGATTGTATCTGTTTTTATAACCAAGGAGATATTGGGGTGTCCTCTTATTATTTTACAACACAATGGTTTGAAACTGTCGCTAAACCCGTATGGGAACAATTGATTCCGCAAATTAAACCCAAAAAAATACTGGAAATCGGGTCTTATGAGGGCGCAAGCGCCTGCTATCTGATCGACACATTAAGTCCCCATGAGAGCATTGATATTACCTGTGTCGATACTTGGCTTGGCGGCGTTGAGCATCAACCCGGCGGCATCGCTCATGCCAATATGAATGCCGTTGAAGAAAATTTTGATAACAATTTAAAAGCCGCCTGTTCACACGCCCAAAACCCTGTCCAATTTACCAAGATCAAGGGACCGTCCGATCTGACAATGGCCGGCTTACTAAGCGCGGGAAAGCAAGCCTCGTTCGATCTTGTTTATATTGACGGATCCCATCTGGCTTGTGATGTGCTGTGTGATGCCGTCTTGGGGTTTCGCCTCTTGAAAACAGGCGGTGTCATGATTTTTGATGATTACAATTGGCATGAAGGTTTTCGGCATGGTGTTGATCTAATGCGTTGCCCGAAACCTGCCATTGATGCGTTCACATCATTATACTGGAATAAGCTGCAAATTATTTCGGCTCCGCTCTACCAAATCTACATCCAAAAAACAGCGCATTGATTTGCCGATGCACGGCCAAAAGCGTTCATAAACAATAAAATCAGGCAGATGTGAGACTTACTCTGCAGCTGTTGCAGGTGCACGTCCACGCAAGGCTTTTTCTTTCTTGAGGAATTCCGCAATCAGAAAGGCCGCTTCCAGAGCCTGCTCGGCATTCAAGCGCGGATCACAATAAGTGTGATAGCGATCGTGCAGATCTTCATCGGAAATCGCGCGCGCACCACCGGTGCATTCGGTGACATTCTTGCCTGTCATTTCCAGATGGATCCCACCCGCATGGGTTCCCTCTGCACGATGAACCTCGAAGAACGTCCGCAGTTCAGACAAAATCTGATCAAACGGACGGGTCTTATATCCGCTTGGTGATGACAATGTATTGCCATGCATGGGATCACAGGACCAAACAACAGTACGTCCCTCGCGCTCAACGGCTTTGACCAATGTCGGCAAATGCTGTTGGGCTTTATCCGCACCAAAGCGTGCAATCAATGTCAAACGTCCGGCCTCGTTATCGGGGTTGAGTACATCGATCAATTTCAACAAACCATCGGCTGTTGTGGACGGACCACATTTCAAACCGATGGGATTGCGAATGCCGCGGCAATACTCAACATGAGCGTGATCGATTTGACGGGTCCGATCTCCGATCCAAACCATATGACCGGAGGTCGCATACCAATCCCCTGTCGTGGAATCGACACGCGTCAAAGCCTGTTCATACCCCAAGAGCAAAGCCTCATGCGAGGTGTAGAAATCCGTTGCACGCAATTCGGGATGCGCCTCAGGATCAAGTCCGATCGCCCGCATGAAATCAAGTGTCTCGGTAATGCGTCCGGCCAATTCTTCATAGCGGTGGGACAAGGGGCTGTCTTTGACAAAGCCCAACATCCAGCGATGGGCGTTTTCCAGATTGGCATAGCCGCCTGTTGCAAAGGCACGCAGCAAATTTAATGTGGCAGCTGATTGACGATAGGCATCAAGCTGGCGTGTGGGGTCGGGAATGCGTGATGCTTCCGTGAAGTCAATCCCGTTAATGATGTCACCGCGATAAGACGGTAGCTCGATCCCATTTTGCTTTTCAACATTGGAGGAACGAGGCTTGGCGAATTGCCCTGCAATACGCCCCACTTTCACCACAGGCGATGAACCCGCGAATGTTAATACAACTGCCATTTGCAAAAACAAACGGAAAAAATCTCTGATATTGTCGGCAGAATGTTCGCCGAAACTCTCGGCGCAATCACCGCCCTGAATCAAGAAAGCATCGCCAGTCGCAACGCGCGCCAAAGCACGTTTCAACTTGCGGGCTTCACCGGCAAAAACGAGAGGTGGAAAACCTGCAATCTGTGTTTCAACAGCTGTTAAAGCCTGCTGGTCAGGATAGGCTGGCACCTGCTGGATCGGCTTATCCCGCCAAGACGAAGGTGTCCAACGCTGTGTCATAATCCTATCTCCGATCCAGACCAACAAATGACGCGCGATTGATTAGCCCCAGCCGTGCGCGTGGCGAACATGGGCAGACAGGCCTTATACCCAACGCGACAGGAAAAACAAAGAAAAAGCAGGCCCAATTAAACAAAAAGAAGATAAATGAGGTAAAAAAATCCTCAATGGGGTTGATAAGGCGTTCTCATCGTCACCAATTCCTCGGCTGCAGTTGGATGCACAGCCATGGTCAAATCAAAGTCCTGCTTGGTGGCGCCCATGCGCATGGCGATGCCGATGCATTGGATCATTTCGCCGGAGGCCTCGCCGAGAATATGGACCCCCAGCATCTTGTCGGTGTCGCCATCCACCACCAATTTCATCAGCACACGATCGCTACGGCCCGACAATGTCGCTTTCATGGGCCTAAAATCGGTGCGGTAAATCACCACATTTTGATAGCGCTCGCGGGCCTCGGTTTCCGTCAAGCCTACCGTCCCCAATTCGGGCGTGGAAAAGACGGCGGTCGCAATCATATCATGGGACGCGCGCACGGGCTTATTGCCGAAATACGTGTCGGCATAAGCATGCCCCTCACGGATCGCCACGGGAGTTAGTGTAACACGATCTGTCACATCCCCCACCGCATGGATGGAGGGGATATTGGTTGCCGAATCCGCGTCCACAGAAATGGCCTTGTTTCGACCCGTGACAACCCCTGCCGCCTCAAGGCCCAATCCCTGCACATTCGGCAAGCGACCCGTGGCATAGAGCACACGCTCACAGGCCAGCGATGTCCCGTCTTGCAAAGCCACAACCAAACGACCGCGCTGGCCTTCAATCCGCGCCACCGATGTCATGGTTTTGATGACAATGCCCTGTTCGATCATGGATTGCGTCAAAGCGGCCCGCACATCCTCGTCAAAGCGCGGCAGGACTTTGTCACGCCTGATCACCAGCGTCACTTTCACGCCCAAGCGTTGCAACAGACAGGCAAATTCGACCCCGATATAGCCTGCCCCCACGATCACCACGGATCGGGGCAATTGGTCCCAGTCAAAAAAGTCATCGGAACTTTCGGCCTGATCAATTCCCGGAACATCGGACGGGAAAAAAGGACGCGCGCCGGTGGCAATCAAAATGCGTTTGGCCGAAACCGTTTGCTGTGTCGCCAACAAAGACACCGTATGCGGCCCCGTCAAAACGGCCCGACTATTGACGATCTCGACATTGGATTTGGCAAGATTGGCGCGATAGGCTTTTTCAAGCCGGTCGATTTCACGGTCTTTCTGTGTTTTCAGGATCGAGAAATCAAAGGAGGGCGGCTCCACATCCCAACCAAAACCCGCCGCATCACCCATCTCATCGCCAAAGCGGCTGGCAAGCACATACAGTTTTTTGGGCACACAGCCACGGATCACACATGTCCCCCCGACACGGCTCTCCTCGGCCAGCATCACCTTGGCTCCATAGCCTGCGGCAATGCGCGCAGCCCTTACGCCACCAGAGCCCCCACCAATCACGAAAAGGTCAACATCATGCGCAGGTTCATGCTGAGCGGACATAGGTCATCCTTATCAAAAAAAATCAAAAAGGGATCAGGCAAGCGTGCCCATCACCAGAATGCCCGATGATGTCGCCAAAACGGCTGCGGATGCAAGGCCAATAAACAAACCATGCTCCACAAGACCTGTGACACCATCCAAAGCTTGCGCAAGGGCTGCGGCATCGGCAATTTCGGCACAAGACGCATCGAGAATCACATGGCCGGAATCAGTCAAAAACACCTCGCCATCAGCCTTTTTACGCAAGGTCAACGCTCCGTGACAGCCATGCGCGTCCAATACCATGCGCAGTCTTGCCTGTGTGGCGGCAAGCCCGAAAGAGACCACTTCAAGCGGCAAGGGAAAGCGTCCCAAACGCTCAACGGTTTTGGTTTCATCGGCAATGATGATCAAGCGCTTGGAGGCCAAAGCCACCATCTTTTCACGCAAATGCGCACCACCTCCGCCCTTGATCAGATTGAGGGCGGGATCGATTTCATCCGCCCCGTCCACTGTCAAATCAAGCGCGGGGGTTTCGTCAAGCGTGGTGAGCTTGATCCCCAAAGAAAGCGCTTGTTGATAGGTTGCTTCCGAGGTCGGCACGCCGACAATTTCCAAGCCTTCTTGCTTGATCCGCTCTGCGAGCAAATCAACGAAATGGCGGGCCGTTGATCCCGTCCCCAGACCAAGGCGCATGTGATCACGGACTTGCATGACTGCATAGCGCGCAGCTTCACGCTTCAAAGCCTCGAGATCCATGAGATGTTTCCTTTTTTCTGCTGATCGGTGATTTTGAGCCGGATTGGATGATTCCGTTGTTATCATGGACCAATCCGCTTGCAAAAACCAGACTTGACGACAAAGACAAGATCATGCACCGCTTTGAGGATGACACAGGACATGAAACAGACCACCCCATCCGATGAATTGCCCACAGTGGTTTTTGACCTTGACGGGACATTGGCCGAAACAGGGCTTGATCTTGTCGAGACACTCAATCGGGTGCTCGCGGAAATTGAGGTGCCGCCCATCGGCTTTTTGCAAGCCCGCACCATGATCGGACATGGGGCCCGCGCCTTGATCACCCTTGGCCTCGAAAGCCGGCATATTGTTGCCGATGATGTTTTGATGGATAAATTGTTCCAACGCTTCATGGTGATTTACGAGGACCAGCTTTGCGTCAAAACCCATCTTTATCCCGATGTGCTCACTGCCTTGCAAAGCCTTGAGCGCCAAGGATACCGTATGGCCGTATGCACCAATAAAATCGAAAAACACTCGATTACACTATTACAGAAACTCGGGATTGCGCACTATTTCAAAGCCATTTGCGGGCGCGATACATTCCCCTATTTCAAGCCCGATGCACGCCACCTTGTCGACACCATCAAGCAATCCGGAGGTAATCCACGCAAGGCCATTATGGTGGGGGATTCCATCACCGATCTCGACACCGCACGCAATGCCGGTTTACCGTCGATTGGTGTGACCTTCGGCTACACCGTCACACCCATGTCGGAGCTGGGTCCAGACCGCCTGATCGACCATTACCGCGACCTCATTTCGGCCATTCAAAGCCTCTGAACCCATTCAGGATAGGGCGAAAAACCCCTGCGGGATAGACTATCCCGGAGAAAAACCCTCTGAATTTCAGACTGAACCAGTCTATCCGGCCCTATTTTGCAAGGCGCCTATCCTTGACACGCCAAAAGCGGATTTTTCGCTCGGGACAATCAAAAGAGCCGCCTCCCCACTCAAAAATGACACATAATCCCACGAACCAGCCGTGTATCCAGAGACGGGCTGCGGAGCATTTTCAAAAATCAGGATGGGGGACCCATGCTGGAGATGCTGACACTTTTTAGCATTTGCCCCCGCATGGTCTAACGGAGCGATTTTCAAATCCTGATCAGCCTATCCGCGGCGTACTTTTTTCAAAACACCAGCGTCACAAGAGTTTCACAGCTTAAAAATCGCAAATTATCAATTTATGCTTGTATTATGGAACAACGCGAAGCGCACATGCAGCATCGCAGGCTTGGGCCTTCTCGTCATTTCATGACGATGCCATCGTGAAAGACATGCAATTGCTGCATTGCAATGACCTTACTTGGCAAATACTGGTAACTGGATTATAAAATAAAAAAAACAAAATGACTTGGAATGACTTGTTGCGTCACTGTCGTCAGTTAGCAAACGAAACTTCGTCAATAAAAGCCTTTTTATAAATCGATAAATAAAAAACCCTCGGGGGGGGAACAGAATGGAAAGTAACGAGACCACATCGCGTGGCTTGCTCGACAAGCAGCATATTATCGCACAAGCAGGCTTCAATCGTTGGCTTGTACCACCAGCCGCCCTTGCCATCCATTTATGTATTGGCATGGCTTATGGTTTCAGCGTGTTTTGGCTTCCGCTTTCACAAGCCATCGGCATCGCCAAACCTGTGGCCTGCCCCGCCGATATGGGCATGATGCAAATTCTGTTTACAACAACCTGCGACTGGAAAGTCGCTGATCTCGGTTGGATGTATACGTTGTTTTTCGTGCTGCTCGGATCGTCAGCCGCGATCTGGGGTGGTTGGCTTGAACGCGTGGGTCCGCGCAAAGCAGGCTTTGTCTCCACCTTGTGCTGGTGTGGCGGTTTGCTGATTTCAGCTGCGGGCGTTTACACGCATCAATTATGGATGATGTGGCTGGGCTCCGGCGTGATCGGCGGCATCGGTCTTGGTCTTGGTTATATTTCTCCGGTCTCGACGCTGGTGAAATGGTTCCCTGACCGGCGCGGCATGGCAACCGGCATGGCCATTATGGGCTTTGGCGGCGGCGCCATGATCGGCTCACCCCTCGCTGATATGTTGATGAATTATTTCAAGACACCGACATCGGTGGGCGTGTGGCAAACCTTCCTTGTCATGGCTGTGATTTATTTCATCTCGATGATGATAGGATCGTTCGGATACCGGATACCGCCTGTGGGCTGGATCCCCGAAGGCTGGACACCGCCGGTGAAGAAAAATGCCATGATCACCCATGGCCATGTCCATCTGAAGAATGCCCATAAAACCCCGCAATTCTGGTTGATCTGGGCTGTGCTGTGCCTGAATGTTTCGGCAGGTATCGGCGTGATCGGGATGGCGTCGCCGATGTTGCAGGAAATTTTTGCAGGATCGCTGATTGCCCAACCCAGCATCGGCTTTGCCGATTTGAATGCAGACCAGAAAAAAGCCATTGCCACCATTGCTGCGGGCTTTGTGGGCTTGCTGTCTTTGTTCAATATTGTGGGACGGTTTTTCTGGGCATCGTTGTCGGATAAAATGGGTCGCAAGCTGACCTATTTCACCTTCTTCGGTTTAGGCATTGCCCTTTATGCCGCAGCCCCATGGGCCGGACATGAAGGCTTGCTGGCTGTGTTCGTGTTGTTCTTCTGCATCATCTTGTCCATGTATGGCGGCGGCTTTGCCACTGTGCCTGCTTATCTTGCCGATATGTTCGGCACGCAATTTGTGGGTGCTATTCATGGACGCTTGCTGACAGCATGGTCAACAGCAGGCATTGTCGGCCCCGTGGTGGTCAACTACATCCGCGAGGCGCAGATTGCAGCAGGGGTGCCCCGCGCGCAGGTCTATGACCGCACCATGCTGATTTTGGCAGGCATGCTGGTCTTGGGCTTTATTGCCAATCTGCTCATTCGACCCGTAGCCGAAAAATGGTTCATGACGGATGCGGAAGTGGCCGAGTTGCACGCCCAATATGCCAAATCCCATGAACATGACCCGTCCGGCTCATTCGGAATCGGACGCGGCGGACTTGATGCGTCGACCGCCTTGGCGTGGACGCTGATCGGGATTCCGATTGCATGGGGTGTGTGGATCACCTTCTCGAAAGCGCTGATCCTGTTCAAATAAAAAAAGAGCATGGGGCTCCACAAAGGGCCCCATGCTTCTCATAATGAGTTATCGTTTAAAACGTTTGGTCACTTTAAAAGCCAGAGAATACGGAAGCTGGCGTAAAATTTTCAGCCAGATTGTAAAGCGTTTGGGGAAATGCACCTCAAATCCCGTGTCGCGCAAACCGTCTGCAATGGAGCGTGCGGCTTGATCAGCGCCGATGATCATGGGCATGTCGAAGCTGTTTTTATCTGTGAGTTCCGTGCGCACGAAACCGGGACTGATCAGCTTCACATCGATATAGTCGGGTAATTCGGCCACAAGGCTTTCGGCAATATTCATCACACCGGCCTTGGTGGCACTATAAGGCTGGCCGCCGGGCAAACCAATATAGCCCGCCACACTGCCGCACAGCGCGATCTGCCCTTTTTGCTGCTCTTTGAATAGCGGCAACACGGCATGAAGCGCATGGAATACGCCAAGCAGATTGACCTCGACAATCTGTCGCGTCACCGCGAGATCAAGCGCACAGATCTGCATCGGTGTGTAGACAGCAGCAAGATAGATCACCCGATCAATCCGCCCGAAGACCGCGCGGACGGCTTGCGCCGTGCGCATGACATCATCGGCATGAGCGACATCAAGCGGAAAGATTTTGTGATCCCCCGCAAGCGTGTCTTTGAGTTGATCAAGCGCATCTTTGCGGCGTGCGGAGAGAGCAAGACGTGCGCCGCGTGCGGCACATTCACGGGCCAAAGCCGCACCGATGCCACTGCTGGCACCGATGATCCAGACAACCTCGTCCCGATAATCGGTCTGTGTCATGGCTTTTGCTTTTTCATGAAGATGGTGAGCTCAGACACCGTGAAGCCGAATTTTTTCAAATAAGAGCGATTGATCAAAACACCGTCATTCATCTGCCACATCCAGTCATCGAAGCGGATACGATAGACTTTGTCATCGACCGGCAGATCCATCACATAATTCCAGCGCACGGCACTGCCGGCCTCACTGCCAACCGCCTTGTCGATAATGTCGCTGGCGGTTCCCTCATAGCTGCCATCGGGCAATTTGGTGATGGTCCAGACGCGTGTCTGTTTCTTGCCGTTGTAATAGGAGAAATGCTCGTGCAGCGTGCCGGTATCGCCTTTCCACTGCCCGACCATGTCGACATCGAAACGATTGACAACCTTGCCCTGCCAATCCTGCACGATGCCCCAGGCTTTGATGGGGCCGTTGAAATAGTCTTTGATATCCGCTTTGGGAGTTGTCTGCGCATAATAATCAAGCGACGTGGTGCTGCAGCCGTTAAACATGATCAGAGCTCCCATGATAGCGATGGTTTTCAAGATTTTCATTGTCAACTCCGTGTGTGGACGAAATGAAGAACAGGCCCAGTAAAGAAGCCGCTGCGAGTTTCAAAACACAGGGCAAAACCGCATAGGCCATACTCAGAAACAACAAGGCGTGCGGTGTGTTGGACGTCATCGGCACAAAGCCCACAAGACCCAGCACAGGCAGAACGACGGCTGAGGCCAGCGCAAGTCCGATTTTCGAAAACAAAGCCAGCAAAGAATATTGGACCGCCGCATGGTCTTGCGTGCGGCTGTGATGGATTAAATCAGCGAGGATGGCGGGCGGCAAAGCGATATCAGCACCCAATGCGAGACCCGACAAGACGCAGACCATGCCATATTGAAAGACATCGCCTGCTTGAAGAAAAAAGGCCCAAGAGAAATTGGCAACCGCCAACAGCATGGAAAACATCCAGCCCCGATAAGGCCCGTATGTTTGGCTGATGGTTTTCCATAAGGGCATGGCCACAGCGCCCGACAAAAAGTAAAGCAGTAGAAAAAGCCCTGCGAGATTTTCTGCGCCCAACAGATCACGCACAAAAAACATCACCAAAATAGCCGGGATCGCCGAGGCCAGCATGTTGAGACCATAGACACATAAAAAGCGCCATGTGACGGGTGCAATCGCCTGAATGCTTTTGCGCAGCGACGAGGATTGGCTTTTGCGCTTCAAGACAGAGGCCGCATTCTCAGAAAGCCAGGGCCAGAAAATCAGCCACGCGCCTGCCATCAAAACAGCGAGGGTCATACAGGCATAGAGATAAGCGGACTGACCGCTGACACACTGTTTGAACAGGCTTGGCAAAGACACAGCCACAACAAGGCCAATCAGACCGCACGCCTCTCTGAGGCTGGTGATGCGGATTTGCACATCCGGATCATCACACCACAAGCCACCCAACGTATTGAGATTAATGCTGAGAACGCTATAGGACAAAACAGCCAAACCCATGCACAGCAAAAACCACACAGCCGGATCAAAAGGCAACAGGCCAAAAAGCCCGATCATCACCAAGCAAAGAATAAAAGAGGCGCCCGCCATCAACCAATGTGTATAAGGGCGCAACCGATCACTGATGACACCGATGACAGGATCGAGCATCGCATCAAAAAAGCGGATGCCGAGCAACAAGGCCCCCAAAAGCGCCAAGGGCACCGCATGCACGGTGGCGTAATAATCTTGCGCCAGCACATAGACGGGAAAACCCGCAAAGGCTGTGGGCAGCGCCAAGATGCTGTAGCGCCAGATCGCAGACTGGCTGGGCTTTGCTGTGGTCATGGCAGACCCAGCAATTTCCGCCGCAATTGTGGTTCGGATGTTTGAGGACCGATCCAGATATCAGAAAACAAACGGCCAAATTCGGCATCGGCAATCACGCCGATTTGTTTGTCGCCGGAATAAAAAACCGTTTTGTCGCCGGGGAAAAACAGTGCTGACAAAACGCTGCCGTCTTTGACATTGGGAAAAATTAGTTT